>Ga0247806_10000604_pt1 | contig 21457 bp, 23 predicted proteins | sample UWRJL059202B1_FD_179935 | JGI IMG/M metagenome (GOLD analysis project Ga0247806, IMG submission 179935) | Plant litter microbial communities from Arlington Agricultural Research Station in Wisconsin, United States - UWRJ-L059-202B-1 | ecosystem: Environmental > Terrestrial > Plant litter >... | reverse complement strand
GAGTTGCAGGACGCTATTAAAGAAACGTATGCTACTATGTACCTGCCTATAGAAAAAGATGTACTTGCGGCACAGTTACATTTATATGCTACAAAATCTACAGGGTATGCTATAGCTCCTTATGTGGAAGAAGTTGGTAAACCTGTAAACTACGACTTTACTGCTTTTATAAACGATGCTTTTGCAAAAAGTATTTTTGCATCTGCAGATAAATTGAATGCCTTTTTACAAAGCCCAAGCCTGGATGTGCTAAAAGCCGACCCGCTTTATAAACTGTCTGCCGACCTGATGGCGAAGTACCGCTATAAAACCGATGAGCAACTGCAACTTGATGCCGATTTTTCTAAAGCGTTCCGTTTGCTTGTAGAAGGTATGAGGGAGGCTAACCCTAACGCTAAATATTACCCGGACGCTAACAGTACACTGCGCCTTACGTATGGTAAAGTGCGATCACTACCGGCAGATAAGCGTAACGATGCCAAGAAAAATTACTACACCACTTTACAAGGCGAAGTAAATAAATATAAGCCTAACGATGCCGAATTCGACCTGCCTAAAAGGCTGATAGAACTTAACGAGAAAAAAGACTTTGGCCAGTATGCCGATAAAGGAGGCTATATGCCGGTTAACTTCCTTACCGATAATGATATTACTGGTGGTAACTCGGGTTCGCCAGTACTTAATGGTAAAGGTGAGCTTATAGGCCTTGCTTTTGACGGTAACATTGAAGCTATGGCCGGTGATGTTATTTTTGATAAAGACCTGCAGCGTACCATTAATGTTGATATTCGCTACGTACTTTGGATAATCGACAAGTATGCCGGTGCCAAACACATTGTAGACGAAATGACAATTGTTAAGTAAGATTGTTGGATTTAAGATTTTTAGATAAAAAAGATAATAGACTTTAGAATGACAAAGCCGCCCTGATGAGGGGCGGTTTTTTTTATGAATAATAGCAGTATATTTAAGCAATAAAACACAGCAATGGATTATAATATATTTACTATAAGAGATAAACAAGTGGCGGGTGCCATTGCATTATTACTTTTTTGCGAGAGATTTAGTGTTTATCATAAAGATTTGGCAGAACTGATAAATCATTTATTTGGCATCGCGAGGGCTAACGATTTGGGCAAATGGGAACAGGAGGGGCTTATTATTGAGATTATTGGCAGGGGTGAGTCGGTAGCTGATACTGTCCTTTATGGTCTTGATAAATTTGTTAAAGACGATTTAAGCATTATTATAGAATTTGTTATAGAAATAGGTATTGCAGATATGTATGGAGCGACAACTAACCAACCGTCGTTGTTTTTAGAAAAAGCATTACAGGTACTAAAGAAAAATAATATTGAGTTCATTTTACCGCAGAGAGTGTTTATGTCTACAAAAAATGACACCGCATGGGGACAACTCTGGGACGAAGAGCGTTACAAATTGCTTATTATGATCTATCGTGAATTGCTGCAAAATCATGCTGTTTAGAATTCGATTGATGTAACTTAAACTATAAGAAACGTGATTGTTTCAAAGTCTGTTTACAGATATTTATAATTTTAAAATCTATTTGGTACATTTGGGCGAATAAAGAATTTGAAACTTCACTACAAAAATGCGTACACATTTTATAGCTATAGGCGGCAGCGCCATGCACAACCTGGCTCTTGCCCTGCACAGTAAAGGATATGTAATAACCGGCAGCGACGATGCTATTTTTGAGCCAAGCCGCACCCGTCTTGAAAAACGTGGTTTATTGCCCGAAGAACTGGGCTGGTTCCCCGAAAAAATTACAGCCGATATTGATGCTGTTATTTTAGGCATGCATGCCAAAGCTAATAACCCGGAACTGTTGAAAGCTCAGGAGCTTGGGCTTAAAATATACAGCTACCCCGAATTTTTGTACGAGCAGAGCAAAGACAAAACCCGTGTGGTTATAGGCGGCAGCCACGGTAAGACCACCATTACCAGTATGATACTGCATGTTATGAACTACCATAACCGAGATGTTGATTATATGGTGGGCGCACAGCTTGAAGGTTTTGATACTATGGTGCACCTTACCGAAGAGAATGATTTTATAGTGTTGGAAGGCGACGAGTACCTGTCGTCTCCTATGGATTTACGTCCGAAGTTTCATTTGTACCAGCCTAATATTGCCCTTATAAGCGGCATAGCATGGGACCACATAAATGTGTTCCCTACGTTTGAAAATTATGTAGAGCAGTTTGAGATATTTATTGCCAAGATTACCAATGGCGGTATACTCGTATATAACGAGAACGACCATGAGGTAAAACGTGTTGCCGAAGAAGCAACTAACCCGATACGCAAACTGCCGTACCATACACCTGAGTATACGGTTAAAGATGGTGTTACTCTGCTCGAAACTCCCGAAGGGCCTATGCCTATAGAAGTTTTTGGCGCACACAACCTTAACAACCTTGCAGGTGCTAAATGGATATGCCAAAACATGGGTATAGATGAAGCCGACTTTTATGAGGCTATTGCCACTTTTAAAGGGGCAAGCAAGCGACTTGAAAAAATTGCCGAGAATGGCCGCAATGTCGCCTATAAAGATTTTGCACATTCGCCAAGTAAGGTTTCGGCTACTACAAGAGCAGTCAAGGAACAGTACCCCGACAGGACGCTTATTGCCTGCCTGGAACTACATACTTACAGCAGCCTTAATGCTGAATTTTTAAAGGAATATGAAGGCGCGCTCGATGCAGCCGATGTTGCCGTGGTATTTTACAGCCCCGATGCCGTGAAGATAAAACAGCTTGAAGAGGTTACTTATGACCAAATTGCTAAAGCCTTTAACCGCGAGGACCTTATTATTTACACTAATCCGGCTGCTTTTAAAGAATACCTGTACCACCTAAAATATGATACTAAAGGTGTGGCTCTACTGCTAATGAGCTCCGGCAACTACGGCGGACTTAATTTTGATGAGGTAAAGACGTTGTTGTAGGTTTTTAGAAAGTAAGTCGGATTTTTGCGCTATAATATTAATCAAATATTTCTTTCTTTTGGAGGGATGAATGTGAGTGGGGTGATTTTAAAGTATCTATAACATATTTATAATGAGTTTTCTAAAAAATATATTCAGTAAAAAAGAATTACCTATTAAAACCTATCAGGAATTCTGGGACTGGTTTCAAAAAAATGAAGAAACTTTTTTTAAAGTTGTTAAAGATGAGAACAATATTGAAGAAAATTTCCTAAACAAACTATCTGATAAACTTAACGAAGTTAAAGATGGTATTTATTATCTTACAGGAATGTATGACGATCAAACTGCTGAATTAATCCTTACGGCAGATGGTAATTTGAACAACATAGTTTTTGTTGAAGAAATTATTAATGCGGCCCCCGTTATTAATAATTGGAAGTTAATTGCGCATAAGCCTGCAATTGATATAAAAAATGTTTCTATCAGGATGGACGGATTCAGTTTTTCAGATGAAAATCTAAATTTTTACTCTAATGATTATTCTGAATATCCTGATGAAATTGACATTACTATAGTTCATGATGATTATTCTGATGAGAACAGCGATATAATAAAAAGAGGTACATTCATTTTTTTAGATAATTATTTAGGGGAGCTAAATTATGCTACAACTGTTGATACTACATTTGTAATTGGCAAAACAGAGGCAAAGAAAATACTTATCCCGATAGAAAAGCTTAAAAGCTATCTTATTTGGCGCGAGAAAGAATTCATAGAAAAATATGATAATGTTGTTCCTGATTTAGAAGAAGCGTTTTCTATTTATAAAGGTAAAATGAATGATGGTAGTAACTATATAGGAACTTTGAATTCGAATTTATTGTCTTGGGAATATAAGGCATCTCATCCTTGGTTTGTAGTGATAAAGCTGGAGTTTGATTCTGAAAATGGTTTACCGGATGATGCAAGGGCCGAAAAGCTAAATCATTTTGAAGATAATTTATTAGAACTTCTTACATCGCAAAATGGAAATTTATATTTAGGAAGAGAGACAAATAGTGGCGAGAGGGAAATTTATTTTGCATGCCGTGACTTCAGGAATGCTTCGAAAGTTTTACATCAGGCCCAAAAGAACCATCTGTTGACTGAAGATTTTGCGTATGAAATTTACAAGGATAAATATTGGTTAACACTAAAACATTATATGAAGTAAAAACACGCTGGTGTCAACTACTTTTTATACCTGTAATGCCCTGTTATTGTATAAGCAAACAGGCAATCCTGTAGCACCTGCCCATTGCCTATATTGTGGGCCATTAAGTAATGGTTACCCTGTGTATTTTTCTTATCTACCACGATACCTATATGTGGCTTATTGCCTGTAAGCATCCATGTTACAATATCGCCGGGATTATAATCCTGTGCTTTATCGCTAACGGTTTTAACCTCGCCTTTACGGGTGAAAAATACCTGGAGGTTAGGTACACGACGGTGGTCTATATTAGTATCGGTAGTTTTTAATCCCCACGTTTTTGGGTAGCTGGCAAAGTTAGCAGCCATGTCTTCGTGCACTTCCTTTTGCAGGTCTATGCCCAGTTTGCGGTAGGATCGAATAACGACATCGGTACATACGCCGCGGTCTTTTGGCACATCGCCATTAGGGTAAGAAATTTGGTAATAAGTAGGGTCATAACTCACATCATCATGTGTAATGAGCAGGGCAGCATCGCTAAGTTTTGAGTAAAAATCGTTGTTTACAGGTGCAGTAACCTGTGCCGTTGGGGTATTGGTGCAGCCAAAAAGTAATAAAAATAATAGTGTTCTCATTGGTTACATGGTTTATAAAGAGAACGTAATAATATTGTGTGGTAGTATAGTAATTGATACGTTAATTTGTTTAAATTCGTTTCATACTTCAAACACCTTATGGAAGAAAGCCAGGGAAATTTCTCGATAAAATATTGGGCGGAAGACGACCAGCCCCGCGAAAAGTTAATGCTTAAAGGCAAGGCCGCCCTTAGCGATGCCGAACTGATTGCCATACTAATAGGGTCGGGCAGCCGTAACGAGAGCGCGGTAGAACTTAGCAAGCGCATACTTGCCAGTGTAGATAACAACCTTAACGCACTGGGCAAGCAGTCGCTGCAACAGCTTATGAGTTTTAAAGGCATAGGTGAGGCAAAAGCAATAAGCATAGCTGCTGCGATGGAACTGGGCCGCCGCCGCCGGGATGAAGAGACGGTCGACCTGAAACGAATTACTGCCAGTAAAACGGTGTTCGAGATCATGCAGCCTATTATAGGCGAGCTTCCGCATGAGGAATTCTGGATTATTTACCTTAACAATTCTAATAAGGTTATTTATAAAACACAACTTAGTAAGGGCGGAATGACCGGTACCGTGGTAGATGTACGCATTGTGTTTAAAACAGCGTTAGAGCATAATGCTGTTGGGATGATACTTGTACACAATCATCCGTCTGGCACATTGATAGCCAGCGAGCAGGACAAGCAGGTAACACGCCAGTTAAAAATGGCAGGGCATGCACTCGATATAAAAGTACTCGACCATGTTATTGTAACAGAGCATAGCTATTATAGCTTTGCCGATTCGGGTATTTTATAACGCGTAAAGCTAATTTTATGGATAACGATATTATTAAAAATAAAAACTGGCTGCAGCGCAACCTAAAATGGTTGCTGCCGGTAGTAATAGTAGTGTGTTTTTTGGGCAGTGCGTTATTCTCTACCGCATCAGATGCGCATCTTGGTGGGTATGCAATGGCACTTAATGACGAGGCACTTTATAAAGATGCCTTAACACAGGCACAGCAAAATAAAGAGGTGGTAAAAGTATTAGGGACGTTAGAGTCTATAGACCAGTTGGCCATTATAGAGAGCAACGTAGAATATTCAGACAGTAATAACCATGTAAATTTATCTGTTAGGATAAAGGGCAGTAAGGCCAAGGGTAAAATGGATGTTATCGCCACAAAAGCCAATAACACATGGCAATATAATGCTATTACAATAAGGATTAAAGACCCTAAGCAGGAAATCGTTGTCCTGCAATAAGGCCTTTAGTTTGTTACGTTTTAAAAAGGGTTTGTTGCCCACACATTAATTTCGGGTATAAATCCTACATCGTTCATACTTAACAAGCTAAATATAGCCTGTGCAATCTCGGTGCCTTTTAACTTTTTTTCAACCCCTGTAGGAGTATATCCTATTTTTGCGCCAAATTCGGTTATAACCTCACTTGGGTTTACCTGCATTACCCTAATGTTATGCTTGCGCAATTCGGCCTGCCAGCATAATGTTAAGCCGGTCATAGCAGCCTTGCTTGCTACATAAGCAGATCCGTTTGCAAACCCACGTACTGCCCCCATAGAAGATATATTAATAATATTGCCGTGATCCTGTGCTATAAAATACCGGGCTGCAAGCTGCCCTAAAATAAAGGCACTGCGCGTATTTGTTTGCCAAATTTTAGTAAAATCCTCCACCGGGGTATCGGTTAGCGAACCCATATAACCCAGGCCGGCGTTGTTTATTAAAACATTTAGCCCATCCAGTTCTTTTACTGCAAAACTAAATAGTTTTTTAAGGTCGGCCTCGTTAGATACATCGGCAGTAAAGCCAATAACATCAAGCTCTTGCGCTGCTTTTTGAATAGTTGCCTCATTTCTTCCGCATATAACAACCATTGCGCCATGGGCACGCAATAGTTTTGCAGTTTCATAACCTATGCCGGTACTACCGCCGGTTAACAATATTTTTGCGTTACTTATATCCATTTTTTTAATTTTAATTAAACATTTTCCTGTACTCCAGTGGGCTTACGTTTGTTTTTGTCTTAAATAATTTACTAAACGACTGTGGATACTCAAACCCTAATTGGTACGCTATTTCGCTGACTGAAAGCGGGGTAGTGGTAAGCACTTCTTTAGCCTTTTCTATCAGTTTATTGTGTATGTGCTGCTGTGCATTTTGCCCTGTGTGGGTGCGCAGCATATCGCTTAGGTAACTGGCCGAAACATTAAGGCTGTCGGCGAGGTATTTTACTGTGGGCAATCCTGTGTTCTCACTGTTTTTAAAATGATTTTCAAGGAGGTCTTCCAGTTTAGTAAGCAGGCCATTGTTTGCATTTTTGCGGGTAATAAACTGCCTGTTGTAAAAACGGTTGCTATAGTTAAGTAGCAGCTCTATGTGCGATACAATAACATCCTGGCTAAAGTTGTCTATGTTACTATGGTACTCCTGTGCAATATTACCAAAAATACCTTCTATCATTACTTCTTCTTTTTTAGAAAGATACAACGCCTCGTTTGTAGCATACGAGAAAAACTCGAAGCCTTTAATATTTTTGTCGAGCGCATAACCCCTTAAAAAATCAGGATGAAAAATAAGCATGCTCCCTGCCAATGGGTCGTATCCCGGCTCATTTTGGTAACATATCTGTCCCGGTGCAATAAAAGACATCATCCCTTCATCAAAATCATAAAAGTTCTGTCCGTATTTTACCTTGCCCTTAAAATCTTTTTTTAGGGCAATCATGTACACGTTAAGCACAAGGCCGTGTTCCAATATTTCTGAATGCTGCTTTATATCGCTAAAGTTTACAATACTTATTAACGGATGTTCCGGCTCTGGTATCCCCATGACACGGTGCATTTCAGATATCGTATTTAATATAACCGGACCCTGTGTTACTTTCTTCATATTTGTAAAATTTAGCCACGAAATACACCATAAAATTAGTTTAATAATACATTCGTGGCTTGTTTTAAACTGATTATTACAACTACTGCGACAACTTTTTAAGTTTTGCCTTTTGTAATCTCAAACTTGTAATTTTGCCTATTGCCTATTGCCTATTGCCTATTGCCTATTGCCTATTGCCTGTTGTCTACTGCCTATTCCTAAAGGCTCACCATTGTCATTCCCCAGTCGTCATAACGGTTACCGGTTGCAGTACCCAGCGGAACAATGCTTTCCAGCCTTTGTGCATCTTCGGCGGTAAGCTCCATCGCTGCGGCAGCAATGTTTTGTTCTGCATATTTTACGCGTTTGGTTCCCGGTATTGGTACAAAACCCTTATTAACCGTCCAGGCAATAGCAAGCTGAGATGGTGTAACATTTTTTTCGGCAGCAAGTTTATTGATCTCATTAAGCAGCTCGATGTTTTTATAAAATTGCTCTCCCTGAAATTTAGGAATGCCTCTGCGGAAATCATTTTCAGGAAAATCATCCGGGCTTTTTATTTCTCCCGATATAAACCCACGGCCTAAAGGCGAGTAGGGCACAAAGCCAATGCCTAAATCTTTAAGGGTGTCGAAGATGCCTTCTTCCTCAACACTACGTTCAAACAAAGAATATTCCGATTGTAAAGCCGTTACAGGATATACGGCATGCGCTCGTTTAATGGTTTCAGATGATACCTCGCTCAGCCCAATGTAACCCACTTTACCTTCTTTAACAAGATCTGCCATGGCGCCCACAGTTTCTTCAATAGGGGTTTCGGGGTCAAGGCGGTGCATGTAGTAAAGATCTATATAATCGGTACCCAAATTTTTTAGAGAACGCTCAACCGCTTTTTTAACATAGTCCTTTTTACCGTTTATTTTCCAGGTAAGCTGCTCGTTATCGTCTATTTCCCAAGCAAATTTTGTGGCAATTACATAGTTGCCGCGATTGCCGGCAATAGCTTTTGCAATCAGCCTTTCGTTAAGCAATGGCCCATATAAATCGGCAGTGTCAAGAAAATTACCGCCAAGCTCTAATGAGCGGTGAATGGTTTTAATAGCTTCGGCTTCATCAGCTTTGCCATAAATATCAGCACCGGCTGTAGTGGTCATTCCCATACATCCTAACCCTATTGCGGGCACTACAAGCCCCTGGTTTCCTAAGTTTACTTTTTTAATGCTCATTTTGTTATAGTTTATTTGGTTCTAAGTACATTACAAAGTTCACTATAACAGGCGTAGTAAATATAACCATATTAAGGGTAGTTGTATCCAAAATGAAGATGGGCCCGTTAAAGGCCCATCCTGAGTAATACATTATTTATTTGCAATAAAGGGAGCTTGTTTTATATAAGCCGTGTCGCTAATCTGGCTTATCAAAAAGTTTGCAAGGCTTGTGGCACTAATCGTTGTACCTAGGCAATCTGTAAGGCTGACTGCAATTTGCCCTGCTGCATCGGTTTGTTCAATAATCGGCAGGCGCACTAACGTCCAGTTTGTATCACTTTCGGTAAGCATTTCATATTCATCCTGCCTGTCCCTGGTAGATATTGGGTAGTTTTCATACATCCATGAAGTTCCGGCCTTTGTAACTGTACCTTTATCGTCTGCAGGAGTATCTACATTAAGCCCGGTAATAACAATGTATCGTCCAATACCATATTTGCTCATTGTTTTTAGCACATTAGTAGTTGCTGTACTAAAAATGGTGCGTTCGCTTGGCGGGATACCTATTCCTAAAGTGCTTATTACAACATCACATCCTTTAAGCAATTTTTGCACGATTTCAGGATCATTTACATTTCCTGTAATTACGTTTGCCAAGGGTGTATTTATTGTGAAATGATTGGGGTTACGGACAAGAATATTAAAGTTGTATTTCTTTATTATTAATTGGTTTACAAGATATTTCCCTGCTTTACCGGTACCGACTATAACGGCAATTTTTATATTTGAGGCCATAAAAAAAATCTGTTTATAAATTATACAATACTAAAAGCTTTCCGTTTGCAATAGTGCCAACGGAAAATTACATGAGCCGTAGCCCTGTCCTGATTGATATTTTATAAACAAATCCTGATAGTGTAAATATATAATATTTTTGATAGAAAATAGCAGCCCTTTATTGATTACTCTAAGCTGCAATTAAATTTAATGCAGAAGATAAATTCTTTTTAGCGAATATTTATGACCTCTAAATATGTTAAAACTTAAAAGAGGGTATCGTAAAATAAGTAACTTTAAATAAAAAAAAGCTATGTATAATTACACGATGACCTTTAAATACGATGGGGAATATACCCTCCCTAACGAGCTAAGGGCCCGTGCCCGCGAAGTGCCTAAAATGGTAGCTGAGAAACTGCAAAACAGGGAGTTTGAAATGGTAGATTTTAACCTCTCTGAAAATTATGACCCTGATAATGCAGAGCGGTATATTGCCAATGCCCAAATTAACAGGCTTGTTGTAGAGATACGGCTGGACCTTACCACAGCCGACCTTAAAAGCAGGGATGCAATTTACAACCGTTGCCTTAAGGCGATGAAACAGGGAAAACTTAAACTTGAAGCCGCTATAGAAAATGAAAACGAAGAGCTTGGATTGTTACAATGTATAATTGTTTTTGATGTTAAAAGGCGTAGTACTATAAAAACATAATAGGCAAAAATTGTTATCTTTTTGCTCTGATTTTGTTAACTTGCAGGCTTATTATACTTTGAATGATCGTTACTAAAAATCTGAACTTTTCTTATGGTAAAGGAACTTCTTTCAGCTTTCCTGATGTAGTCGTTTCGTCGGGCGAAAGCCTGCTGATAACCGGAGGCTCTGGCAGAGGGAAAACTACACTGCTGCACCTTTTGGGCGGGTTGCTAAGGCCACAGGCGGGAGCGGTTATTATAGAGCAAACCAATATTGCCGAGCTGTCTGAAAAGAAGTTGGATCATTTTAGGGGTCAGCATATTGGGCTGGTATTGCAGCAGGCTTATTTTGTAGCATCGCTTAACGTGCTCGAAAATGTCGTGCTTGCCTCCTGGCTTGCCACAGGAAAACAGGCAAGAGATAAAGCAAAACAGCTTTTACAGCAGTTAGATTTACAGGACCATTTACATAAACAGCTATCGCAGCTTAGCACAGGGCAGCAGCAGCGCGTCTCTATTGCACGTGCGCTTATAAACGAGCCTAAGCTTCTTTTAGCCGATGAGCCCACCTCCAGCCTTGATGATGAAAACGCCCACCGCGTGGCCGATATGCTAAGCCAGCTTGCCAAACAATATGGCACGGCACTGGTTATTGTAACTCACGACCAAAGGCTTAAAGATACATTTCCTAACCAAATCTCCCTATAATGATAACCAGGATAGCGTGGAAAAATATTTGGTTTAAACCCCTTAACACCGCCCTTAGCATTATTTTGCTTACTGCAAGCGTGGCTATAATTACATTGCTTATTTTATTGCAGGAGCAGTTTGAAAAACAATTTGACAGTAATATAGATAATATAGACCTTGTGCTGGGTGCGCAGGGCAGCCCTTTGCAGCTTATACTCTCTGCCGTATATCAGGTAGATGCGCCTACAGGTAATATAGATTATACCGAAGCTAAAACCTGGATGAAACACCGCTTTGTACAAACGGCCGTACCATTAGCTTTTGGCGATAATTACAAGGGCTTTCGCATAGTGGGCACCACGCCAAATTATCTTACGGTGTATGGCAAGGGCATAAAAGAAGGCCGTAGTTTTTTAAAAAACTTTGAAGTAGTTGTGGGCAGTGCTATTGCAGCCAAAATGAACCTAAAAATAGGCGATAAATTTTTTGGGTCGCATGGCGATGCTGCCCAGGGCGAGCTGCACGAAGACCACGAATACATTGTTACCGGTATTGCTACGCCTACAGGCAAGGTAGCGGATAATTTAATTTTATGCACTATACCCAGCGTGTGGGCCATGCATGAGGAGGAAGGCCATGAACATGCCGAAGCAGAAGAGCATAGCCACGAGCACCATGAAGAAGCCATTACAGAACAGGGCAAAGAGATTACGGCGGTACTTATAAAATTTCGCAGTAAGATGGGCATTATTATGTGGCCACGCCTTATTGCCCAGAACACTAAAATGCAGGCTGCATCGCCGGCTATAGAAATTAATAGGCTGTTTTCGCTCTTTGGTGTCGGGTTACAGGCGTTGCAATACCTGGCCTATGGTATTATGTTTATATCTGGTATTAGTATTTTTATAGCGTTGTACAATACTTTAAAAGAACGTAAATACGAATTTGCCCTTTTGCGCGTTAATGGGGCAAGCAGGCTGCAATTGTTGTGGCTTGTACTTATAGAAAGCCTGCTGTTATGCATAACGGGTTTTATTTTTGGAACGGTTGTTGGTCGTGTAGCATTAACTTTTATATCGTGTTCCAGCGAATCAGAATTTAAAATGTCATTTAACCCCTTAGAGTTTGTGTGGCAAAAAGAAGGATATTTGTTTGGGCTCACTATCTTTGTAGGGATTTTAGCAGCCGTCATACCGGCTGTAAAAGCATATAGTTTAAATATATCAAAAACATTAGCAAATGCGTAAAGCGTTGTTTATCATAATTATTATTGTTTCAGGCTTTGTGTTTGCATCTATGGGGTTACCTTCGGGCGCAGGCATGCCTAAAGCCGTTTCAGCTACAGCAAATACAGTTTTTTCAGATACGCTTAACTGGAAGCTTTTAGGGCAGATAAAGTTCCTTAAAAAGCCAAGTAAAGATTATCCGGAAGGGGTAATGTTTCCCGTTATAAACCCAATACTTAAGGCTAAAAACAGCCATACCATTTACATGACCGGTTTTATAGTGCCCATAGATAATAAAAACTATGCACTAAGCAAAAATGTATTTGCCTCGTGCTTTTTTTGCGGACAGGCGGGGCCGGAAACTATTATGGGCATTAAGTTTAAAAACCCTGGGACTAAATTAAAAACCGACCAGTATGTTACCCTTCAGGGAACATTCAGGTATAATGATAACGATGTAGACGACTGGATCTATCACATAGACAACGCCGTTATAGTAAGTAAATAAACTATGGGTATAGCTGCTAAAAAAGCCATTTTTTTCGACCTCGACCACACCCTTTGGGATTTCGAGAAAAACTCTGCACTTGTTTTCGAGTTGCTTTTGCCTAAGTATAATATTGCTATTAAGCTGGCCGATTTTTTGGAGCATTATGTTCCTGCAAATGCCAAGTACTGGAAACTGTACCGCGATGGTAACATAACCCAGCAGCAATTGCGCTATGGCAGGCTAAAAGATGTTTTTGTAGCCCTTGATTATACTATTGATGACCAATTGCTTGCTGAGTTATCTGACGATTATGTGAGGCTGCTGCCTACTAATAACAATTTGTTTGAAGGTGCTATAGAGCTCTTAGAATACCTTAAGCCTAAGTACAGCCTGCATATTATTACCAATGGTTTTCATGAGGTACAGGCGCTTAAAATGAAAAGTTCTAATATTGACCATTATTTTGAAACAGTTACCAACTCTGAGAACGCAGGTTTTAAAAAGCCACATCCCTCTATTTTTGAATTTGCCCTTACTGCTGCCAATGTTGATAAATGTGACAGCATAATGATAGGCGACTGTATGGAGGCCGATGTGCAGGGCGCAATAAACTGTGGTCTTGATGCCATTTATTTTAACGAACACCGCCTTGAGGCACACCCGTCTATAACGCAGGTAAACCACCTGCTCGAACTTAAGAATTTATTATAAAAAATGAAAAAGACATTACTACTTTTAGCCCTGCTTTTTTCGGGCTTATGCTTTGCACAATCAGAGATTATTAATAAGTACAAATACATAATAATACCAGAGAAGTTTTCTTTTTTAAAAGAAAATAATAAGTATGAGCTTAATGCCCTTACTAAAATGGTATTTGAAAAGTACGGTTTCCAGGCCTATTACCCTACAGATAAAATGCCCGATGAATTAGCTCTTAACAGATGCCTTGCCCTTTATGGCGACCTTAAAGACGATTCGGGTTTGTTAAGCACAGGTCTTTCTATTCAAATAAAAGATTGTAGCGGACAGGTACTATATACATCTGAAGAGGGTAGGAGTAAACAAAAAGATTACAAAAAAGCTTATTACGAAGCATTAAGGAGTGCTTCTGCCTCTTTAGCGTCGCTTAATTACAAATATGTAGGCCTTGCAGCTGTAGCAACAACTACGCAGGAAGTAAAGCCTGTACCATCTTCGCCTGCAGCAACACCTGTTACTGTAAATGTAGAGGGGCAGCTATTTGCACAGCCTATTGCTAATGGTTACCAGTTAGTAGATACCACACCAAAAGTAGTGGCAAAAATGTACAAAACATCACAGCAGGATTATTATACCGCACAGGGAGATAACAAAAATGGCGTAATCTTTAAAAAAGGTAACGACTGGTTTTTTGAATTTTATTTAAATGATAAACTGGTAAGTGAAAAACTGAATATTAAGTTTTAATCTCGGATGCTGAGGTACTTAGTCTCTTAGATACTTAGAAATAAAATGGGCTGTAGAGTATTTACTTTACAGCCCATTTTTTGTGTTTAAAATTCTAAGTCTCTAAGCTCCTTAGAACCTCTTAATATCCATACTTTCCTTTCCAGCGGTTCTTTAAAAACTCGCGTGTACCATTTTCCCTGCTGTTATTACCCGGGTCATAAAACGGAGTGTTTACAATGTCGTCTGGTAAAAATTCCTGGTCGGCAAAATTATTACTGTAGTCATGGGCATATTTATATTCTTCGCCATAGCCCAGTTCTTTCATAAGCTTTGTAGGGGCATTACGCAGGTGTAATGGTACGGGCAGGTCGCCGGTTTGTTTTACCACGCTTTGTGCCTTGCCTATAGCCATATAGCTGGCATTGCTTTTAGGCGATGTAGCAAGGTAAATAGCACACTGGCTTAATACAATTCTCGACTCAGGATAGCCAATGGTGCTTACTGCCTGAAATGTGTTGTTAGCCATAATAAGCGCCGTGGGGTTAGCATTCCCAATATCCTCAGACGCTAAAATAAGCATCCTGCGAGCAATAAATTTAAGGTCTTCGCCACCTTCAATCATTCGCGCAAGCCAGTAAACAGCCCCATTAGGGTCGCTGCCCCGCATGGATTTTATAAATGCCGAAATTATATCATAATGCTGCTCTCCGGTCTTGTCATACAGTACTGTGTTTTTTTGTGCAAGCTGCATAACACGGTCATTAGTAATCTCAACATCATCACCTTCGGATGCATTAACTATCAACTCAAAAATATTGAGCAACTTACGCCCGTCTCCGCCAGACAGCCTTAGCAGGGCTTCGGTTTCTTTAAGGTCTATATGTTTTGTTTTTAATACTTTATCAACCTCAATGGCACGATATAGCAATGCCTCAAGATCGTCTTTAGTAAAAGCATTTAGCACATAAACCTGGCAACGCGACAGCAGTGCGGGAATAACTTCAAAACTTGGATTTTCTGTAGTAGCACCTATAAGGGTTACAATACCTTTTTCTACCGCATTAAGTAAAGAATCCTGCTGCGACTTGCTAAACCTGTGAATTTCATCTATAAATAAAATTGGGTTTTTTGTGGTAAACATGCCGCCGCTTTGTTTGGCTTTATCTATCACTTCACGCACATCTTTAACACCGGCATTAATAGCGCTCAGCACATAGAACGGGCGGTTGCTTTCCTGGGCCATTATTTGGGCCAGTGTAGTCTTTCCTGTACCGGGAGGCCCCCACAAAATAAGCGACGGTATAATGCCGCGCGCTATCTGGTGGGTAAGCGAGCCGTTAGGGCCCACAAGGTGTTGCTGGCTTATATAATCAGATAATTGTTGCGGGCGTATGCGTTCTGCCAAAGGTGCTTCCATACCGTAAATTTACGATTTTTGGCTAAATGCGGAAGTGTTCCCGACTGATAAAGTTTTATAAGATTGTAGGAGTTATTTATTCTTTTAAACAGAATATTACTGTTTTAGCGTAAATACTGACAAAATAACAGGCTGCTTTTTTTTGGATACGTTTTTGAGTTTTAACCGTTATGAAAAACGATGAACAATTTAAATTTTCGCCTTCGGTAGTGCTGTGGCCCCTTGCCTTTGTGCTGGTGCTTTGGTTTGTGTACTGGGTAGAAGTGCGACTACATATATATCTTACAGATTTTGGAATCTTGCCAAGAACCTTTTCGGGATTGCGCGGTATAATATTTAGCCCATTTTTACATGGCAGCCTGGAGCATATTTATAATAATTCAATCCCGTTGTTCGTGCTTATCGCTGCCATGCGGTACTTTTACCGTGACCACGCATTGCAGGTTATAAGCTATGGTATACTGCTGTCGGGTTTTATAACCTGGCTTATAGGGCGTAGCGGATCGTACCACATAGGCGCAAGCGGACTTATTTATGTACTTGTAAGTTTTATATTTTTTAAGGGAATCCAAACAGGGTATTACCGGTTAGTAGCTTTGTCGCTCACTATCATAATGCTGTATGGCGGCATGATATGGTATGTTTTTCCGGATGTGGAAGAAGGTATATCGTGGGAAGGCCACCTTGGCGGACTGATAACAGGCTTGTTTTTCTCGCGAGTTTACAGCACTCGCGAGTATGAAAGGGATATTGTTTACCACTGGCAACAACCGGACTTCGACCCTATGCAAGACCCTTTTATGAAACGTTTTGATGAGAACGGAAACTTTGTGAACCCACCACCGCCGGAACCAGAAATTATTCACGAAACTGATGAGGTTACAGAGGTTTTAGTATCACAACGCCCGGTTTTCAGGATAGTATATAACTTTGTTGAAACACCTAAGACCGAGGGTGATGAAGAGTCGCAATCGCAGGAATCAGTATAAAGGTTCCATTTCGACTGCAGCGCAGCGAAATTGAGAAATCTCTAAGCATATCTAACCAATTAGTTCTTCTCCAAAAACAAGATCAGGTCAATGATCCTCGACGAATATCCAATTTCGTTATCGTACCAGCCTACAACCTTTACCATTTTGTCTATAACCGATGTTAGTTGTGCGTCAAAAAGGCAGGAATTTGTATTACCAATAACATCTACAGATACTATTGGGTCTTCGGTATAGGCTAAAATACCTTTAAGGTCGCCTTCCGCATGGGTTTTAAAAGCAGCATTAATTTCTTCAATGCTTACTTCGCGTTTTACATAACAGGTAATATCAGTCAGTGAGCCATCGGGAACCGGTACGCGAATACCACCACCACCTATTTTACCTATAAATTCTGGGAAAATCTTGGTTAGCGCTTTTGCAGCACCTGTTGTTGTAGGCACGATTGACTGCGATGCGGCACGTGCCCTGCGTAGGTCTTTATGCGGTTGGTCGTGCAGGCTTTGGTCGGTCGTGTACGAGTGTATCGTTGTTATATAAGCCTGTTCAATGCCGCAAAGTTCATTAATGATCTTCATCATTGGGGCGGCATTATTTGTAGTACAGCTGGCATTACTTATAACCGTTTCGGTACCGTCTAATATATGTTCGTTCACGCCAAGGACCACGGTTTTAATACGGTCATCTTCCGGCGGCGCAGAAAGGATTACCCTTTTAGCCCCCGATGTAACATGCTGCATGGCTTCCTCAAGCATTTTTATTCGCCCGGTAGACTCTACAGCAATATCAATATTATGGGCAGCCCAGTTAATATCGGCAATATTTGCATGGCGTAAAAAAGGGTAGGAGATACCGTTAATGATTATGCTGTCTTCGGTATGCGAAACCTCATAAGGCAACACGCCATGAATACTGTCATATTTAATAAGATGCGCCATAGTGCGGGCATCGGCAATATCGTTTATGGCAGCCACCTCTATGGCAGGGTGATTAAGTAAAAGCCTGAAAAGGTTACGGCCTATGCGCCCAAAACCGTTAATGGCTATTTTTGTTTTTTTCATTTTTATTACATAAAAATATGATTGCAAAGGTAGTAAATCTTTACAGTTTGTTTTTGTATTTTTGATATCATAAATAGGAATGTGTCGTTTAAGATTTGTTGTTTATAAAAAATACTCCAACTATAATTTAAATTTTAAATGACTTACAATAGGGAACATTTAGACATCCAGTATTCATTGACTAATATATTAATTATTGGTACTTCGAATACCTTCTTTGATAAAGCCTAGGTAATCCGGGAAATCATTAAACTTACAACGGTTGATAGTGTGGGATAATATTGGTGTGTCGGCATAAAAACAGTTTAAAATTTATAATTTATCATGGGCTGTAACAATTTTTCTAAGAAGATTTATATTCCTTTTTGATACTGACGAATAATTATCCTCTTATATATTCCTCAGCATCATAAAATATCTCACCATTGTCAGCATTAACTTTAATAATCCTAATAATGCCTACATTTACTTTTAGCATCAAAAAGTAAAAATGTATATTCTTATCAGTATTAAATCCTCTGGTTACATCGAGTACATTTTCATTTTTAATTGTCAGGTCTATTCCTGTCTCATCTCTAATTAAATTAATAAAATCATCTATAGTGACAATATAGATATCATTGTAGTCGTTAATTTTAACGGCCTGGCCTTGAGAATCGTACTCTATATGGAGTCCAACAGGTATTCTAAAAAAAAAGTCGCCTTCCTTTATTAACTGTAGCGATTTAACTTCATAAATTTCCAACTTCTTAAAGTTTAAACCTTGTTTGGCAGATGTTTTATTGATATGGTTATCTTCATATCTTAACTCATAGACACTGTCATTTTTAAAAAAATTCATTTTTTTTTGGTGGATACGGTCTTTAACCATATTAAATTCGTCTAATGTTAGCTTTTTCATTTTTGTTTGATTATCTGTATTAGATGACACAATTCTTTTAATAGGCTGCTGAGCGCTAACTGTAAATACGATAAAGTATAAGTGTATAAAAATTTTAATTTTCATTTTCGGAAATATATTTTTTTAAATTTTCATGAACAATTTTCCATTGCCATGCCCATTTTAGTTTTTCTGTTTATTACTGTTGCTCATGAGATTATCTGTAGCTGAGGAAAGCAACGATTCCGCTGTCTGCCTGAGCATTACAATATATAGCAAAATGCCTTTTGAGGGTAAAGAGCTCTCAGATAACTGTATTAATTTATGGTGCCAGTCTCCCAAAAATTGTTATTTTAAAGTATTAGTAAAAATATAAGTTTGTTCTAAGTCTTTTGCTGTCGCAATATCTAATACCCCTAACCCTATACCGCCCTTATTGTTAACCGGCATAGCAAAGTAAACACTGGGAATACCACTTTCATCACCGGATGAAAGTGAGTAAACAATTCCGCCGTATCTCGCTGATAAATCATCTGCTAAATTTGAGAAGGTAGTTTGAAAAGGATTTCGTCTTAAATTAGCCAGGAAATAATTATCTATTTCAGGAATATAATCTTCAGAGTAAAAGGGTGATTCGGTATTAAAGAAAGCCTTAGGCTTAAAGTCAGTTTTACCATAATATTCAATTCTCAGATAACTAAGGGCAGCTACCGTAAATCCTAATTCCCGCAGTTGTTTAATTTCGGGCGAATTAAATCGACTAAACTTTTGCCCATTTTGTTTATTTAAAAAAAAGACCCTATACGGACTACCCCAACCAAGTTCATTGTCACAACCTCTGTAAATTTTCCCATCGGCATAATCAATATCTTGATCAGAATAAAGATTCCTATAATAATTATTTATTCCAAAACATCTGCAAATACGGTTATCAGGATCTATAATTGAAGAGGAAATTACTAACGAGAGTTGTTTAATACTTTTTTTTACTGTATCGTTTAAAAATTGAGCACCATTCATTTTAGTTATTATTGCTATATGATAAGGATCTTCCTGATACAAATATTTAAATGTTGGCAGGTTAATATCTCTTTCACCAATTTCAATTTTACGTTCAAGTTTTTTTATGTAGCCGTTCATTTTCTTATAATTGCTATCAATTGACGTATACACAGGTGTTTCAAAATCATAAGAAACGCATCTCGGGTCATGTAATTTTAGTTTTACAATACCTGGCGATCCCTGCACATATAAAAAGCCTTTCTCATTATAGTTCTTATGATATGCCATTATTGTGTTATATTGGTATGGGATTTCATCAAAATAATAAAAATCTTCTTTTGAATTATACTTACTAACAATATCTGACACTCCAAAACCTTCGAGGGTAACCTTAGCGTCTTTAATGTTTTTTCCCGTATATGCATCTTCAAGATACACCTTTAAGGCAATACTATTTTGTTGGCCGGCTACGGTTAAGCTTTTAAATAGAATTAAAAAAAATAAAAATCTCATACGCTCTACTTTAATATTAACTATCTAATATTTAGTAAATAAACGAATATTTCCTTTACAGATGTGATGTACCTGAATTAAATTGTAGGTATTTTATAAAAATGAGGGGTGTACTCTATGCTAACTATACATAAGCTATTCAGTACTTATATTTTTTGATTTCTAACTTAGGGCTAAAGTTACGCTTTGCAAGGCCTAAAAACAATAAATGCCCCTTATCAGGAGCATTTAGCTTGTTAGCGAGGGCGACATAAAACCATGACATCAGGGTTATGAATCCTGCGCTTAAACACAAATTATTTTACTTTGTCAAAATCTAAATAAAATTCGACAATGACATATAGAACCACAATCTAGCGCTCCTTGTCTCTTCACAACTTTAAGAAAAACTTTAAACCTTAAACTTTGAACTAATTAAAGTATATGTTTCTGTGCTTTGTAAGATGAACGTACCAAAGCACCGCTTTCTACATGCCTAAAGCCCATTTCGAGGCCTATGGTTTCATATTTTTTAAACTGATCGGGCGTTATAAACTCTTTTACAGGTAAATGTTTTTTACTTGGCTGCAGGTATTGGCCTATAGTAAGTACATCAAGCTTAACATCGCGAAGGTCGGCCATTGTTTGCAATACTTCGGCTTCGGTTTCGCCAAGGCCCAGCATAATACCCGATTTTGTCCTGTTGATACCGCTTTCTTTCAGATAACGTAATACTTCAAGGCTGCGTTCATATTTTGCCTGTATGCGTACCTCGCGTGTAAGGCGTTTTACAGTTTCCATATTGTGGCTAACAACTTCTGGTGCTACCTGTACAATACGGTCAAGAATACGCTCTACACCCTGAAAGTCGGGGATAAGGGTTTCCAGCGTTGTGTTAGGGTTCATCCTGCGGATAGCCTTAACAGTCTCAGCCCATATAATAGAGCCCATATCTTTAAGGTCATCACGGTCTACACTTGTTATAACCGCATGCTTAATGTTCATTATCTTTATAGAACGTGCCACTTTTTCGGGCTCGTCCCAGTCTACCGTTTCAGGCCTTCCGGTTTTTACGCCGCAAAATCCGCATGAACGGGTACAAACGTTACCAAGAATCATAAAAGTAGCAGTACCTTCGCCCCAGCATTCGCCCATATTAGGGCAGCTGCCCGATGTGCAAATGGTGTTAAGCTTGTATTTATCTACAAGTCCGCGAAGCTCAGTATATTTTTGGCCCGTAGGGAGTTTTACCCTCAGCCATTTAGGTTTTTGTGTAAGCAGGCCGTTAGCAGCAACAGGCCTTAAGGTATCTAATACAGTTTCCATATATAGTAAAAACTTTAGGTTACAAAGATAAACTATATTTACTTACCAGCATACAACGAAAACTTATGTTGCGTTGTTATAAATACACATTAAAAAGACTACAACCTTTTAGCTAAAGA
>Ga0247806_10000603_pt1 | contig 21484 bp, 14 predicted proteins | sample UWRJL059202B1_FD_179935 | JGI IMG/M metagenome (GOLD analysis project Ga0247806, IMG submission 179935) | Plant litter microbial communities from Arlington Agricultural Research Station in Wisconsin, United States - UWRJ-L059-202B-1 | ecosystem: Environmental > Terrestrial > Plant litter >... | reverse complement strand
ATTGGCAATGCTGATGGGAATACAATTCACCTGCGCCAGCTGAATGTTGTCGGTGCCAATGCAGCCGTTAAAATCGGTGACGGTAAGCTGGTACTCGCCCGCCTGCCTGGCCAGGAGCGGGTTGCCGGTGGCGCCGTTGCTCCAGCGGTATTCTTTGTAGCCGGGCACGTTCAGTTCTACAACGCCACCGCGACAAATACTGTTAAGCGGCGGCAAGAATTTTCGGGGTAAGGTATCGAGTGCCAGTATCGATAAGGTATCGGTGGCCGAACAATTGAAGGCATTGAAAACCGTTACCCAGTATTTACCGGTGCGGGTGATGGTATAATTGGCGGCCGTGCTGTTGTCGTCCCACACATAACGATCAAAGCTGCCCGGGTTCACGCTAAGGCTGCTGTTGATGCACAGGTTGCGGTCGTTCCCCAGTTGAGGTTGTGGTTTTGGATGCACGGTAAGGTTGGTAACGATCACCGAATCGCAACCGGCGGCCGTGCTGAGCGTATCATAATAAATGCCGGGCAGTGTTTGTTGCCCACCACCTGCGGTGTAAACGGTTCCTTCACAAATGGCGGCAGCTACAGGCGTCAATACCCGGTTGATGGAAAGCTTAAGGGTAACCACCAGGCTATCGCAACCCAGCACATTTCGAAACACCTGCGTGTATTCACCGCTGCTTGTATATACCTTGTTGTTGAGCGTATAACTTTTACAGGCCGTTACCTGCAAGGCCTGTTGCAAGGGTATGTTGCCGCAGGGCCGTATCTTTTGTATGAATACATCGCGGTCGCCCGCAGAAGTGAAGAATACGGTACCGGGGCCGGGATCAAAATCGGCCTTATCATGAAAAACACCGGTTGTATAAATATTGCCCTGCGCATCCAGTGCCACGCCATAGCCGCAATCGAAAAGCGGGCCGCCGGCCTGTATGGCCCAGTTGAATGCACCGCCTGCGTCGAATCGAGCGAGGAACACATCGGATAATCCGGTTGATATTAGTAGTTTTTCACCCGGACCGGGATCGAAATCAGTGGTTTGGTTGAACTCACCGGTTGCATACACATTGCCTGCAGGGTCGGTGCCGAGCGCCACCACCTGCTGTATATGCGGCCCGCTCAATTGCAGTACGCGCAACAACTGGCCGGAAGAACTGAACTTTGCAATGTAGGCGTCGTCATCGTCTACCGACGTTAACAGGTGGCCCCCGGCGCTTTGGTCAAAATCGGCCGTACCCTTAAAATAGCCACCCGCATAAATATCCCCCGCAGGATCCACGCTGATGGCCAATCCCCTCACTATGCTGTCGCCTGTGATTGCCTTTGCCCATATAAAATTGCCATTGGTACTGAGCTTGGAAATGAACGCAGCACCATTGCCGGAACTGCGCAATTCAAAAACGCCGGGACCGGGATCGAAATCGGCCGCCATGGTGAAATGCCCCGTGCTGTACACATTGCCGGCCGCATCCAGGTCAATCCCGTAAGCACTTTCGCCTGACAAACCGCCTAACTGGCAGGCCCATACAAATCCCCCATCGGGGTTTAATTTGCAAACGAAAATGTCGCTCTGGCCAAAACAGGTGAGGTTATAGGTTTCGGGGCCGGGGTCAAAGTCCGCAGTACGTTCAAAATACCCGTTCAGGTAAATATTGCCGGCATTGTCCAGCTTAAGGGCCCCGCTGAATTCATTGCGATCGCCACCGATGCTGACGGCCCATTGAAAACTACCGGTGCTGCCCAGCTTTAGTACAAAAATATCTTCGTTGCCCACGGCCGTCAGTTCAAATTTAGACGGACCGGGGTTAAAATCTACCGTACCATAATAAATACCGGTTATGTACACGTTCTCCAGCTTATCGGTAGCAATGGCATAACCGGCCTGGTAGCGAAAGGCACCCACAGCTTTTGCCCAAATGAATTTGCCGTCGTTATCGTACTTGGTAATAAAAAGGTCTTCGGTGGAAACGGCAGAGAGGTTATACACACCGGGGCCGGGATCAAAATCAACCGTATTGGAAAAATAGCCGGTGGTGTAAACATTACCGGAAGCATCTACGGTGATGGCGCGACCCACATCGAAGGTAGTACCCGCAATATGATTGGCCCAACCCAATTGCTGTGCAGCAGCGCTGAGGCAACCGGTAAAAAATAATATGAATAGAAACCCTTTGCGCATGATGCGGTGCAGCTATAATTAACCTATCGTAAAAAAGAGCCCGGCGGATGTCGGCGGCCATCTTAAATATAACGGTTTTTAAAAAGCAAAGCAAGTATTGCACCTGAAAATCCTTAGCGGATCGGCAATACCGACCCGTTTTCGTGGTACGTGTAGCCAAATACATTGGTGAAGGAACCTGGTACACATAGCTGCCGGCGGGTTGTTCTTTTCCCTGCCAGGTACCGTCCCACCCTTTTACATATTGTGAAGATTCAAATATTTTCTGACCGTAACGATTGTACACGATCATCCTGTATTGGTTCACCTCCTGCAAAATGGCCGGTTTAAACACATCGTTGAGACCGTTCCTGTCGGCCGTAAAGGCATTGGGAATGCTGATGGAATACAGCTTTTTCTTTTTATTTCGATGGAATCAATGGCCGTGCAATTGTTGTAACCGGTTACGGTGTATAACATTACTTTCCTTGTCCACTTCAACTTTTTGGGCAGCATCCATGTTGCCGCCACCGGTAAATTGCTTTGCCCAACGGAAATAAGTATCCTCTGCATTCAATACCAGTGAACAGGAAATCAGCAAAAGAACGGCGACAGCTTTCTTCAACAATGAATTATATAAGCAGTGTGTGACAATTAAACAGATGCCATATCGTTTATCTTTGCTGCCTCCATGTTACAGTTATCTGCCATAACCATTACCCAGTTCAAAAACTACAACAGCGCTTCTTTTGCTTTTACCGAAAGAGTGATAGGCATCAGCGGCCTGAATGGCAGGGGCAAAACGAACCTGCTGGATGCGATCTATTATTGCTGTTTTACCAAAAGTTATTTTTCAAAAACGGATGCACTGAACATTCACTTCGATAAGGATGGCTTCCGGCTGGAATCGGATTTCAACCAGGGCGATGATCGGCAAAAGCTGGTGTGCATTCACCGCGGCACGGGCAAGAAAGAATTGTTGCTCAACGATGTGCCGTATGAAAAATTTTCGCAGCACATCGGCAAATTTCCCGTGGTGATGATTGCACCGGACGATGTGGAACTGATCACCGGTACCAGCGAAGAGCGCCGCCGCTTTATGGACACGGTGCTGAGCCAGATGGACGTAGACTACCTGGCGCAACTCATCCGCTACAATAAAATATTGCAGCAACGCAACAGCCTGCTGAAACGTTTTGCCGAAGAAGGGAAAACAGATATGGCGCTGCTGGAAATACTGGATGAACAATTGATGCCGGCCGGCCTCTTCATTTATGAAAAAAGAAAAGCATTCACCGAAGCGCTCCTTCCGCTGGTACAGGATTTTTATGCACAGATCGCCGGGCGGCGCGAAGGCGTAACGCTGCAATATGAAAGTCAGCTCAACCACACAACTTTCGATGCGCTGCTGTTGCAACTGCGGCAGAAAGATATGATCCTGCAGCGCAGCAACGGCGGTATTCACAAAGACGATATCGGCATCAGCCTGCAGGGGCAACCGTTCAAACAACTGGCTTCGCAGGGACAGCGGAAAAGCCTGTTGTTTGCGCTGAAGCTGGCAGAGATGGAAATGCTGAAAGCCAGCAAGGGCTTCACCCCCATCCTGCTTTTGGACGATGTTTTTGAAAAGCTCGATGAACAAAGGATGCAGCAATTACTGCATTGGGTATGCCACGAAAACAAGGGACAGGTGTTTATCACCGATACGCACAGCAGCCGGCTGGAAAATGCGTTTGCGATGCTGGAAGTGCCGTTTCAATTGATAAAACTTTGATTAATTAGAAATTATGAATTAGAAATTAGAAATGCATTGCAGGTCAATCGCAACTACCTTCTAAACAGCTTCCAACATTTCTAATTACTAATTTCTAATTCATAATTACCTTTATTCCATGAGCGAGATTTCTTTACAGGACGCGATTCAGCAGTTTTTAAACAAAAGCCGTTTAAAAAGCAGCATTCAATCGCTGCGCATAGAAGATGTATGGGAAGAAGTGATGGGTAAAACCATTGCGCGCTATACGGATAAGATCCAGCTCATCAACCACACGCTTTATATTTCTTCGGCGGTGGCGCCGTTGAAGCATGAATTGCTGTACCAGAAAGAAAAGATCATCGAACGGCTGAACGAGGCATTGGGAGAAAAGCTGGTGAAGGAAGTGGTGATTAAATAAGGATATCTGCCAGTAAAGATTTCCAAATCGTACCTCTTGGATCTCAATCTTCCATCTACTAATTCTTCAGTGGCCGTACGGTATATCCTTCCTTCTTCAATAAACTGATCAACCCGTTCCCGCCCGGCAAGTGCCCTGCTCCCACGGCGATGAACACCGGCTTTTTCATGATCGTTTTCAACTGTGTTACCCAGTTGCGGTTGCGGTTGTCGAGTAAAATGTCCTGGTTTTCTTCGATGCCGAATTCATTGTTGTTGAACAAATGTTCGATCTCCGGCAGTCGCTGCGATTTATACACCGTAAGCATCGTATCGAAATATTTGCGGAAGGTTTGCAGGCTGTCGATCGTTTTCAACAATTCCGCCGCCTGTTTTTCGTAAGGAATGCTATCAAAAATGGAAGCCTGGAATTCCATCGTTTCCAGTCCTTTCACTTCCTGCTTGTTGGCCTTTGCCAATAACATCAGTTCTTCTTCAACCCCGCTTATTTTTTTGCAGGGCATCATTTTAGGGTAGAGCATCGCCACTAAAAAAAACGGCTTCATGTTTTGCAGCAAGGCCAAAGGCATTTGTAATGAATCTTTAAAATATGATGAAACACGTTCATATTCCACCGGCGCATACAGGTCTTTCAATTGCTTACCGTTTTTCATCTTCATCATCATCAGCCCGCTGAGCATAATGGAAGGATCGTCCATGTCCATTTCGAGGTACAGTTCACTGCTGTTTTTTACGGCGGCTTTAAGCGTTTCGCTGAAGTGAATGTCTTCCTTGCAAAGCATATGAAAAGTTCCGAACAGGTAACTGGGCGATGAAAGCCCTTTTCCTGAAACTTCCCACAGCAGCGTATTTGCGTCTTTGTTTGTCTCTGTTTTTATCACCGGCGCCTGCCCCTTGCAGGAGCCAATGATGAGGATAAATAAAATAAGCCTGGTCAACTTCATTTTCAACTATTTATCCTTAAAAGTACTATGTTTACACGATAAAACTGACGCTTAACAATTGACGAGAAAACTAAACCTGGTGAAGTTATCAGCGATTACGCTATGCCTATTGCTGGCAACCTCCCATCAACTTTTTGCACAAAAAAGCCCGCAACCTTACGGCACGGTAGACAAGGCCGACCTGCTGCTCAACAATTGTTCCTTTGATCCCAATGCGGGTGCCATGGTGTTATTCGACGTAGGGATGGCCAATTGCTACGTGGATCCGAACTCCTACAGCTATGATAATTTTGTAACCTCGGATTTCGAACACCACGTAAGGATCAAAATACTTTCCGACAAGGGACTCAACAAAGCGAACGTGAAAATCCCCTATTATGCCGGTAACAATATTGAAGACATAAAGAATATGTCGGCCCAAACCTTTAACCTCGACGCCGCGGGCAATATCGTGATCACCAAACTGGGCAGCGACCAGGTTTTCAGGAACAAGATCAACAACCGGTATTCTGAAGTTGTATTCGTTTTTCCCAATGTAAAAGTGGGCAGCGTGATCGAATACAAATACAAAAAGGTAGCAAAAAGCCTGCACGCACTGGATAAATGGTATTTCCAGGAAGACATACCGGTGAAGTACAGCAGTTACGTGATCGATTATCCCAACATCCTTGACATTTCCGTGATCAACAAGCGCACGACCGGGCTGGTGACCAAAGAAAAAGCGAGCGACCTGCGTACGATTAAAATGTATACGCTTGAAAATATAAAAGCGCTGCGCGACGAACCGTTCATGACCTGCAAGGATGATTATCTTTTCCAGGTAGACCCGGTGGTGCTGGCAGTGGTAACACCCGGCGAATGCAGGAGCATGCTGAAGACCTGGAAACAAGTGATTACAATGCTGATGGAAGATGAAGACTTCGGTTTGCAGTTGAAAAAAAATATACCCCGCACTTCCGACCTGGAACTGCTGCTCTCCGGCCCCGGCGACCCGTATAAGAAAATGAACATCATTTACGATTATGTGAAGCAAAATATGCAGTGGGACCAGAAGGATGGCCTGTGGGCGCTCAATGGCGTAAGGGCCGCGTGGAAAGACAAGAAGGGCAATGCCGGCGAGATCAACCTCATACTGGTGAACCTGCTGAAAGATGCCGGGCTGGAAGCGTACCCGATGCTGGTAAGTACGCGCGACAATGGCCGGGTACAGACCAGCGTGGCCAGCATCGAACAGTTCAACAAAGTAATGGCCTATGTAACGATCGGCGACCGGCATTACGTGCTCGACGGCACCAGCAGCAACACGCCCGTGAACATGATCCCCTACGGTGTTTCCTACACCGAAGGATTGGTGATCGGCAACATCGACAAGGCAGACTGGGGCTGGAAATACCTTTGGAATGAAGAGCAGCAGTTCAATGATGATATTTTGTTGTATGCCGATATCGACGAAGCGGGCAACATCAACGGCGAAGCCACCATTACGTCGAAAGAATACGCCCGGCTTACGAAGATGAGCCACCTGCAGAAAGGGAAACGCGCTTACCAGCAACGGCTCGAATCCGATAACAGCGGCTATACGGTGGACAGCCTGGTGATGGAAAATGAAAAGACCGATTCCCTCCCGCTGGTGCAGCATTTTAAATACCAGGGCAAAACGAACACCTCGGGCGCGTACAATTATTTTTCGATCAACCAGTTTTCGGGTATCGAGAAAAACCCTTTCGTGGAGGACGAACGTTTTTCCGACATTTTTCTTTGGATCCAACCAGCGATACCGCATTTCGGCCCTTATCAACATCCCCGAAGGTTATGTGTTTGAAGAGCTGCCTAAGAATGTGCGCATGATCATGCCCGATACCAGTATCAGCTTTACACGGCAGGCGCGGGCAAACGAAAATACCCTCACCGCTACCATCAACATCAGCTTTACAAAACCATTTTACGGTCCAGAAAACTACCCTGAATTTTACGAGTTTTACAAGAAACTATTTACCTTTTTAAAAGAACAATTCGTTTTCAGAAAAAAATAACCGGTATGAGAAAAAGTTTATTGAGCGTAGTGGCTGTTTTGTGTGTGTACCTGGCCGTTGCACAAAAAGGATTGCCCGCCGTGGGGAAGATCGACAAGGCCGACCTTGAAATGACCGATTGCGATTTCGACAAGGGTGCGGATGCCGTTAAACTGATCGACTGGGGTAATATGTATTACGACCGGGGAACCGCCGGCATTTCCATGTTTAAAACCGTTTACGAAAGAAGGGTTCGCATAAAAATACTGAAGGAGAAAGGCCTGTCGCAGGCCGATGTAAAGATCTCCTACTTTGGCAGGAACGACAATGAAAAGCTGTTGAAACTGGAGGCTTACACGTACAACCTGGATGCCGGTGGCAACGTACAGGTTACGGAGGTGAAGAAAAGTTCGATGTTCAATAAAAAGATCGACGCCGAAAGGAACCAGGTGATCATTACTTTTCCTGAAGTGAAAGTGGGCAGCGTTATAGAATACCGTTACCGCATGGACCGCGAAGATTACAACCTGCGCGACTGGATATTCCAGGATCGCATACCGGTGCGCCACAGCGAATACCAGTTAACCGTTCCCCGCTTCTTCCGTTTTACCGTGCAGGAAGCCGTAGTGGATCCGCTGGATAAAAAAGAATCCGTGATCACGGAACGCATCAGCATCGAAGATAATTTTATAGAAACGGAATGCCTCAAAAGCAATTACATCATGCGCAACCTGCCGGGCATTCCCAGCGAGCCGTTCATGGGTTCTGCCTGGGATTACGTGCAGCGGCTCGACTTTGCCTTATCTCAATACGAAAGCGGCAACGGCGTGGTAAAGGACCTCAGGGTAAAGTGGAGCGATGCGATCAGCGAACTCGCCGAATCCCCGGATTTTGGCAAGCAACTGGAAAGCAATTTTTTAGCCCTGGCACCCATCGTCGCCCAGGCGCAGCGCATTCCCGACCAACGCGCCAGGATCAAATTTTTACATACCACCGTTCGTAACGCCATCCGCTGGGACGGTGAAAATTATTTCCGGGCCGACAAAGGCATCGAAAGGGCCTGGACCACCAAGAATGGCAACGCCGCAGACATCAACCTGCTGCTCGTAAAATTATTGAGGGATGCCGGTATACCTGCAAATCCCATCCTGTTCAGTACCCGTGACAATGGCATTGTTAACACCTTTTACCCTTTCCTTGGCCAGTTCAACACCGTAATGGCCGTGGTGAACATCGATGGCAACAATTGGATACTGGACGCAACGGACCGGGTTTCCAACATCGGTTTAACGCCTGAAAAGATCGTGAATACAAAAGGATTCATTGTGTCGGGTGTTAATGGAAGATGGATAGAAGTACTCGATGTGGCGCACCGCTACCGGGTGATGTCTGCCGTACAGGGAGAGATCGATGCGGAAGGTTATTTAAAAGGCAATGCCACCGTTAACTGCCGCGACTATGCAAGGAAAGTACGCGTGGAAGACTGGAACAGTGACCCCGAAAAATTCAAAAAGAAATATTTCACCGTTACCGGCCAGCCCATAAAGATCGACGATGTTGCGATGAACAACCTGGAGAATGATTCGCTGCAACTGGAACAAAAAGTGAAGTTCGGCATCCAGCTCAACAGTTCGGGTGACTACCGGTATTTCAACACCAATCTTTTTTCAGAACTCGATAAAAATTATTTCATCTCCGATACCCGCATCAGCGATGTGGATTTTGGCGTGCTGCAGGAATACACCATCTTCGGTAATTATACGATTCCCGCAGGCTATACATTTGAAGAACTGCCAAAGGACATCACTATGCTGATGCCCGACAACAGCATCGAATTCACCCGCAACATACAGCCCGACGACAACCTGGTGAACATCAGGATATCGCTTAAATACAAGAGCACATTCTATCCCGCTGCGCAATATGCCGAGTTCAAGGAATTTCATAAGAAATTGTTCAAGGCACTCAACGAACAGATCGTGATCAAAAAGAAACCGTGATGAGAAAATTATTTTTTACCGGCCTGGCTTCTCTCCTACTTACTGCAACTGGTGCCGCGCAGGGAAAGTTCCCTGCTGCATTGATTGACGAAGACCTGAAGGAAGATGCGCACGTGGTGGTACGCGAAGAAAAAATAGTGTTCGACATCAAAGCAAAAGGCAAGGCATTCCTGAAAATACACAGGGTTTTTACCGTGCTGGATGAAGCGGGCAAGGATGAACTTTTTTTCTACCATCCTACCGACCAGTTCAATTCCCTGGAAGACATTAGCATAGAAGTATTTGATGCCAAAGGAAAATCCGTGCGCAGCTACTACCGCTCCGACCTGGCCAAACAGGCCAATACTTCCGAACTGGTGCCTGATGGGAAAATATACTATTTGAATATTCCCGTGCCAACGCTGCCCGCCACCGTACGCGTGGATTACGAAATAAAGATGAATGGTCTTTTTAGTTATCCCGATTACCTGCCCCTGCATCCTTACCAGTCTGTTGAATCTTCCGAATATGTAGTGAAGGTACCGGCCGAACTTGGACTGCGGTACAAAACGCTGAACGGGCTTTCCAAACCGGTGATCGATGAAACCGATAAAAAAAACATTTCCTACACCTGGATGGTGAAGAACCTGCCGGTAAAAGAATATGAGGAAGGCAGCGGCAGTTTCCGCAACTCCTTTCCCCGCGTGATGCTATCGCCCAACCGCTTTGAACTCGACGGTTACGAGGGCGACATGAGCTCCTGGAAATCGATGGGACTCTGGTACAACGACCTGGTGAAAACAGACAATACGCTTTCTCCTTCTTTTAAAACAGAAATACAACAATTGACAGCCAAAGCAGCTTCGGATAAGGAAAAAGCAAGGCTGATCTATGAATTTTTGCAGAATAATTACCGCTATGTGAGCATCCAGCTGGGCATCGGCGGACTTAAACCTTTCAGCGCGGATTTCGTACACCGAAAAAAATACGGCGACTGCAAAGCGCTCAGCAATTATATGCAGGCCTGCCTCAGCGCGGTGAACATCAAAAGTTATTCGGCCTGGATCAAAGGCGATCCCCTGCCCAACCGCATAGATCCTTCTTTTCCGCAAGACGATTTCAACCACCAGGTATTGTGCATCCCTTTTACCGGCGATACCACCTGGCTGGAATGCACCAGCAATACCAACGACTTTGGCGTACTCGGTGCGTTTACGGAAAACCGTTATAGCCTGCTGCTGACAGAACAAGGCGGCATACTCGTGAACACGCCCAAAACAAAGGCCAACGACAATCGCTACAGCAGTTTTACCAAAGTAATGCTGAACGACGATGGGTCGGGAAAAGCCACCGCTACCATCAGCAGCACCGGCGAGTTCAAAAGTTATTTCAATGCCGCAGCGCAAAGTAAAAAAGACGAACAGAAGAATTTCATCGTGAAGCACCTGGAGTTTATTCAGCCCGACGCTTTTGAATTTAAATACGTGAAAGGCCGCCCCGCTGCGGTAACAGACATCAGCCTCGAGCTGGAAAAGATACCCGATTTCACCGCCGGCAATAAATTCTTTTTGAACCCGCGCATTTATAAGATGTGGTCCACCGGGTTGCCAAAAGCTGCGGAAAGGGTTGAAGATTATTACCTGCCCTATCCCCAGGTATTAACGGATACTACCCTGTACCTGTTGCCCGATGGATTTGCAATGGAAACCTTGCCCAAAGCCCGTAAACTAAATTTTGAGTACGGCAGTTTTAACAGCACCTATACCTACGACGCCGATAAAAAAACGATCATCACCACGGCCAAACTGGTGCTCAACGAATCCATGATCCCCGCCGCAAAATTCGCCAGCGCCAAAAAATTCTTCAACGAGGTGTTGGGAGAATACCAGGAGAAAGTGGTGATTAAAAGACTGTAAAAGTTGAAAGTTAATGGTTGAAGGTTTGGAGATCGTTTAGAAGCTTTAGAGGGTTTAGAAATGTTTCGTGGGGCACGAACCATGGCGTTGAAGTTGAAAGTTGATGGTTGAAAGTTGGGAGCACTTGGTTGGTTAGAGATTTAGGGTTTAGAAGTTTAGAAAGTTTAGAGGGTTTAGAAAATGTTTCGTGGGGCGCGAACCATGGCGTTAGGGTTTAGATTTGTGTAGAAGATCACGCTAAAAACCTGCAATGCATTCATAATTCATAATTCCCAAGGCTTCCGCCTTTCTCAAACACCCTCCCAATCGCCTTTTCAACTACTTCATCTTTTTCCACCGGCGGTGCGTGGTGCGGTTTGATGCGCGCATCGAAGATGAGCGGGCCGTGGCAGCCCCAATGCTTATGTGTTGTAAACGAATCGATCCCGTACAGGTCGTGCGAAGGATTGCAGCGCGTGAAGGTTACCCAAAGAAAATTATTTAATGTTCCGGCCACGAAACCGGCATCATCGCAAATGATGAGCAGCGGCAGCGAAGTCAGCGTATCTTTTTTATCTTTTAGTTGTAGGTTCAATTGTTCCATTTCAGCCGCCGCGGTTGTATAATCCGTAAAGCTGTTGGTTTGAAGCGCCAGCACGCCGGGTATCACCAGTCTTGCATTTTCAAAACCTTTTAACTGTGCTACGACTGCAGGAATGCTGGTCGTACAGTCACGCAGCTTTTCACCATACGCTGCCACCACCACTTTGCTGCCGCTGTTGAGCCCGGTACCTGAATAATCCAGCGTATCGATGCTTGTATGGGTGTAAAAATGAATGTCGCGCTGCAGGTTGATGCGTTCCAGCACGTATTGAAAATAACCGGGAATGTCATGCGTGGAAACCTGGTTGCTTTCATCCGCAGTGATGAACAGGAATTTGGCGAGGCTTAACTGGCCGGTGCCCAATACATGGTTGGCGATCGTTAACAGTTCAGCCGGGTGTTTCGTTTGCTGGTAAGGGGTATAGCGTTCGCTGCCGATGACTAACAGTAACGGGTGTACGCCGGCAGCATCCACCGCGTGTACTTCTTTCAGTCCAGGTATTTCCTGTTGAAGGGCGCTGCCGGTGATCTCGTGTATCAACTGGCCGAAGCTGGTATCTTCCTGCGGCGGGCGGCCTACGAGGGTAAAGGGCCAGATGGCATTTTTTCGCGCGAATACCTTGTGCACTTTCATTACCGGGAAATCGTGCGCCAGGCTGTAATAACCCAGGTGATCGCCGAAAGGTCCTTCGGGTTTGTTGTCGTTGGGGTGTACTTCGCCGGTGATCACGAAATCGGCATCGGTGCTGATCGCGTATCCATCCACGTAAGTATAGCGGAAGCGCCTGCCACCGAGCAAACCGGCAAAGGTCATTTCACTCACCCCTTCGGGCAGGGGCATCACGGCTGCTACGCTGTGCGCGGGCGGTCCACCCACGAAGATGCTGACTTTTAACGGCTGTCCTTTTTTATTGGCTTTGGATTGATGGACACCGATACCGCGGTGCAACTGGTAATGCAACCCGATCTCTTTGTTGAGAACATAATCATTGCCCGACAATTGAATGCGGTACATGCCCAGGTTAGCGTTGAAGATGCCCGGCTTGTCGATATCCTCGGTGTACACCTGTGGTAAGGTGATGAACGCGCCGCCGTCTTTTTTCCAGTGATGTACCTGCGGCAGGTCGGCGATGGAAATGCTTTCGAACAATACCGGTTTGGAGAAAGGGTTCTTTTTAGGCAATGCTTTGATAGCGGCCAACCCCGCGCCTGCATTTTTCAGCGGACTTTTAATTGCTTTTAATGGATCTTTTCTTAGTTCGATGAGTTGCTGTACCGAAGCCAGCGTATCGCGGAAGATGAATTTACTCCGCTCCAAAGTGCCGAATATATTGGAAGCTGCGCGGTAACGGCAGCCTTTGATGTTTTCGAACAACAGTGCCGGTCCGCCTGCTTCATGCACCCGCAAGTGAATGGCGGCCATTTCGAGGTAGGGATCAACTTCTTCTTTGATGCGCACCAGGTGTCCATGCTTTTCCAGGTCGAGTAAACAGGCTTCGAGGGAGGGGTATGACATGGATGCAATTTACATACACTAATTACACGAATTGAAACTAATAACGCGAATTTCCAGGCACGAATTACACGAATTGGTAGATTGCTGTGCCTTGAATTATTTACCTCGGGTCTTAACTATAAAACGAAAGATAAAAATATAAAAAACCCTGGCTATAAACCAGGGAAATTATAATCAAATGAATTCGTGTAATTCGCGTTTTTAAACCCGTGTTATCATTTCTTCAAATACATCACTTCCTTCACCAGCTTCACCGTCCTTGGTACATCGGGCAGGTAAGCGGCAACCAGGTTGGGTGCATAGTGCATCGGCGCATCGGCGGAGGTGATCCTGCGCACGGGTGCATCGAGGTAATCGAAGCCTTCTTTTTGTATGCGGTAAGCGATCTCGGAGGATACAGAGGCAAATGGCCATTGTTCTTCCACGATCACGAGGCGGTTGGTTTTCTTTACGCTTTCAAGGATGGTGAACCAATCCAGCGGGCGAATGGTGGCCACATCGATCACTTCAGCTTCAATGCCTTCTTTGGCCAGTTCTTCCGCCGCCGCCATAGCTACTTTCATCATTTTATTGAAACTCACGATCGTTACATCTTTGCCTTCGCGTTTGATGAAACATTTACCGATCGGCAACACGTATTCTTCTTCAGGCACTTCGCCTTTATCGCCATACATCACTTCACTTTCCATGAACACAACAGGATCATCATCCCGGATGGCCGCTTTAAGCAAACCTTTTGCATCGTATGGATTGGAGACGGAGATCACTTTTAAGCCGGGAATATTGGCGTACATCGATTCAAAAGCCGTGGAGTGCTGTGCACCCAATTGTCCTGCAGAACCATTGGCGCCCCGGAATACGATCGGGCAACCTACCTGTCCGCCACTCATCGCCAGCATTTTGGAAGCCGTATTGAGGATCTGGTCAAGCGGCAATACCGCGAAATTCCAGGTCATGAATTCAACGATGGGGCGCAAACCGTTTTGTGCAGCACCTACAGCGATGGCCGTAAAGCCCAGCTCCGCAATGGGTGTATCGATTACGCGCTTTTCGCCAAACTCATCCAGCATGCCCTGGCTCACTTTGTAAGCGCCATTGTATTCAGCCACTTCCTCCCCCATTAATAAAACCCTGTCATCTCTTCTCATTTCTTCCTGCATGGCTTCCCGAAGGGCTTCTCTGAACGCAATTTGACGCATAGCTGATTTGTTTATGGCTGCAAATTTATTTCATCAGGGGGAGATGAGCAAATACATATTTATTGAATATGGAAGAGGTAATATTGAAGAAGTAATAGGGAAGATTGTACAGAGTCGGCCAATCATAAGGAGTTTTATAATTACGGAAGTAAAAAAGCAGGACAAAGTCCTGCCTTCATTATCATATTATCGAATTATCACATCATCACATTCGCATACCCTTCATTTTCACATTTTCATATTGTCACATTTTCACATTAAGTTCTCAATCACCATTGCACTCGCACCACCACCGCCGTTACAAATACCGGCGGCTCCGTATTTCGCGTTGTTTTGTTTGAGTACGTTGATGAGCGTTACAATGATGCGGGCGCCACTGGCACCAAGGGGGTGACCGATGGAAACCGCGCCGCCATTCACATTTACTTTGGCAGGATCCAGTTTCATCCGGCGGCTGTTTTCGATGCCCACCACGCTGAAGGCTTCGTTCAGTTCCCAGAAGCTGATGTCTTCCATTTTTAAACCCGCCTTACCTACGGCTTTAGGTACGGCGATGGCCGGTGTAGTGGTAAACCATTCGGGCGCCTGTTCTGCATCTGCATGGGCCAATATCTTTGCCAGGGGTTTTAATCCCAGTTCTTTTGCCTTATCGGCGCTCATCAATACCAATGCGGCCGCGCCATCGTTCATGGTGCTGGCATTGGCCGCAGTAACAGTACCGTCTTTGGTGAAAGCGCCTTTGAGCTCGGGTATCTTGTCAAATTTTACATTGAAGGGTTCTTCATCCTTTGCAAACAACACCGGGTCGCCTTTACGCTGCGGAATGGATACGGGTACGATCTCGTTCTCAAACCGGCCTTCGTTTACGGCCGACTGTGAACGCTTGTAACTTTCAACGGCGAACGCATCCTGGTCTTCCCGGCTAACGCCACAACTGGTTGCACACATTTCAGCGGCATTGCCCATCGCCTTACCATCATACACATCCGTTAAACCGTCTTTAGCAAGCCCGTCGATAAAGGCTACGTTGCCGTATTTGTTGCCCCAGCGCATGCTGTCGCTATAAAAAGGCACATTGCTCATGCTTTCCATGCCGCCGGCCACTACGATCTCCGCGTCGCCCAGCATGATGCTTTGGGCGGCCTGCGCAATGGCTTTCATGCCGCTGGCGCATACCTTATTTACGGTGGTGCAATTCACTTCATTGGGCAGTCCTGCAAATTTTGCGGCCTGCCGTGCCGGTGCCTGTCCAAGGTTGGATTGTATAACGCAACCCATCAACACATCGTTTACCTGTGCGGCGTCGATGCCGGCTTTTTCCACAGCGCCTTTAATGGCCGCGGCGCCCAACTGCGTGGCAGAAAATCCTTTCAGGGAACCGCCAAAACTTCCAATAGGCGTACGTACGGCGGAAACTATAACTACTTCTTTCATTGCAAATCGTTTAGGGTGCAAAATTAATGGATTTAAGATGGAGAAGTAAGATTGAAGAGGTAAGAAATAAGATTTAAGATGTAAGATTGCCTTAATTTCAAGGGAGATCGATGGCCTATTGAAGCAATCTGTAAAAAGCATTAGCGTAGCTTCAGCAGGCTCTATACAATCTTAAATCTGCCATCTTACTTCCTCCCTATTAAAAAGTCCCATAAGTAAAAACTTACAGGACTTTCTTCACTACTGATAAAAACCATCACAAAATTAAAAAGATGGTGATGAATGTTTTACAATCTATATTAACGGGCTTTGATCATTTTAGTGGTAATGTTATCGGTATCGGTATATACTTTACAGATATAAGTGCCTGCTGGCAAGTTGCCCGAATCCCAGTTGAGCGTATAACTGCCTTTAGCCTGGGTTTGATTGGCCAGCATCTTTACCAGCAGCCCATCCATATTATAAATAGCAATTTTTAAATTACCCGCTTCGCGCATTTCATAACGGATGGTGGTAATGGTAGTGAAGGGATTGGGATAATTCTGGAACACCATGCCTTTACTGCCCCTCAAAACTTCTACATTTTTTTCCTGGGAATACAATACGGTACTGCCAACGGTTTGGGTAAGGCGGTAGCGGTTGTCGCCATTTACCGGCGTGGCATCTGTAAATGAATAGGCAATACCGGTTCCTTCTTCGCTGCCGTTGCGCACTTTACCAATGGGATTCCATTTACCGCTGGCATCCTGCCTTTCAATGGTAAAGTCGATGTCGTTCAAAGCCATGGCTGAAGACCATTTCAGCTGCACCTGGTTGTTGAACACCGTGCTGCTGAAAGTACGGATGGGCAAAGAAGCGGTTGGATTAACCATTCCAGGATCTTTCATATTGTCAACCGCACCTTTGGTCAGGTCGTAACCTACATTTGCGATCTCTGCTAAAATATTCTGATTGGTTTTTAAGGTATCGATCACCGAAACGTTCACGTTCGATATTCTTTTTTCGCGGGGATTGCGGTTGTCGGCTAAATTGGTGAGGTTGGATTGGGCGGACAGGCCACTCATCAGTGCGATTGAAAAAACGCTGTAGAGGAGAATTGATTTCATGATATTGATTTTTAATGGTTGGTAGTTCAAATCATTCCTGTTATTAAAAATGCATCTACCGTGCCATATTGAAATCAGCGTATTAATTCCTCATGAATAGCGGCGCATCCACAGTAACGTTGCCACAATTCCCCAGGATCGTAGAGATGTCGTGTAAAACCGGGCATGCGTATATAAAAAAACGGATGGGTTTGAGTCCATCCGTTCAACAAAATATTTGATTGCGTAAGGCCTACTGCCCGTTATCGTCCGGTTGCGGGTCGTCGGCATAAGGCTGGTCGCCTGCATCAGCCGTGTTCAGCACACCATCGGTGCCTACTACGGCATAACCACCGCCGTCAATTTCCTGGTAAAAAGTGCCGCCTACTTCATAGTATTTCTGGCCGTCGATCACCGTAACTGCTGCACCGGGCGGGAGGTTGTTAACAATAGCGCCCAATGGCGGAGCCGTTACCTGGTAGCCACCACCGGTGTATGGACGGTAATAAACGCCCTGGTTATAATAGTATGGAACCGATCCTACCACTACCCTGTTGTAACCGAAGGGCAGCACGTTGATGCGGATGCCGAACCTTGGGCCAAAATGTACGTAAGGCCTGCGGTAAGGCGCTGCCCTGTAAATGGGTCGTGTGCGGTAAATGGGCCGGTACGACGGACGGTAATACGGGCGATAGGAAGGCCGGTATGCCGGGCGGTAGCTATGCCGGTAACCCGAATGTGGCCTTGAATAATAGCCGTTGCCGCGCTGGGAATAACGGTTGTTGTGGCGCCCCTGCGCTGATAAGGTTGTAGTGACAAGCATTAAAAAGCCCATCATAAAGAACAGCCGGGTACGGGATTGAATGTTAAGCATAATTGGATGATTTTTATTGTATGACGATGAATGTACGTTTTAGTTACAGGAGCGCTTGTTAACGCGCCCATGTTTAACATATATTAAAAAAGCAGCATCGCTTCCTTTTAAGAAGCAATGCTGCGGTTTATTTACCATTTTTTACCATAGTCGCCGTATTTGTTTTTCCTGTCGTTGAACTTGGCGTACACCTCGCGGATGGCATCTTTACGTTGTTCCTGTAAAGAAACCAACTGGCGTTGTTTCTGGTAGCGGTTCATCATGAACTTACGGTTAAGCGCCTGGATGCGTTGGTCGAACTCGCGGTTGATCCGGCTGATCTCCATATCGCGTTCCCGGGCAGTGAACACATAGCCACCATAAGGCTTGGCGAATTTGTCATTGTCGAACTTGCCGTTGTCGTTCCAGGAAGTACTTTTGTTTTTGTCATAATCGCGATCGCGGTCGCGTGAACCGCCTTGTGCGAAGGCTGAAGTGGTTAAAGCTGTTGCTACCAAAATCAGAGTAAAGATTCTTTTCATAGTTGTAATTTTTAAGTTGTTTTTTTAAATTGTTTATTTGTATATAAGATGGGAATGGAGGAAGTTCGTTTACAAAAGGAATGTTAATGCCGGATACTGGATATCGGATAGCGGATAGCGCATGCTAATCATCTCGTGTATGCGTTTCCACTAAGGATAAGTCATTATCGGTTGCACGGATGCAATCCAGTATCAAGCATCCGTATCCGGCACAAAATACCCGCCGCAGGGTATCTCGCTTTGCGTTTCACCTTATACTTTTATAAAAAATAAAAACCATGAACCGCCGCAACTTTTTACAATCAGGTACACTGGCCATTGCCGCTGTAACCGGTTTGCCTAAAGGCATACAAGCCATGGGTAACCGTTACTTAACGAATACCTACCGCACCAAAAAAGACGAAACAAAAAAAGAACAATGGCTGTACGAGCTGGTAATCGACCAGCAGGCGGTTGATAACTTTTCATCCGCGAAGGATTCCGATAAAATATTTACGATCAAGGGTGCTTTCTTTGAGAACGGCGATTTTACCAAACCGGCAAAACAGGTGGAATGCAGGTACACGATACAGTCATCGGTGAAAAAGGAAACCGCCTGGGTAGTTGAAAGTAAATTTTTAGACAAGATTTCTGCCGATGATAAGTTTGGCAAAGGCTTTCCTAAAAACCCGAAGCTGAAATACTGGTCGTATGCCGAAGTATCCATACTGGGTAAGAAAGATGCGTTGGTGGATTCGCTGTTTTATGTAGATGCGTCTTCATCTGGTAGCGGTGATTGTTTCATCACTACCGCCTGTGTGCATGCCCGCGCCCTCCCCGATGATTGTACGGAACTACAAACCCTGCGTTCGTTGCGGGAACTGCACATGCGCACCAACGATGAAGGCCAGGCGCTCATTGATGGCTACAAAAAGGTAGGACCGCAAATTGTACAGGCCATTAACCGGCTGGATAATAAAAAAGAGATCTATGCTTACATGTACGACCAGATGATCGTACCTGCCGTACAACTGGTAAAAGCAGGGCAATACGCCGAAGCAATCAATTATTATAAGGCGTTTGTGAAAGGGTTAGTGCGGATATATCTATGATTTTTATTACACGAATTATTACGAATTACACGAATTTGGAATACAGTTTTGATTAGGGTTTCCCCATCCGCAATTATATTAAAGTTTGTTGGAGTTAAATGATACTGACCTAAACCTACAAATTCGTGTAATTCGTTTTCAAAAATTCGTGTAATAAGCCGCGCAGCGTTTTACCGTATCCTGGGATCCACCGCCGCATACAGCAAATCGGCCAGCATATTAATAAGTATAAAAATACAGGCACTGATGAGCACCGCGCCCATCACCACGGGATAATCCAGTTTTTCCAGCGCATCCACTGTCACCTTCCCGATACCTTTCCAGCCAAAAATATATTCCACGAAAAAAGCGCCGGCCAGCAGTTCGGCAAACCAGCCGGTAATGGCCGTGATCACCGGGTTGAGAGCATTGCGCAAGGCATGTTTGAAAACGATGGTTCTTTTGCCAAGTCCTTTTGCATAGGCAGTTCGGATGTAGTCTTGTCCCAATACATCCAGCATCGAACTCCGCGTGAGTTGCGTAATGATGGCCAGCGGCCTTATGCCGAGCGTAAAGGCAGGTAAGATAAGGTTGCGGAAATTATACACGCGTTCGCCGGTTACTTCGTCGATGTCGAACCAGCTGCCCGTGAGGTTCAGGCCCGTATAGTCGTGCAGCAATACACCGAATACGAAGGCCACGATGATGGCCATGAAGAACGAAGGCGCCGATATACCGGCGATGCTCGCGAATACCGCCGAGCCGTCCATCCAGGTGCCTTTTTTTAGGGCGGCGATCACGCCGAGCGCAATGCCAACCACCGTAGCAAACAGCATGGCGGCAAAAGCGAGTATCAGCGTACCCGGCAAAGCTTCCGTGAGTACCTGCCCTACTTCTTTTTTGGTTTGGTAGCTTTTGCGCAGGTAAGGAATTTTGAGGCCGAATTTGGTGTCCCCGCCGATGAACCAGCCGCGCAGTTGTTTCTTTTCAATATCTTCTTTGCTATGGATGCTGATGGGCGAAACATCGTTGAGGTACAAAACGAATTGTTTCCATTTCGGCTGGTCGAGGTACAGGTCCTTGCGGATATTGTCCATCGTTTTTTTATCGCCCGTTTGCCCCACGATCATCCTTGCAGGGTCGCCAAATCCCTGGAACATGGCGAACACGAGGATCACCACGCCCAGCAATACCGCCAGTGAATAGAATGATTTTTTTAAAAGGTACCTCAATGAAGCGTGGGTTATTTTAAAGCTTTTTCAATATCGTTGCCACCCCATTTGTTCTTTACTACCGGGCCATCCATCATGAAAAGCGTAACGTTATTCCTTGCTGCCGTTTTGATAGCGGTTACATCCGATGTGAGCACAACCGGGTGAGGAACATTTTCTGCCCAACCGATGGCTTTATTCAGGTTTTGTTGTTGATCATTAGGTTTCTTACCTTTCGAAGCCAGGTAATCAGTAAAGCGTTTATAAACATCTTTATAATTGGGTGTTACAATGATCATCCTAGCTCCTTTATTTCCAAGAGCAAGGAAAACTTCCAGGTCTTTTTCCCAGCCGGCAGGAATTTTTGCCGGGTCATTGATGAACAGCATATAATACGTTCCCTTGTACGACAGGACCTCATTAGTTATATCTGCAACCTCTTCTTTCTTTTCCACGAAGGTCCAGCTACTGTCCGGCAAAGCCGATGGTTCAAAGGTAGAAGTGAGCGTATCTTTTTGATACACCAAAATTGTATTTGTTTGCTTCAAATTGAAATCGTTGATCAGCGGGATGTTGTTCTTTCCTTTTTCCACCAGCACCTGCTTGCGTTCCACGAATGTCCACTGCGTTTCATCGGGCAGCGAATCTACCCTGAACTCTTTTTTAACGCCGCCTTTTTCATACACGAACGCATAATCGTATTTGTCGGGCACCGCGTCTTTCGGCATCTTCCTCAATTCCAAAATATTATTGCCGATCTTGTAAGGCAGGCAATCTTTCAGCGGCAAATGTTTCAGCACGTACCATTGTAAGGCCA
>Ga0247806_10000601_pt1 | contig 21529 bp, 14 predicted proteins | sample UWRJL059202B1_FD_179935 | JGI IMG/M metagenome (GOLD analysis project Ga0247806, IMG submission 179935) | Plant litter microbial communities from Arlington Agricultural Research Station in Wisconsin, United States - UWRJ-L059-202B-1 | ecosystem: Environmental > Terrestrial > Plant litter >... | reverse complement strand
AGCAAAACCCGCCGCACGCAGACCTTGCGCCAGGTACTCGGCGTTGGCATGGTCCTCGGCCAGGCGTTGCACGTGATGATCCAGCGCATACAGGCCGGCCGCCGCCAGATAGCCGGCTTGGCGCATTCCGCCACCAACCATCTTGCGCAATCGCCGCGCCTTGGCGATCAACTCCACCGAACCACAGAGCACCGAGCCCACTGGCGCGCCCAGGCCCTTGGACAGGCACACTGACACCGAGTCGAAATGCTTGGTGATCACCCGTGCATCCACCCCCAGCTTGACCGCCGCGTTGTACAACCGCGCGCCATCCAGGTGCAACTGCAAGCCATGCGCCTGGGTAAAGCTTCGCGCCTGGGCCAGGTACTCCAGCGGCAGCACTTTGCCTTGCATGGTGTTTTCCAGGGCCAGCAGGCGAGTACGGGCGAAGTGGAAGTCATCCGGCTTGATCGCCGCCGCCACCTGCGCCAGGTCCAGCGAACCGTCAGCCTGGACCTCCAGTGGCTGCGGCTGGATCGAGCCCAGCACCGCGGCGCCACCGCCTTCGTATTTGTAGGTGTGCGCCTGTTGGCCGACGATGTACTCCTCACCGCGCTCGCAGTGGGCCATCAAGCCCAGCAGGTTGCTCATGGTGCCCGTCGGCACGAACAGTGCGGCGGCAAATCCCAGGCGCCCGGCCAGCTCGGCCTCGAGTCGATTGACCGTAGGATCCTCACCATAGACATCGTCACCGGTGGCCGCCCTGGCCATTGCGTCGAGCATCCCTGCGGTTGGTTGGGTGACGGTGTCGCTGCGAAGATCGATAACGCTCATGAATCAGGCCTCGGTAGACAGGGGAGAATCCCTTACAGGTGTGAATTACTGCGGGCATGCCGGGCAATAATCAACCCTTGCGCCAGGAAAAGGCGGCAGGCGCCCGATAAAAAGTCGATGACAATCAGCAGATAGCAGCAATGCACAGCTGTGAAATATGTGTTAAAAACGCTGCGCCGCCAGACAATCTGTCGGCAAAACGTTCTCAGGGCGGGGTGCAACTCCCCACCGGCGGTAATTGCGCGCAATGCGCATAGCCCGCGAGCGCTTGGTGTCACCGCAGCCGCTGGTTGTGAATGATGGCAAGGTCAGCAGACCCGGTGTGATCCCGGGGCCGACGGTCATAGTCCGGATGAAGAGAGAACGGGATTGGCGCCAAAGGGCCGTCCACGGGAGAGGTGCAGTCAATGCACGCTTACCCGTTGCGTACCCTTAAATCCCATTCGATTCATAACGCCCTGTTTTTCACACAAACAGGAGTCAGAACAGATGCAACCCACCGCAATCGACAGCAAAAGCAAAAACCATCAGGGCGAGCGCGTAGCGTTTATCCAGGCCTGCTGGCACAAGGATATTGTTGACCAGAGCCGTAAGGGCTTCGTCAGCGAGATGATTGCCCAGGGTTACCAGGAATCGGAGATCGACTTTTTTGAAGTCGGCGGTGCCTTTGAAATCCCGCTGCACGCCAAGCTGCTGGCCAAGTCCGGCCGTTATGCCGGCATCGTCGCGGCCGCCTTGGTGGTCGATGGCGGCATCTACCGTCACGAGTTCGTCGCCCAAGCAGTTGTCAGTGGCCTGATGCAGGTCCAGCTCGAAACCGAAGTGCCGGTGTTCTCGGTCTCCCTGACGCCCCATCACTTCCATGCCGGCGAAGAACACCAGAAGTTCTTCTTCGAGCACTTTGTGCACAAGGGCCAGGAAGCGGCGAAGACCTGTGCCGATACCCTGCACAAGATCCGCGCGCTGCGTCGTAACGAGCCTCGCGCGGTAGCCGTTTAAGCCAGGCAAAAACCTGTGGGGGCAGCGTTGCTTCCACAGATTTTAGAAGTTGAATCAGGCCAGGTTTTCACCCGTGGTTGGCACAATCAAGATGCCGGCCCGCAAGCCATTCTTCACCTTGGGGTTGGGGAAGATGATTCGCGCACCCTCCTCCTCGATGACCCAGCGCGTCTGCGCGATGTCTTCAGCCAGCACATAACCCACGTCCAGCGGTGAGAAGTTCTCGATGTCCGCCGGCAGGTTCAGCGTGAAGCTGTCGCTGTGCTTGATGATTTCCCGCGCCACGCTGAACAGTTGCAGGCCGTCCAGGCCGGCGTCTGCCAAGGGCGGCTCGCTGCCCTCGATGATCTGCTTCAGGCGGGTTTCCAGGCGTGAAACATTGACCCCATCGTTCTGCCCAAATGGCCGGGCCTTGCCCAGCTCCAGGGTGAAGGCCTCAGCGCCCAGCTTGTCGTAGGTGTAGGAACTGAACACGATCGACGGCTTGTTCTGCAACAGCACCGCCTCCATGCCTGCCGCCCGTAGCCGGGCCAGTTCGCGACGCGAGTGCTGGCGGCCTTCTTTCCAGGGGTACAGGGCAAACTGTTCGATCTTCGAACCACGAATAGCGGTATGCAGGTCGTAGTGCAGGCGCTCACGGTCCGGCAAGCTGAAAAAACTCGCCGCCAGGCGCTCCAGCTCACAGGCGCGCAGCGCCTCGCAGCCACTGCTCAATTCATGCCGGCCGTTGAACAGCCGATTGACATCCTGCTCGACAAAACGCTCACCGCGGCGCATGGCCTCGGGGTTGCCGAACAGGAACAGAATGCGTGCGCACGGCTTCAAGTCACCGCGAGCAATGTCGTGCAACAGGCGATCGAGCAACTCGATCGGCGCTGTTTCGTTGCCGTGGATGCCGGCCGACAACAGCAAGTCCAGGCCGTTGTCGCGAGCTTGCGGTGGCCGGACTTCCAGCGCACCTTCACTCAGCCAGCGCATCCGCACGCCTTCGACAGTCAGTTGAGTCTTCTCCGCCGGTTCACGGCCGGCGAGGGTCAGTTCAAGCAGTTTGCCGAGGGCGAGCATAGAACGATTTCCTTAATGGTCGTGATTGCAATCCGGGCCATGCACGTGGTCTTCGTCGCCGACTTCAGCCGGTTCCATTTCCAGTTGCAGGCTTACCAGATTAGTCGCCAATGGGCGCAGCAGCAGGTTGGCGTATTCGGCATCGCCTTCTTCGACGTCAACGCCGATCAGCAGTTGGCCGCGGCCGTCGTGCTGGATCCACAGTTCCTTGCCCTGCCAGATCACCGCTACGCGGGTGCAGGAGGTTTCCAGTTGAGTGCCGTCGGTGTCTTCAAGGATCAGCTGCAGGGTATCGCTCATTTTTTCGCTCTCATCTGGAGATAAAGCAGCGCGCCCGACTCATCAGGAGCCGGTCGCGGGCTTTCAATTGATCTGGAATGGATAAACCGCGCCCAGTTTAAGGATTTGCGTCAGTTCATCCAGTGCCGCCCGGCACTCAAGCAACAATTGTGGGTCCGCCAGATCGTTTTCGGTCATGCGGTCACGGTAGTGCTTTTCAACCCACTGGGTCAGCGTGCCATACAGCGGCGCGGTCATGATAACCCCTGGGTTGACGGCCGCCAGCTCGGTTTCATTCAACGCCACGCGCAGACGCAGGCACGCCGGGCCACCACCGTTCTGCATGCTCTGCTTGAGGTCGAAGACTTTGACCTCGCGGATCAGCCCACCGGAACTGGTCAGGGTCTGCAGGTACTGCCAGACGCGTTCGTTGTTCTGGCACTCTTGCGGCACGATCAGCAACATCGAACCGTCCGCCTGCGACAGCAGTTGGCTGTTGAACAGGTAGGAACGCACGGCGTCCTCGACCGAAACCTGCGCACGCGGCACGCAGATCGCCTTGAACTGACCACCCCGCTTGGCGAGCTTGGCCGACAGTTCAGCCAGCATCTGCTCGGTGTCGAGGAAGGCGTCCTCGTGATAGAACAGCGCCTCACCGTTACCCACCGCAATCACGTCGTTGTGGAACACGCCCTGATCGATCACCGCCGGGTTCTGCTGAGCATAGACCACGCCGTCATCACTCAGGCCGTGCAAACGTGCGACCGCTTGCGAGGCTTCCAGGGTCTGGCGCGCCGGGTACTTCTGGGGCGCCGGGTAACGGGGGTCGAACGCACTGCGACCGAACACAAAGAACTCGACCCCGGCTTCGCCGTAGTCACGGCAGAAACGGGTGTGGTTGGCCGCGCCTTCGTCACCGAACTGCGCCACGGCCGGCAAGGCCGCGTGATGGGCGAAGTGCTTCTGGTCGGCGAACATCGCCCCCAGCACGCGGCTGGTGGTCGGGTGCTCGATGCTGCGGTGGTACTTGCAGTTGAGGTTGGCGGCGGTGAAGTGCACACGGCCGTCGGCGGTGTCGGCGCTCGGGCTGACAGTGGCGGCGTTGGCCACCCACATGCTCGACGCCGAGCAACTGGCGACCAACAGTGGCATGGCCTCTTTGGCGGCCTGCTCGATCACTTGGGCATCGGTGCCGCTAAAGCCCAGGCTGCGCAATGCGCCGACATCCGGACGTTCCTGGGGCGCCAGCACGCCCTGGACAAAACCCATGTCCATCAGCGCTTTCATTTTCGCCAGGCCTTGCAGCGCTGCTTCCTTGGGGTTGGAAGACTGCTGGCTGTTGCTCTGGGACGCAACGTTGCCGAAGGACAGACCGCCGTAGTTATGGGTCGGCCCCACTAGACCGTCGAAATTGACTTCATAGGATTTCATCAGCGAGGCTCCACGAGAATCTGTTGTTATAGGCTCAGGTAACAATTCTTTTAGGCTGCGGTGCGGCCATCGCGGGCAAGCCCGCTCCCACAGGCTCAGCAGTGATCACAAGTTTTTGTGATCGACGCAGTACCCTGTGGGAGCTGGCTTGCCAGCGATAGGCATCACGCCATCTTCACGCCCGGCGTCAGGGTCGCCGGCAAGACCAGGCTCGGTGTTTCCAGCGAGGCCACCGGGTACGCGCAGTAATCCGCTGCGTAGTAAGCGCTGGCGCGGTGGTTGCCCGATGCGCCGACGCCGCCGAAGGGCGCGCTGCTCGCAGCACCTGTCAGTTGCTTGTTCCAGTTGACGATACCGGCACGGCTCTGCAGCCAGAACTGCTGGTAGCGCGCCTCGGAGTCCGACAGCAAGCCGGCGGCCAGGCCGTACTGGGTGTTGTTGGCCTCGCTGATCGCCGACTCGAAATCGGTGTAGCGAATCACTTGCAGCAGTGGCCCGAACAGCTCTTCGTCAGGACGATCCGCCACGGCGCTGACATCCAGGATGCCCGGGGTGAGCAATGCCGCATTGGCCTGTGGCTGGGTCATCTCCAGCAAGCTCACCGCGCCATTGGCCAGCAGGTGTTCCTGGGCGTCCATCAAGGCTTTGGCGGCGGCCAGGGAAACCACCGAGCCCATGAACGGTGCCGGCTGTTGATCGAACGCGCCGACCTCGATGGTCGCGCTGACCGCCACCAGGCGCGCCAGCAGCGTGTCGCCCCAGGCGCCTTGCGGCACCAGCAGGCGGCGCGCGCAAGTGCAGCGTTGACCGGCAGAAATGAAGGCCGACTGAATAATGGTGTAGACCGCCGCGTCGAGGTCGGCGACCTGATCGACCACCAGCGGGTTGTTGCCGCCCATTTCCAGCGCGAGAATCTTGTCCGGGCGCCCGGAGAACTGCGCATGCAGGTGGTTGCCGGTGCGGCTGGAGCCGGTGAAGAACAGACCATCGATCCCCGGGTTGGCGGCCAGCGCGATCCCGGTTTCACGAGCGCCTTGCAGCAGGTTCAACACACCCGCCGGTAGGCCGGCTTCGATCCAGCAACGGACCGTCAATTCGGCGACTTTCGGGGTCAGTTCGCTAGGCTTGAACAGCACGCTGTTACCGGCCAGCAGGGCCGGAACGATGTGCCCATTGGGCAAGTGACCGGGGAAGTTGTAAGGCCCGAAGACCGCAACCACGCCATGGGGCTTGTGCCGCAATACGGCGGTGGCGTCGCCCAGCGGGCCGCTCTTTTCGCCGGTACGCTCGCGGTAGCTCTGCACCGAGATGGCGATCTTGTTGACCATGCTGGTCACTTCAGTCGCCGCTTCCCACAGCGGTTTGCCGGTTTCTTCACCGATGCAGTGCGCCAACTCGTCGGCGTGGGACTTGAGGCTGGCGGCAAAGGCCTCCAGCACGCTGATGCGCTCTTCCAGGGTACGCTGGGCCCAGGCCGGGAACGCCTGGCGCGCAGCCTGCACGGCGCTTTCAACCTGGGCGGTGGTAGCGCCCTGCCCCGACCACAGCACGTGCTGGGTCACCGGGTTCAGCGATTCAAAGGCTTCGCCCTGACCCGCCAGCCACTCACCTGCGATGTATAACGAATTCATTATTTCGACTCCCGGGCAGCAGACAACGGCACGGCGCGCACTTGATCACCGGCATTGAGTTGAAGACGTTTGGCGGTCAGTGGATCGACCACCAGGGTACCGGCGGCAAAACGTGCGGGCGCGGCAGTGATGCGGCAGTCTTCGCGCTTACGGTTGTGAATCAGGAACGGCGTGGCGTCATCCCCCGGGGTGCCGATGGCCAGCACCAGCGCCTGGCTGTCACGCACCGCGCGGATCTTGCCGGTTTCGCATTCCACTGCCGGGCCGGCGTCGAAAATATCGACGTAGCCCTGGTAGCTGAAACCCTCGCTCTTGAGCATCGCCAGCGCCGGCTCGGTGTCCGGGTGAACCTGGCCGATGACATTGCGCGCGTCTTCGGAAAGGAAGCAGGTGTAGAGCGGAAACTTGGGCATCAACTCGGCAATGAACGCCTTGTTGCCCACGCCAGTCAGGTAATCGGCCTGACTGAACTCCATCTTGAAGAAGTGCCGGCCCAGGCTTTCCCAGAACGGCGAACGGCCAGCCGTGTCGGAGACGCCACGCATCTCGGCGATGATCTTGTTGCCAAACAGCTGCGGAAATTCGGCGATGAACAACATCCGCGCCTTGGCCAGCATGCGGCCGTTGAGGCCGGTGCGATAATCGGCATGCAGGAACAACGAGCACAGCTCGGAGTTGCCGGTCAGGTCGTTGGCCAGGAACAGCGTCGGAATTTCGCGGTAGATGTTCAGCTCTTGCGAAGCGCTGACCGTCAAGCCAACCCGGAAGTTGTACCAGGGCTCACGCAGACCCACGGCGCCGGCAATTGCGGAAATCCCCACCACGCGGCCGTCGTCATCCTCGAGCACGAACAGGTAATCGGCGTCGCCGCGCCCCGCTTCGCCACGGAAGGTCTTTTCGGCCCAGCCAACCCGGTGCGACAGGCGCTCTTCGTTGGCCGGCAAGGTGGTCAGGCCGGTGCCAGTGCTGCGGGCCAGCTCGATCAGAGCGGGTAAATCGCTGCTGCGTACGGGACGAACGATCATGCTATCTCCTCAAACGGACGGCCGGTAACGGCCCCCCGCAAAACTCGCTGCTCTGCAGCCTTTATCAGGCGTAAAAGCGTTAAACCGCCACCAGGCGCACGCTGGCACCCTCGCCGACGCCCAGGGCCTCGGCGGCTTCCAGATCCAGGACCACCGGTTTGCCCGGCGCGTAGTCCAGCTCCAGCATGACCGCGCGGTAATCCTGCAACTGGGCATTGGCCACCAGGTACTGCCGGCCTGCGCCCTTGACCGGCTCGCCGATCTTCACCGGCACCACACGGCTCTGGGCAATCGAGCGGATCCCCGAGACACGCGCGTGCAGGGTCGGGCCACCGTCGAAGATGTCGATGTAATGATCGGTCTCGAAGCCTTCGCGCATCAGGATGTCGAAGGTGATCTGCGCCCGCGGGTGCACCTGGCCCATCGCTTCTTGAGCGGAGTCCGGCAGCAGGGGGACATAGATCGGGTAATGCGGCATCAGCTCGGCCAGGAACGTGCGGCTCTTGAGCCCGCACAGGCGTTCGGCGGCGGCGTAGTTGAGGTCAAAGAAATTACGGCCGATGGCGTCCCAGAACGGTGAGTCGCCCTGTTCATCGCTGTAGCCGACGATCTCGGTCACCACCGAATCGGCGAACCGCTCGGGGTGGCTGGCGACGAACAGCAAGCGACCGCGGGAGTTGAGTTCCGACCAGGCCGAACCCACCAGCTCCGGCAGCACGTAGAAGCTGGTCAGCAAGCTGTTGCCGGTCAGGTCATGGCACTGGGAGAGCACGTGGATCTTGTTGTGGATCTTCAGCTCGCGGGAGGCGTGGACGAAGGTTTCATTGCGAAAGCTGTAGAAAGGTTCCGAATAACCGGCCGAGGCAACGATGGCCGAGCAGCCCACCAGCTTGCCGGTGGTGCTGTCTTCGAGCACGAAGAAATAGCTCTCCTCACCGTTGAAGCTGACTTCGGCGGCGAACGAGGCTTCGCTCGCGGCGATCTTGTCGCTCAGGCGTTCAACGTCATCCGGCAGGGAAGTGACACCAATCGGGCTGTCCGCAGCCAGACGCTGTACCTCGCCCAGATCAGCCATTTGCGCAGGGCGCATCACCAGCATGGTGTCACTCCTTTCTTGAAAACTCTTTGAGGAAAATAGCCGGCCCCTTGTAGGAGCGAGCCTGCTCGCGATGGTGGTTCAGCAACAATGATGTCGCCTGACACACCATCGCGAGCAGGCTCGCTCCTACAGAAAAGCGGGGCCGGAACAAAAATTGGGTTCGACACCTGAATGATCAGGCGCCGAAGGGTCTATCAGGCTTGTGTCAGTTTGGCGGCAGCGCGTTCGAAGCGGTCCAGACCGGCATCGATATCAGCGTCTTCAACCACCAGGCTCGGCGCAAAACGGATCACGTCCGGACCAGCTTGCAGGATCATCAGGCCTTCTTTTTCAGCGGCGTTGAAGATGTCCTTGGCCTTGCCTTTCCAGGCATCGCTCAGCACGCAACCGATCAGCAGACCCAAACCACGGACCTGAGTGAACAGGCCGTACTTCTCGCCGATCTGCTCCAGGCGCGCCTTGAACTTGTCGTGCTTGGCATTCACCCCATTGAGCACTTCAGGGGTGTTGATCACGTCGATCACCGCTTCGGCCACTGCACACGCCAGCGGGTTGCCACCGTAAGTGGTGCCGTGGGTGCCGACGACCAGGTGCTTGGCCAGGTCTTCGGTGGTCAGCATGGCGGCGATCGGGAAACCACCGCCCAGGCTCTTGGCGCTGGTCAGGATGTCCGGCGTCACACCGTAGTGCTGGTAGGCGAACAGCTTGCCGCTGCGGCCCATACCGGTTTGCACTTCGTCGAACACCAGCAGGGCGTTGTGCGCGTTGCACAGCTCACGAGCCCCTTGCAGGTACGCCAGCTCGGCCGGCAATACCCCGCCCTCGCCCTGGATCGGCTCCAGCACGACGGCGCAGGTCTTGTCGGAAATCGCGGCTTTCAGCGCGGCCAGGTCGTTGTACGGCACGTGGCTGATGCCGGTGATCTTCGGACCAAAACCGTCGGAGTACTTGGACTGGCCACCAACGTTGACGGTGAACAGCGTACGGCCGTGGAAGCTGTTGAGCGCGGCGATGATTTCGTACTTCTCAGGACCGAAACGATCATGGGCGACCCGCCGGGCCAGCTTGAAGGCGGCCTCGTTGGCTTCAGCGCCGGAGTTGCAGAAGAACACGCGCTCGGCAAAGGTCGCGTCGATCAGCTTATGGGCCAGGCGCAAGGCCGGCTCATTGGTGAACACGTTGGACACGTGCCACAGCTTGTTCGCTTGCTCGGTCAAGGCACCGACCAGTGCCGGGTGGGCGTGACCCAATACGTTGACGGCAATCCCGCCGGCGAAGTCGATCAGCTCGCGACCGGACTGGTCCCAAACGCGGGAACCTTCACCACGCACTGGGATGAAAGCGGCAGGCGCATAGTTGGGAACCATAACCTGGTCAAAATCGGCGCGTTGTACCGCAGCGTGCTCAACGGACATCGGAGTCTCCTGATGAGAAACACCCGCCTGGAACTGGCGAGCTTGGTGAGGATTGTAAGGACAGTTTCCGGCTTGGCCTTGCCGCCAAGCGACAACTTCTTATAGCGCAAAACCCGCTTTTGACCGGGTTTACGGCAATGCGACAAATAGCGTCGCAAAGGCGCAGTTTAAACTGCCTGCGCAGGTTAGAGGCAGGATTACCGGGATTTGATTTCGAGCCGTGTGTCCGCCCGTAACTATGTAGCGCACCCTGGCCGTTGCCCTCTGATCTGCTTGGCACTCTTTAGACAGCCAAGGATGAACACGATGTCATTACCTGAAGGACAACACTCCGCAACCACACTCAACACCCACCACTCAGAACACCCCGACAGCCACTATCTGCCCCTAAGAAACGCCGTTCCCGACTGGCTCGCCAAGGCATCACCCGCCAGGCGCCAGGCCCTCAAACGCACACGACCACAGTTGCCCGACCGCTTGACCACGGCACCGGCCGACCAGCATACCGAGCTCGACACTCTCAACGCCGCTCACTGGAGCGCACAAAATGCTGTGGACCAGGCGCTGGAACGCCTGCAAGACGTCAACAGCTTCGCCGAACCCTTACTCAGGAATGCGCTGAAAACCCGCTTCAACCTGGAGGTGGACGTCAAGAAAACCTTCTTGCGTCTGTATATCCCCGCGACAATCCCCTGGTTCCCGATTCAGTCTGGAGCCGCCCGGACCTGGACGGTTTCGTTGCTGGACGCGGCGCTGCACAACTTTGAAAGCAAGGAAACCGAAGCCGACGCCTACGAACCTGACTCAACCTTCATCACTAAACCCTCGGCCACGGGGCAGTTCACCACCCTGCCCGCACTCAAGGCAACGATCGGCATCCCAGCCTTTACCCGACTGTGCCGGGAACTGGATATTGGCGCCCAGTACAAGACTTACCTCGAAGACAACCTGGGCGTCTCCAATCCGGTCGCCGCCGCGATTCTCCAACCCAAGGTCATCCAGAGCCAGAAAGCCGCGCTGAAGGCGGCACTGCGATTTGCATGGATGAGTGGCCATATTCAGTCGGATTATTTCCTGCTGATTCAGGGCATGCTCCAGGGCGTACGGGGCATGAGGATGAAAGGTGAAGCCGTGCACTGTCACGACCTCAGGATAATGTCCTCGACGCTCACCGGCATTGTGCTGTTTGCCCCGAACCTTGAGCAGAGCCGCAGGCCGGTGCGAGTGGTGGCCTATGTCCCGGATGATCCCAATCACCCGATCAGGGAGTACCCGTCGACCGCTGATTTCATGCGAAGGCTGACTGAACAACTGCGCGATACCGACTATCGAACATTCTTCAGCCGGTTCATTGCCCACGAACACCGAGGCTATTTCTTTGGCAACCTTGCCAATCGCCTCACGGAAGTCACATGGCATCAACACCAACAGGGCGACCCACAGGCCTCATGGCGCGAATCCGCCATCGACAATCCCGACCTCCAGTTCTCCGCCACCCCCATCAGGCGCAGACTGTGGCAACACCTCTACCAGGGCAAGCTGAACAAAATCCTCAATGATGCACGGGTCATGGCCGTATCAACCGCAACAACCGATCAGAAAGCCCGCTGGGCGCTGTGGGACTCTTTCGTCAACATCGCGACCTCGATCCTCGAGATCGCAGTGCTCGTGGTAGCCCCCTTCGTACCTTTTGCGGGGGAGTTGATGATGGCCTACATGGCCTATCAATTACTGGACGAGACATTCGAAAGCGTCATTGAGTGGGCCCAAGGCCTGAAAAGTGAAGCCTTCGAGCATTTCATGGGCGTGGTCGAGTCGGTCATCCAGCTGGGTACCTTTGCCGCCGGTGGCGTGGTCGCGGCGGGCGAATTCCGCACCCTGCTACCCAAGGAAATTGTCACCTTCATCGATCAATTCAAACCGGTCTCGGCACACGGTGGCAAAACCCGGTACTGGAAACCCGACCTGAGCGCCTACGAGCTGAAAACCCAGCTACCAGAAGGCTCGAAACCGGACGCCCAAGGCTTCTATCAGCATCAAGGCAAGCGCGTCGTGCAGATCGAGGGCAAACACTACTCAGTGCAAACAGCGGCCGACACCAACGCCTGCTACCTGCAACACCCCACACGACCCGAGGCCTATCGATCACCGCTGAAACACAATGGTTCAGGTGCATGGAAAACCGAGCTCGATCATCCTCTGCACTGGGACAAAGCAAGACTGGTTCGCCGTCTCGGCCACAACGTCGATGCCTTCACCGATCTTGAACTCGACCAGGCCCTGGACATCAGCAACGGCCATGAAAACATGCTGCGCAAGATGCATGTCCATAGTGAGTCTGAACCGCCACTTCTGACAGACACCCTTGAACGCATGCGAATTGAAAAAGCGATTCAGGGCCTGATCGATCAGCTCAACAGTGATGACCCCCTGGTGTATCGCAAAGCCGATCCGCAAGCCCAGTTGCAATTGCTGACGAGCGACGGTCTATGGCCAGCAACCAAAGCACTCCGTTTTCTCGACGCCGATGGACAGCCAGTCTGGGAGTTCTCCGCGAAGGAGCACCTGCCAGTCATACAGATACACGAAGCCCAATTGAACAATGGTGACTTGCTTAAAACCGTACTGGAATCCCTCGACCAGAGTGAGATCAAGACCATGTTCGGCGAAAGCTTCGGTGCCCCGACGATCAATCTCGACATTCGTGCCAGTCACCTGAGAAAAAAGCTCGGGCAAATCGCCAAAGACAAACGTGCCACGCTTTTCGAGTCACGCTACAGAGGACAGGAGGCTACGCAAGACCCTCACGCCCAAACAATCATTGAGGCGACACCGGGGCTACCCCGGAGCGTTGCCCGAGAGTTGCTGAGCCTGGCCAGCGGCGACGAGCTTAAGGAAATCGATAACGGGCACCTGCCGAAGCGCCTGGAGGACCTTGCACAACAGGCCAATGAAGAGGTGCGAGTCACGCGTGCGTATGAAGGGTTGTATCTGGATTCGCCTGACTCGGCGGACACCGAAAGACTGGCCCTGCGCTCGCTCGAACGGTTACCCGGCTGGTCATCCGATGTGCGGATCGACATCCATGACCAGGCCTTTGAAGGCCCGCAGGTCGACGGCATAGGTGGCGCCCAGGCCTCTATCCGCAAAGTGCTGGTGCTGACCAGCGATGGCCGGTACCAGGCCTACGATGACGAAGGCTTGCAACTTTCCGCTGCCACCGATCTCTATGGCGCCGTACTGCAAGCCTTGCCGGATGCCCAGCGAAACAGCCTGGACATTCATATCGGCGAAAGCGGAAAACTGAAACAGGCAATCCGGGACTTCCCCCTGGAACGAGCCGAGTTACGAACAGCCCTGTCACTCCCCCCCACACCCAAACCGGTCATTGAGACCCTCCGCCTGCTCGGGTCCGAAGGCTATCGCCGCAGTACCGGCGACCAACCACGCACACTGGAAGATCGCACACGAGAGCTTTATCCCAACCTTCCCCCCGAAGAGATCCAGACCCTGCTCCAACGACTGCAAAGCCACCCCGACGGCCCGCGCGCGGAACTCTCACGCCTGCGCAACGAGTACTACCAACTGCAGGAGGACCTGCATATCTGGGCCAACAATCCGCCCGCCGTACACCCGATAACCAACGTTGCACTCAGCGAACAGGAATTACTGATAGAAACACAAAACCGCCGATTGCTCAGGGAGCAAATACTCCGCTGCTGGCGTCGGGAGACTGCGCTCTTTGATGACGCATTGGGAGCCGAGGGCGGGCATGTCTTCAAGTTTTCCCAGCCGATCATCGGCGATCTCCCCATCCTGAGCGCCGACTTCAGCCATGTTTCCTCCATTTCGCTCCAGAACAGCGCGAGCGCACACTCCATTGGCCCTTTCCTGGAACGCTTCCCGGGTCTGCGCCAGCTGGAACTGCGCAACTTTACCCTGCTGGAACTACCGCAGCCGATCAATGCGCTGCCGGAACTCGAGGAACTGGTACTGAGCGATTGCGGCCTTGTACTCACCGCCGAAAGCCAGGCAACACTGTCATCGCTGAGCAAGCTTTCCGTTCTGGACCTGTACAACAATCCATTGGGGCTCACACCCAATCTGGCCACCATGCCTGAGCTGACCTACATCGACCTTTCCAACACCGGAATTTCCAGCATTCCAGACGGGCTGGTGAATCACCCTCACATTCGAACAGCCATTTTCAATAACAACCAGATCACCGAATTACCCGCTGCCCTCTTCGACCTTCCCGGCAACATCAGTGAGGGATTTGATTTTGGCAACAACCCACTGTCCCCGCTCACCCGTGAACGTGTAAAGATTCACTACAGCCGGACCGAGAAAGACTTTGGGGTCTATGCCGAACAGGCCGATATCGATCGAGCCAAAGCCCTGTATCCCAGCCTGGACAATGAAGAAGCCAGTGATTTCATCTATCGCTTACCCGGAACACTGACAGACGGTCGAGCCGACCTGACACGTCGCGAACTTGAGTTCACTAGACTCCGTAACGACCTGAGTCTATGGACGGCCAACGTGCCCGCCGCCCACCCGGTTACTGGCGCCCCCCTGACGGCCGACGAGCTGTTTGCCGAGCACGTCAAAAGAGATGAATTCAAGCAAAAGCTGGAACGGTGCTGGCGGCAGATACCGACCGAAAGCATCGCTGTCAGCGAGTATGGACTCACCTCACACCTGGCAATCATGGGCGACTTGCCGGTACTGACAGCGGACTTCGGCCATGTGCCTGAAATGTATCTGACGAGTGCAGGCGACATCGCCCCACGGCTGAGTCGATTCCTCGACGCTTTTCCGAACCTGGACAGCCTGACCGTGCGCGGATACCAACTGGATAACATCCCCGATGGCGTCTTCAGAATGCGCAGGCTGACAGTACTGAGCTTGTCTGAATGCAGGATCACCCTGACCCAGGAAACCGTCGATGGATTGGCGGGCATGAATAATCTTGACCACTTGAACCTGCGGAACAATCCGCTAGGCCTTAGCCCTGATCTCAGCCAGATGACGGAGATATCGTCATTGGACCTGAGCCATACCGGCATCACCGAAATCCCGAGAGGCGTGCTGAGCATCAATACCTGGACGGATGTCGACCTGAGCTACAACGCCATTACCGAGATGCCCGTCGAGCTCATGGAGGTCGATCCCGATGTCGGTGAAAGCTTTGACTTCAGTGGCAATCCATTCACCGAGCAAAGCATGCAACGCATCGCCGCTTACTACCACGCAACCGAAAATGACCTGGGGTTCGAGCAAACCGACCTACCCGCCCCCATTGATCCGGCGCCTGATACAGATATTGAAACCTGAGTACTCGCTATTGAGTCAGGCCATGGGGAGCTCGCGCTCCCCATGGCCAACCGTGGTCTAGCCGCGTTCCGACGGCACGGACGATAGTTCGAACGGGCTGCTGCTGCGCCGCTGGTTACGGTCTTCACGCGGCGTGGCGCCGAAGAAGTTACGGTAGGCGCTGGAGAAGTGCGGGCCCGAGGAGAAACCACAGGACAGGCCGATCTGGATGATCGACTTGCTGGTCTGCATCAACATCTGCCGTGCCTTGTTCAGGCGCAGCTCGAGGTAATACTGGCTCGGCACGCGGTTGAGGTACTGCTTGAAAATCCGCTCCAACTGCCGACGGGACACGCACACATGCTGGGCGATTTCGTCGGTGGTCAGCGGCTCTTCGATGTTGGCTTCCATCAGCAACACGGCTTGCGTGAGTTTTGGATGGCTGGAGCCGAGGCGATTCTGCAAGGGAATGCGCTGACGCTCACCTCCTTCACGAATCCGCTCGACCACCAACTCTTCCGACACTGCTCCGGCCAGCTCGGCCCCATGGTCTCGCGCCAAAACTGCCAGCAACAGGTCAAGCACCGACATCCCGCCGCACGCCGTCAGGCGATCGCGATCCCAATCGAACAGATGACTGGTGGCAATCACCTTGGGGAAGCGCTCGGCAAAATCGTCCTGCCAACGCCAGTGCACCGCAGCGCGGTAACCATCGAGCAGACCCAATTGCGCCAGGGGATAGACACCAGCCGACAGACCGCCAATCACACAACCGGCGCGCACCAACTGCTTGAGCGCACTGCTCAGTGCCGGTGCCAGCGCGGTGGGTGGCTCGTCGGCGAGCAGGAACAGCTTCTGGAAGTTTTCCAGCTTGCCGCTCCAGGCCTCGCCAGGCAATTGCCAGGCCCCCTCGCTCGGGGGTTCGGCCTGCAGGAACACCAGTTCGTAAACCACTTCCGGATGCACGCGCTGAGCAACACGCAAGGCCTCCTCGGCCAGCGCTAGCGTCAAGGCTTTAGTGCTGGGCCAAATCAGGAAACCAATTTTGTGGGCGGTCATGGAATGCTATCCGAAGCCAGTAACAGTAATGAAGACAAAGGCCAATGCTAGCCCGTAAACCAACACAAATCTCAAAAAACGATGAAGACCCGCTCCTCTGTAGGAGCGAGCTTGCTCGCGAAAAACCTGAGAACGCCACGGAGCATCAGGCTTCCCGCGTTATCGTTGACGATCTTCGCGAGCAAGCTCGCTCCTACAGGGCGAGACAGCAGCCTTGACTATTTCAAGCTGCCGGAGAGGAATTGCTGCAGGCGTTCGGACTGTGGATTGACCAGCACTTCGCGCGGGTTGCCACTTTCCTCGACCACACCTTTGTGCAGGAACACCAACTGGTTCGAGACTTCCCGGGCAAAACCCATCTCGTGGGTCACCACCACCATGGTCCGGCCTTCCTGGGCCAGGGCCTGCATGACCTTGAGCACGTCGCCAACCAGCTCCGGGTCGAGCGCCGACGTCGGTTCGTCGAACAGCATCACCTCAGGCTCCATCGCCAGCGCCCGGGCAATCGCCACGCGCTGTTGCTCGCCACCGGACATATGGCCCGGGTAGGCGTCCTTGCGATGGGACACGCCGACCTTGGCCAGGTACATCTCGGCCTTTTCCCGCGCTTGGGCCTTGGACATGCCCAGCACGTGCACGGGCGCTTCCATGATGTTTTCCAGCGCGGTCATGTGCGACCACAGGTTGAAATGCTGGAACACCATCGACAGGCGCGAACGCATGCGTTGCAGTTGCTTGGGGTCGGCCGCCTTCATCGCGCCGTCCTTGCCGGCCACCAGCTTCAACTCTTCGTTGTTGAGCAGGATCTTGCCCGCGTGCGGCTGCTCCAGCAGGTTGATGCAGCGCAGGAAGGTACTTTTGCCGGAGCCACTGGAGCCGATGATGCTGATCACATCGCCTGCCGCTGCCTTCAGGGACACGCCCTTGAGCACTTCGTGACTGCCATAGCGTTTATGCAGGTCTTGGACTTCAAGTTTGTACATGCTGTCGGTTCTCACAAAAACAGTCAGTCGTTGAGCAAGCGCCCGTGACGCAGCGCTTCGCGCCCCGCCACCTTGGCCAGCCAGAAACCGGGTTGGGCATACCGCAGCCGTTCAACGGCAAACAGCACGCCGGCCGTACCAGCACACACGGTGCTGACCCGATCAGCCAAAGGATCAATCACTTCAAAAATCTGCTCACCGGCCTCGACCCACTCGCCCGGCTCACGCAAGAAACTCACCACACCCGGATGCGGCGCAAACAGCAGCTCGGTGCCTTCGAACGGCAGCCCTTCGCAGGCTTCGTGCAACGGGGCCGGCCATTGGCCCTTGATCAGGCCCTGCTCGGCAAGGAACGCCAGGATGCCCTCGGCGTGAGCTTCGGCCTGGGTACGCCCAGTGTCTGCCTGACCGCCCAGCTCGATGGTGGTCGCCAGGCACGCCAGGGGAATTTGTGCCTGGGGAAACTGCCGGACCAAACGCAGCCACGGCAACGAGCAGGCTTCATCAAAGGAGCTGCCGCCGGAGTCTTCCGCCAGCAACCCGACCCGCACATTCAAGTGCGCGGCCAGCGAACGCCACTGCGGCCAGTGCTGCGGCAAGGCATACATGTGCAGCGCGGCTTCGGCGTCGCAATGCAGGTCCAGCACCACGTCGGCAGTGCAGGCATGGCTCAGCAAGATCCGCTGCATGCCCTGCAATTGACTGCTGGGCGCGGGCAATGCGGCCAGCGCATCACTCATGGCCTGGCGGATCAACTGGACATTGGCGTGCGGATCATCCCCCAGGCGACCTTCGAGCTGGGCGGCCACCGGCGCACTCAGCTCGACGAAATCGCGGTTGAAATTCTTGCCGCTGCCCGCCTCGAAACGACCTTGGTGGTTGCCCTGGAGCAACTGCCCAAGGCCCAGCGGGTTGGCCACCGGTACCAGCTCGATCACCCCGTTGAGGGCACCTTGGGCTTCGAGTTCGGCCAGGCGCTTTTTCAGCTCCCAGGCCGTGCGCATCCCCGGCAACTCGTCGGCGTGCAGGCTGGCCTGGATATAGGCCTTGCGCTCGCCAGCGCCGAAGCGGAACACCGAAACATGGCGCTCGCTACCCAGGTGGCTCCACGGTAACTGATGGTCGATACGTTCCATATCAGTGCTTCCGTGGGGCCATGTAGCCCAGCCAGCGGCGCTCGGCCATCTTGAACAGGCGCACCAGGATGAACGTCAGGCACAGGTAGAACACGCCGGCGGTGATGTAGGCTTCGAACGGCAGGTAGTACTGGGCGTTGACGGTACGCGCGGCACCGGTGATGTCGATCAGGGTCACGATGGACGCCAGACTGGTGGTCTGCAGCATCATGATCACTTCGTTGCTGTACTGCGGCAGCGCCCGGCGCAACGCCGATGGCAGCAGGATGCGCTTGTACATCTTGAAGCGCGACATGCCCATGGCCTTGGCCGCTTCGATCTCGCCATTGGGCGTGGCCCGCAGGCTGCCGGCGATGATTTCGGCGGTGTAGGCGCTGGTGTTGACGGCAAAGGCCAGGCACGCGCAGAAGGTCGCGCTCGACAGCCATGGCCAGAGGAAACTCTCGCGCACGGCTTCGAACTGGGCCAGCCCGTAGTAGATCAGGAACAGCTGCACCAGCATCGGCGTGCCGCGGATCACGTAGGTGTAGAGCCAGGCGGTCATGTTGATGACCGGCTGCTTGGACACCCGCATCAAGCCCAGGGGCAAGGCGCACAGCAGGCCGAAGAACAGCGACAGCCCGAGCAGTTTCAAAGTGGTCAGCAGACCGCCGAGGTACAGCGGCAGTGCCTCCCAGATGACGTTGTAGTCGAAGATCATAGATCAGCCGCCCTTACGCCTACCGAGTAGCGCTTCTCAAGGTGACGCAATGCCAGCAACGAGACACTGGTGATCACCAGGTACATTGCCGCCACCGCGAGGAAGAAGGTGAAAGGCTCGCGGGTGGCATCTGCCGCCTGCTTGGCCTTGAACATCATGTCTTGCAGACCCACCACCGAAATCAGCGCAGTGGCCTTGGTCAATACCAGCCAGTTGTTGGTAAAGCCGGGAATCGCCAGGCGAATCATCTGTGGCACCAGGACCCGGAAGAACACCTGGAAGCTGCTCATGCCGTAGGCCATGCCCGCTTCGGCCTGCCCCTTGGGGATCGCCATGAAGGCACCGCGAAAGGTTTCCGACAGGTACGCGCCGAAGATGAAGCCCAGGGTACCGATACCGGCGACCAGCGGATTCAGGTCGATGTAGTCGTCATAACCAAGCAACGGCGCTACGCGGTTGAGCAGGTCCTGACCGCCGTAGAAAATCAGCAGGATCAGTACCAGGTCGGGAATACCGCGGATTACCGTGGAGTACAGATCGCCCAGCCAGGCCAGCCAGCGTACCGGCGACAGGCGCAATGCGACCCCGATCAGACCCAGAACAATGGCCAGGGCCATGGACGACAAGGCGAGCTGAAGCGTCAGCCATGCGCCATCGAGGATGACAGCCCCGTAGCCTTTCAACATGATTCAGGTCCTCGAAAATTGGGATGAAAAAATGGCGCAAACCTCAGAGATCCTGTTGCTTGCGCCATTTCGGACTTGTCGCTGCGACGATTTACTTGCCGTAAATGTCGAAGTCGAAGTACTTGTCCTGGATTTGCTTGTACTTGCCATTCTCGCGAATGCCAGTGATCGCGGTGTTGATCTTGTCTTTCAACGCATCACCCTTGCGTACTGCGATACCCACGCCGTCACCGAAGTATTTGACGTCGGTGAAGGCCGGGCCAACAAACGCGAAGCCTTTGCCAGCGTCGGTTTTCAGGAAGCCGTCATTCAACAGGGTAGCGTCTGCCACGGTGCCGTCGAGGCGACCGGCAGCCACGTCCAGGTAGATCTCGTTCTGCGAACCGTATGGCTTGATTTCCGCACCCAGCGGGGCCAGCACTTCACGAGCGAAACGCTCGTGGATCGAACCACGCTGCACACCGATGTTCTTGCCCTTGAGCTCGGCCAGGTTGTCGCCAACCTGGGTGCCGGCCTTCATCACCAGGCGTGCCGGGGTGTTGTAGTACTTGTTGGTAAAGTCCACGGACTTCTTGCGATCTTCGGTGATCGACATGGACGACAGGATGGCGTCGATCTTGCGCACCTTGAGTGCCGGGATCAGGCCGTCGAACTCTTGCTCGACCCAAACGCACTTGACCTTCATCTCTTCGCACAAGGCGTTGCCGATGTCGTAGTCGAAACCAACGATGCTGCCGTCCGGCGACTTGGACGCGAACGGAGGGTAAGCCGCCTCGATACCAATTTTCAGAGGCTTTTCATCGGCGAACGTTGGCAGGGACAGCACGGACAGTGCCAGGGCGCCAAGAAGCACGAGTTTCTTCATCTTAGGACTCCATCGGTAAAGGGCGAAAACGGCAGAGTGAGCATCAGCCCAATATGCGAATGGGTTAAACGTAAAAAACGTTGCTGCGTCCTGGTCGGCGCGCGTTGTTTTCAACGCGGACAACGACGAGCGAGTGATCGGCATTCTAACGACAGGCCCGAAGTCGATATTTCTTCAATGCGACAACAAATTACAGAAGCACCGAGAAAGCCGTTTAGGCACGTTGACAGCCCTGCAAAATCATGCAAGAGAAAAAGACAGTGAACCGATCAATACTGCAAATTGCGGGCCTATTATTGGCAAACCCTTCTAATCCGGCAAGCGCAGCGTGGGGTCTTATTTTTATGGGGGGCGTTTGAGCCCCTGATTTGGAGCGCGGCGTTTCCCTACGCCCCGGATCGGCGTGATGCGGTTACACATTCAGTAACTTGAAAGAACGCGGGTAACAGTAAGAATGTTCCGAGGATAGAAGCCGATAATTATTGGCCGGTGTTTAAGTGGTGCCTGACAGATCGTCATCGCGGGCAAGCCCGCTCCCACAGTTTTTGTGGCGTGACTCAGATCGCGTGCACACCGAAACCCCCTGTGGGAGCGGGCTTGCCCGCGAAGAGACCAGTGCAGTCACCACAAAAACGTCAGGCATGAAAAAGCCCCGCCAGGCTCACACCTGACGGGGCTTTCAGTGACTCAGAATCAGCGCTTACGCAACATTCATCGTCTTGTGAGTATCGATCAAATGCTGCACCACACCCGGGTCGGCCAGGGTCGAGATGTCACCCAAGCCATCGTACTCAGCCGTGGCAATCTTGCGCAGGATGCGGCGCATGATTTTCCCCGAACGGGTTTTCGGCAGCCCTGGCGCCCACTGGATGACATCCGGCGAGGCGATCGGACCGATCTCCTTGCGCACCCAGTTCTTCAGTTCCAGGCGCAACGCTTCGTTCGGCTCTTCGCCACCGTTGAGGGTGACGTAGACATAGATCCCCTGACCCTTGATGTCGTGCGGCACGCCGACTACCGCGGCCTC
>Ga0247806_10000600_pt1 | contig 21543 bp, 13 predicted proteins | sample UWRJL059202B1_FD_179935 | JGI IMG/M metagenome (GOLD analysis project Ga0247806, IMG submission 179935) | Plant litter microbial communities from Arlington Agricultural Research Station in Wisconsin, United States - UWRJ-L059-202B-1 | ecosystem: Environmental > Terrestrial > Plant litter >... | reverse complement strand
CCGGCAGCGCAAACAACTTTGCCGTAGCCAACGTTAACCTCAATGCTTATATTAACAATCCAACCTTATATGTCCGCTTCCGTTTTGCAGCAGCATGGGGTTACGGGTGGGCTGTTGATAACGTAAATATTTCCGGTGACGCGCAAGGTGCTGTAACCTGGTCGCCAATAGCGGGTCTCTTTACCAATGCAGCCGGCACCATTCCTTATACCGGTACAGCAACGCCAACAGTGTATGCTCTTCCTGCAGCTACGCAAACGTATACTGCAACGGTAACACAGGGCAGCTGCTCAAGCTCAGGCACGGCAATTATTACTGTTGACCCGGTTGTTATCAATGCTACTCTTACCCAGCCAAGCACCTGTGTTGCAGCTGATGGTGCTATTACACTTGCATTGTCAGGTGGAGGCGGTGGCTATACCTTTGCATGGACCGGTACAGGCGTTAATCCTACCAGCCAGAATCAAACAGGCTTAACTGTAGGAACTTACACCGTAACGGTTACAGGCGCAAATACCTGCTCTACTACTCAAACATTTGCCTTGAACGGACCGGGTGGTTGTACCATCTGTCCTTCCATACCTAACCTTGCTGTAAACAACCCTGTAGTTTGCCAGGGTTCACCCGTTACCATTACGGCTTCTGGTCTTACCGATATGGGTGTTACTTACGGTATCACTTTTAAATATTCAACAGTTGCCCTGGCCGATCCTTATACTGGCGGCACTGTAATCGCTACGGTTCCGAACGCAGGACTTACTTCAGGTAAAACGGTTGCTGCTACCACAACAACCATTACGCCTGCAGGCAATTACTTTATCTACGCGATCGTTTCACCTACGCCGCTGGATCCATCGTGCAGGCCTTCCAATGTAACCAGCTTCATCGTGAACCCGATACCTGCCGGCAACGCTGTCCCTAACCAGGTAGTTTGCAACGGTAGTCCAACAACAGCGGTTAACTTCTCTGCAGCAAGCGGTACCATTTGCGGTACGGCAAACGAAGGTGGTAACGTGGTATTGACTGCTCCTGTGGGAACAGTGATCACGGCCATCAACTTTGCAAGCTACGGTACGCCGAACGGTGCCTGCGGAACCTTTACCATTGGCGGTTGTCATGCTGCCAACAGCGTATCGATCGTTTCAGGAATGGCGCTCGGGCAAAACAGCGTAACCATACCTGCGATCAATGATGTATTCGGCGATCCTTGCGGCGGTACACCAAAACGTCTCTACATCCAGGCTACTTACAGCCCGGTAACGTTCAACTGGACGAACAATACCCCATCTATCGGCCTTGCCGCCAGTGGTTCCGGCAACATCGCTTCCTTTACGGCAACCAATGCCACCGGCGCGCCTGTTACGGCTACCGTTACCGTAACGCCCTCTTATACCAATGGCGGTACAACCTGTACCGGCACGGTTTCAACATTCACCATTACGGTTAATCCTACACCTACCGTTAACGCGGTAGCCAACCAGTCTGTATGCCCCGGCGCTACTACGGCTGCTGTTAACTTCAGCGGTGCGGTAACGGGTACGGTGTATACCTGGACCAACAACAATACAACCATTGGCCTTGCTGCCAGCGGCACCGGCAACATCGCACCTTTCACCGCGGTGAACAACGGCGCAGTTGCGCAGGTTGCTACCATTACGGTAACGCCAACTTATACCAATGCAGGTGTTACCTGTACCGGGACCCCGGTTAGCTTTACCATTACGGTAACGCCTAACCCGGCGATCACGATTGTAGCCGATCCGGGTACTACCGTTTGTGCGGGCGACCCTACCAGGCTTACTGTTTACCAGCAGTCTTCCCCGGTAGCCGTTACGGTAACGCATTCAAGTTCCAATGCCATTACGGCTCTGAACTCTGTTTCCTGTGGTACTGCCATAACAACAGCGGTCAACAGTTTCTGGAGGTCTTACAGCCTGCCGGCATTCCCTGCGGTAACGGGCAACTTTACCATCAACTCCGTAAACTTCGGTGTTGAACTGTCTTCCGGCGGACCGCAGAATGTTACGGTTAGATTATATAACCAGACAGGTGCAGCCTTCCCGGGTGGGACACGTACCCAGATCGCTTCACAGGTGTTCAGTGTTCCCAACTTAACCAACGGAAACTTTACGGCTACATTTACCACACCGGTAACTGTACCGAATACTTCTACCGTTATCGTTGAAGTAGAAACCGCAGGCGCTGTGGGCACACGCTTCTTCATCGGCAGTAATGCCGCTGCTGAAAGCGGTCCAAGCTACCTGTCTTCCGCTACCTGTGCCATCAATGCACCGACCACTACGGCAGCGATCGGCTTCCCGAACATGCACATCCTCCTGGGACTTACCGGTACGGTTCCGGGCGCAGGCCCGATGGTTACCACCGGTACCTTCCTGTGGTCTCCTGCAACCGGTTTGAGCTCTACTACCACTAACCCGGTAGCGGCTTCCCCGGCTGTAACGACTACTTATACCGTAACGACCACCACGCCTTTACCGGCTGGTTGTACCCGTACGGCGAGCATTACGCTCACGGTAAACCAACGCCCGGCCATCACCACCCAGCCTTCGCCTACCGCGGTATGTGCGGGTGCTACGGCCACTTTCACAGCCGCGGGTACAGCTACCGGCGCTACTTTGCTGTGGCAGGTAAGTACCGATGGCGGTGTAACCTGGACGAATCTTACGAACACGCCTCCTTATTCCGGTGTAACAACCGGTACGCTTACGATCAACCCGGTTACGACTGCCATGAACGGCTTCCGTTACAGGTTGTCGGTTAGCGGTATTTGTCCGCCGGTAGCCTTCTCCAACGGCGCAATCTTAACGGTGAATGCATTACCGGTTATTACCTTCAGCACCACCAACCCTGTTTGTGGCGGCGTAGCGGGTACCAACGGTACAGCGATCACTGCTTCAAGTGCTACAGGCAGTAACTTTATATGGTCGCCTGCAACAGGATTGTACACCAATGCGGCGGCCACTACGGCTTATGTTGCGGGTACGCCTGCAGCTACCGTATATGCCGCTCCGGCCGTTAATACCACCTACACCGTAACAGCCACCAATGGCACTACCGGTTGCGCAGGTACCAATACCATTACCGTTAATTACACACCGCCAGCTCCAACAGTTACACCTGCTGCAGCAAGCATTTGCCTCGGTGGTGTTGCACAACTTTCCATCACTTCTTCTCTTGCGCCTGTAACACAGGGCTGGACTTCAGGTCCTATCAGCGTGAACATTCCGGAAGGTACTTTCCCTACCGGTCCTTACAACGGTGCCAGCAGCAACATCGCTGTATCTGGTATCCCTGCAGGTTCGCTGGTAACAAGGATGGATGTAACCATGAACATTACGCACGCTTTCGTGGGTGACGTGGTTGCGGTATTGAAAGCACCAAATGGCAACGTACTCAACCTGGATGCATTACTGGGTGTGACCAATAATGCCGGTGCTGATTTCGTAAATACAGTGATCAGCTCTGCCAGCACTACAGATCTTGCTACCGGCGTTGCTCCTTTCACTTCTACCTTTAAAGCCGATGCAGTTGGAGCTACCTTCAACTTTGCCGGTTTCCCATTACCGGGCGGACCAATCGGTTTCACGCCTACTGTTACAACATGGGCGGGCTTATGGTCTGGTACCCTTAATGGTAACTGGACACTTGCATTGTATGATGCCGGTGCACCTGATGTGGGTACACTTACTTCATGGTCAATCAACATGACCTATGGTGTTCCATCTACAGGTATCTGGTCTCCAACTACAGGTTTATATACTGACCCTGCTGCTACTGTGCCTTACACCGGTACACCTGCTCAGACAGTATATGCAAGCCCAACTACGATCGGTGTTAACAACTACACCGTAACCGTAGCCAACGGTACCTGCGTTTCACCTGCAAGGACAGTTCCGGTTACCGTGAACCAACCTGCGGCCATCACTTCACAACCTGTTGCTGCAACAGTTTGTACCGATAAAGTAGCTACCTTCTCAGTTACTGCAACCGGCACAGCTGTTACTTACCAGTGGCAGGTAAGTACCGACAACGGTACTACTTTCACCAATGTTACCAACGGTGGTGTTTACAGCGGCGCAACTACTGCAACGCTCGTGATCACAGCTCCGCCGGTATCGTTCAACAACAACATTTACCGTGTAATTGTAAACGGTGCAGCGCCTTGCGGTTCTGTTACTTCTTTACAAAGGCGCCTGACAGTTAATCCATTGCCAACCGTGGTGATCGCAGCAGCTCCTTATACGAGCCTGTATCCGGGCCTGGTAACTACCTTAACTTCAACAGTTACGCCTAATGCAGCCGCTACTTATACCTGGTTGAGGGATGGTGCACCTGTGGGTGGCAACACACCTTCGCTCAGCGTAGATGTAGACGGGCTGGGTCTTTACACCCTGAGGGTTACTGATGTTAACGGTTGCGTAGGTACTTCCAACGCTATCCGCATCTCTGACTCTTCAACCGGTAAAGTGTTCATCTATCCTAACCCTAACAACGGTATATTCCAGGTTAGGTACTACAGCGCAGTTGGAAACATCCTGCCACGTGGTATCACTGTATATGACGCCAAGGGTGCAAGGGTGCTGGTGCAAAACTTCACCAACACCGCTCCTTACTCAAGGATGGATATGGATCTGAGCAAATACGGAAAAGGTATTTACTGGATCGAACTCGGTGACAGAAACGGAAACCGTTTAGCTGTTGGACGCGTAATCGTTCAATAAGCAAGCGAAGATTCCATTCAATAAAAAAAGCCTCCCCAAAAGGGAGGCTTTTTTGTGCACATTATAGAGCATTTGCATCAGGAAAATTATCTTTATAACACCTAAACATGAGATCATGAAAATAAATTTTACACTCTTACTTTTATTATTCACTTTTTCCGGCTTCACAAAAGCAGGCGCCCAGGCTTTGTACCCTGTGGATATGGATGAAAAAGTAAAGCAAGCCAGTTTCATCATTGAAGGCAAAGTGGTAAAACAGGAAAGCTTCTGGAACCCGCTCCACACCATGATCTACACCAGCAATACCATCAAGGTGTACAAACAATTCAAAGGCACCCCTTCACCGGCATTCGTGGAAATACTCACCCAGGGCGGAAGCGTGGGCAACGAAAACATTGAAGCCAGCGACCTGCTGAAACTGGAAATGGATGAAACGGGCATTTTCCTTTGCTGGCCCAACAGCATCGGGTTGAAGAATCCTGCTTCCGGCAGCTTGCTATTGGACGTATATGCAAGCGCGCAGGGATTTTTAAAATACAATGATGCCGACGGCTCGGCCAATGCGCCTTTTGCCCGCTATAAGAGCATCAGCAACGACCTGTATAAAACAATTGAATCCAAGACCGGTAAGTCGCATACCGTTATCGACGGCAGCTACAATGTAGCCAATATCGTGAATGCGCCTACGGTCGTTGCCATCTCCGGTTTTTCACCCGCTACGGTAAATGCCGGCGCTACCCTGGACCCGGCCACCAACCTGCTTACCATCAATGGCAGTGGCTTTGGCGCTGCCGCTGGCACGGCCGCGGTATTTTTTGATGACGCGAACGATGGCACAGGCGGTAATTACACCGGACTTTTATGGAGCAGCCCGCTGATCGTTTCCTGGACGGCCACGCAGATACAGGTACGCGTACCTACGGCTGCCGGTACGGGCCAGATAGCCGTAAGAGAAGATGGGGGTTCCCCCGTTTTTTCCGGGGCCGGACTGATACTCAATGTTGGGTACAGCATTTTAACCGCATCTTTTACCGATGCCGGAGTGAACGTTACAAGGGAAATCAACCTCATCAATGATAATAATGAAGTAGTTCCCGGCGGCGGTTATGGCATCCGGTACAGTACCAGCACACTTGGCGGCGGCGTGGATTTCAACGCATCGCTTACAAAAGCTACCTTTCAACGAGCGTTAACCACCTGGAAAGAAATGGTAGGCTTTAACGTAACAGAATTAGGTACCACCACCACGCAGGTGATCAACCCGAGCGACAACATCAACCTGGTTGAATTCGATAATACAAATACCGGCAATCTTCCACTGGCCGCAGGTGTACTGGCAACCTGCTATTCATTCAGCAGCACCTGTCTTCCTTTAACCACGGCCTTCGCTGCAAGGAAAACTGAGTTCGACATCGTGGTGCGCAACGCAGGCGTTTCCACCGGCTCCGCCAATTTTACCAACGGTCCCTGCCCGCCTGCAACCACGGAACTGGACATGGAAACGGTATTACTGCATGAACTGGGCCATGCGCTGAACCTGGGCCATATCAACGACCCGCATGCAGGTACGGCGCCCAATGCTAATCCTGCCAAACTGATGAACTATGCCATCATCAACGGGGTAAAAAGAACATCGCTGGATGTATCGGCTTATGAAGGCGGCAACTATGCCACCATGCTGCAGGGCAATACCTATGGCAACTGCCCGGCCGTTACAGAAATGACAAAATATGCGCCTACGTTCATCGATGCCAAAGACGAATGCCCGGTTAGTTTCCCAACGGGTTCTGTTGGCGGATCTTTTGGTGTAAACCTGGCCTATGCCACCAGCAATAAATTCAAAGACCCGCAACCTACCGCGGTGAATTGTGCGGGCACGGTAACCGGCGTTACCAACACTGCCTATCATGCTTTTAAAACAAACAATGTTGCGGGCAATGTAAACGTGAGCATAAGCGCTTACGCTACTTCACCTGCTGCGCAATCGGCTTGTGCAGGCGCGGGTGTACGGCTTACTTTATACCAAACAGCTACCTGCCCGGTTGGACAGGCATTCCCTTCACCGCTTGCCTGCCGCACTTTTAATGCGAATGGTGCATTGGCTGCTTTTACGGGCCTCACTGCCAATACAAGTTACCTGCTGATGATGAGCGGCATCGACAATACGAAAGGCAGTTTCACCGTAACCCTCAGCGGTAGTGTATTGCCCGTGCGGTTCAACAATTTTGCCGGTTCGGTACAGCCTGATAACAACCGCCTGGTATGGAATATTGAAAATACGGAAGCAGTTGAAAAAACAATTTTGGAAAGCAGCATCGATGGTATACATTATTTGAGCATCGATGAAAAAAACATTACCAGGAGCAATGTTATCAACGGCGGCTTCAACGATTACCAACTGGCTTCTAAAAAATATTATCGCCTGAAGATCGTGAACACCGCGGGGTCGGTTGAGTATTCCTCCATCGTATTGCTGAACCGCAACAATACAAAATCGGACGTGATCATTTCGCCCAACCCGGCAAAATACAGGCTGAACATAGCGATGCTGCGCACCAATCCTGCGGGACCGGTAAGCTTTACCATCCTCGATATGGCGGGTAAAAAAGTGGCACAGGAAGACCACAAACTGCAATCGGGCAATGTAACCGTTTCGCTCACCAGCATCAATAAATTAGCTGCCGGCACTTATTTCTTAAAGATCAACGATGGTGATAAGGTGAGTACGCACAGGGTGGTTGTTGGGGAATAAGTTGAAAGGTTGAAGATTGAAAGTTGATGGTTAATCGTTGAAAGCCGGTACCTGTCTTTGACCTCCAGCATTGGTAAATGTTGAAAATAGTTGAAGGAGGGCTTAGATGATTAGGGTTTAGAGGTTTAGTTTAGAGGGTTTAAATTTCCCGCCGCCGTCTGGTCTTTGACCAACGGCTTTAGGAATGGTTGAATATCGTTGAAAATAGTTGAAAAAGACATTTGACTGTTTAGAGCCTTTAGAATATCTAGATTTCTTGCTACGTCGGATCAACTTGTTTGTAGATTTGCCCTGCTCCATAGGAGCAACATGTCGGATAAAAAAAAGTTCGGAATTGAATGGCGCTCCGTAGGTGCGCTACAGCAAAGTTTAATCGTTCCGTTTCGTGAGGCACGAACCGGGGCGAGATAGTTTAGAAGTTTAGGGCTTAGAGGTTTAGGTTAGAGGGTTTAGACGTTTTAGCTTCTCTTGCTCCATGGGAGCAATATATCGGTAAAACAGCTAGTGAGTGTGGATGGCGCTCCGTAGGTGCGCTACATACCGGAAGAAAGATTAGATCCTTTAGAAGAAAGCCTTGCGAAACACCAAACGCACTGAATCGAAATCAATATTCCCTATTACCTATTCCATATTACTTATAAAAAAAGATCCCGTTCAGTTTGAACGGGATCTTTTTTTATACTCTATTCTTTTAATCTTTTATCAACCGGGTAGTGATCGTTGAGCCACTAACGGTGATCAGTTTGGCAACATATACGCCTTTTAAAAGCCTGGCGGATTCTACATTTAATATACCCGTACGGCCGGATACTTTGTAAATATGAAGCGTACGGCCCAACTGGTCGATCAGCACAATGCGGCTCACTTCTTCGCTGTGGTTGTAAGCGATGTTGAAGTTTTCTTTTACCGGGTTGGGTTGAATTACCAGCCTGTTATCCGATGCACCGCCGCTGATGGGCACAATGGATGAATAACGGAAGGCAGCATCCTGGTTATATACTTTCAGGCGGTAAAAGTTTTTGCCTGCCGATGCGCCTGCATGGGTGAAGTTATAATCCGCTTCGTTGAAACCGTTGGATAGTACCGTACCAATGTCGGTATAGTTCACTCCATCCACTGAATGCTGCACAATGTACTTTTCAATGTTGAGCTGCTGCGCTACTTTCCAGTGTAACTGTACGCCCATGCTGTTGCGCAGGCCGTTGAAGTTAACGATGGTTACCGGCAACACGATCAATGGCGGAATGCCGGCGGCAAAGCCGGAGAAACCGTTGTTGAACTGTGCCGTGATCGTGTAGTCGCTGCCGTAAGTACCTACCGATTCTATCGCCGCTTTTACGCCGGTAGAAGCCGTGGTGAGCGAACCGATGGCGGCCGGGCTCTTGGTAATCTTTACCCCGTTATTCGCGCCGTTGTCTGCCACCCATGCACGGGTAGAAGCCGCTTCGTAACCCGCTTTTTCTGCAGCGGTATAATACAAAGTGATCTTATAGCTGCCGGTGCTGGAGTTGGTGGTGGGCGTTACGCGGAAGGTTTTGTTGGACAGGCGTTGTTTGTTGTTGCCGCTTACATCGCCCGTAATGTATTGTGCGCTGTTGCCCGCACGGTCTACTTCAAACGTGGTGCAGCCATAATCGAAACTGCCCAGGTTTTGAATGGTGCCCATTACGGCGCCCGTTACTTTATCATAAAAATTAACGGTAGCATTGGGACCCAGGTATTGCTGGTCGAACGAAGTGGCCGTGTTCACTGCCGTTTGCACGGCGGCGGCACTGCGCCTGTCGCCACGGAGTACGATGTTGTCGATGCCAAAAGGCGGTTGGTTACCCACCGAGTTGTCATTATCCCACCGGAAGCCGAGCAGCAGTTGCGACACGTTGGCCGCATTGGCCGGCAGTGCAACGGTAACGGTAGTTTTGGTGGTTACGCCCTGGTAATTCGTAGCATTAAGTTGCGACCAATTGCCACCATTGTCGGTGGAATACCACAGCGTACCAAAATCATAATAATCGCCTGCATCCAGTTCGCCGTTGCTTACATAATCAAAAGTGAGTTGCAGGTTGCTTACATTGAGCGTATTGATGGCGGGCGTTTGCAGCCGGGCAATGCTGGTGTTGGTAACGTTGTAAGTATAGGTAGTAGTGTTCTGGGAAATATAGGCACAGTTGTTCGACGCGCCGAAATAAGTGTCGGTACCTGTGTTCCTTCCCAGTCTCCATATATTCAATGTGCCTGCCGAGGTTGCTTGTCCAAAGCCCACGGGCGCGGTAAAATCTTCGGAATAAATAACCTGGCTGCTTTGCAATATGGCGTTAGATGGGTTGTAATCATCGTCAGTAATGGTGATGGCGTATTGCAGGTAGGCATTACCCCTGGTGGCATTGCCGGTAGTGGTAACGGTGTTGATGTTGACCAGGATGGTTTCGGTGCCTTCCACGTACGCATCGTTGTTGATGGTGATGGTAAGGTTTTGATCGGTGGTGCTGCCCGCAGCAAAAGTGATGGTGGCAGGTGAAACGGTGTAATCCAGGTTGGCCCCGTTGGAAGCCGTTCCTGCCAAAGTAAAGCTAACCGTTGCTGCCTGTGTGGCTGCAGCGCTGATCCTTACCGGCACCGTAATGGTTTTTGTTTTAAGACAGGTAGCACCCGTGGTGCCGGTTTCGGTAACGGTTTGTGCAATGCCATTGAACATGATCTGCGGTGTGCAGGGTACAAAATTGGCACCTACGCCCACTGCGTAAAAGGCCCTGGTAACGGCTTCTGTTTGTAAGGAACAGGCGCCGAATAAAGTAGTGGCCGCGTTGATCATGGCCGTGCGGCAGGAAGCATAGGTGGCATTGCTGGTAAGGCTGGTTTCCCCCAGGAAGGCGATCCTTTCTGCATCCACCCAACCAATCGCAGGCACGGAATAAATACTGCCTATATCGTTCACACCGTTCTTGCCGGTTACCAGTAAATAAAACCAGTAATTGAGTACACCGCTGTTCGTGTGTACGCCACCGTTATCGGCCGTACCTGCGTACCAGTTGGTGCCGAGGTAGGTATCGGGCTGTCCGTATAATTTCGGGTTGCTCATGCTGCGGAGGGCACCGCCGCCGATGGTAATTTCTTCGCCGATGTCGAAATAACTTTTAACCACGGCATCTGTTTCGTGCGGGTCGCCAAAGCGTTCAATGGCCGCGCCCCAGATGTCGCTGAAGCCTTCGTTCATAGCGCCGCTTTGGTTGAGGTATACCAACCCTGCCGTAGCCTGGCATACGCCGTGGCCTATTTCGTGGCCGGTAACATCCAGGCAGGTGAGGGTACTAAAGCCACCGGCTACGTTGGAACCGTCGCCATAGAACATGCTGTTGATGCCGCCGCTGCCCTGCCAAAAGGCATTGTCCCAGTTCACGTCGCCGTGCACAAAGCAATTGAGAACACCGTTGGCATTATCCCAACTGTTGCGGCCGTGCCTTGTTTTCCAATAATCGTATACACGTTGTGCGCCCCAGTGTACGTCGAAGGCGGTATTGTCGCGGTTGGCGTTGTTGAATTCGGCTGCCGTCCAGTTGTTATCCAAATCGGTTACCTCGGTAGAAGCGGCAATGGCGGTGTTGAATTGCGCCACGGTGTTAAAACCGCTTACCAGTGCATGGTTTACGCTGCGGGTGTGGTTGGGATACAGTTCGGAGCCGATCAATGCTTCGAGGCGGTACACGCCGGCCACCTGGCGGGTAACCATGGTGCCGAGGTTGCCACTGTAAATGGAAGCGGCCAGCGGGGCTACCACGGTTGGACCGTTAGAGGCACCGCTTGTATTTGCTGCGGCCGTTGTTGCCGGCAACGGATCTTTTGCTTTGTCTTTATCATAGCAACCTTTTTTTATCTGCGGGTCGCGGAGCAGGATGCTGCCGGTGGTAGCATCCACATATAGCAATTCATGTGTGAGTGCTTTGGTGCGCGCGTCGATGAGGAATTTCCAGGCGAGGCTTACTTTACCGGCAATGGCGCCGGTGTTCAACACATCTTCCACGAATACGAGTTCGCCTGTTGCTTTTACGGCATCGGTGGGTTCGGCGCCATCCATGAAGAGCCAGGCGCGGGTGCGGGCAGCGTCTTCGGATAAGGCGGGCGTGGTGGAAGTACCCGCATCGAGGTGAAAGAAATCGCCGGTAAGGTAACTGATGTTGCCTGCTTTGGCGGCAATGCTGTAGCTGCCATGCTCTACCCTGATGCCTTTAAAGTATTGCTGGTAGCGGGTAATGCGCACGTCGTTGAAATCGTTTACGATACCGGCTTTCAATTCGTCAGTGCCTTTGCGCAGGCCGAGGTATTTTACAAATACGTCTTCGGCGGCGGTAGCGGCAATGGCGGCGTCACTTTTAAACAAGATGGAAAAAGGTGCGGCGGTTTTTTCGCTGGCTTCCATGCGGGCAATGGCAGGGTCGTTGGTTTTTACGGACTTTCCCTGTGCAAAAACGGAGCAGGGCAATACAAAAAACAGTAGGGCATAAAGTACGCGGTACAATTTTCTCATTTGGGGGTGGTTTTGGAACTTATAAAACTAGTGATTAATAGTGAAATGGGGGTAAAGATTGTTGCGTGCGACGGTTACCGGCAAGGCAAAAAAAGAACCACGCCGAAAGCATACCAGTTTACTTCCGGGTGGTTCCCTGTTCGGGCTTAAAAATAATTGGGTCAATTACTGGTTCGCATAAACCTTTCATTTCCACAACTCATAACCCATAACTTATAACTCATAACTAAAACCAAAGCCTCAACCAAAAAATCACAAGTACTCCCGTTCCCCGCCCCATTCTACCACGGGTATTTCAGCCGGCCTTATAACCAGCAGGTTTTGTTCGCATGTCACAATCACCTGCTGTCCGCTTTCAAAGCCACTTTGTTCAAGCCAGCGTCCCGTTAATCTTAGTTCCGGGAAGCACGAGGGTGTAAGTATGCTACCGCTGATCCGGCGGCTCACCGTCAGTAGCCGCGGCTTTAAGGTAGAATTGGTAGCAGGTGATTTTTGTTGCTTTGTTTTCATATCGCACATTTTATCGGTTAGGCTATAAAGTTGCAGTTCAGCTATCCCGTATCCTATTCCCCCGGTGCATATTTTACCTGTATTCTTAAGTATTTTATCCTGCAAGTGTTCCCTCATACCAAACTCAACTAATTAAATTTATAGGGCAACTTAATTTCGTTGATCTCCTTGTACCCAATCAACTCATAACCCATAACACATAACTTATACCCAATAAAAAACCGTAAAACCCGAACTCATTTTCTCCTCCAAAATTTGTACTTTACCTCCTTCTTAAACTAAATACATTTCCCATGACGCAAACGAACGATATGCCACACAAAACCATCCACCAGGGCCGTAACATCAAGCGCTTCCGCGAAATGCTCGGCATCAAGCAGGAAGCACTTGCTGCTACCTTGGGCGACGATTGGAATCAGAAAAAGATTTCCCTGCTGGAGCAAAAAGAAACCATTGAGCCAGCCTTATTGCAACAGGTTTCCGGCGCGTTAAAGATACCAGTGGAAGCGTTTGAGAATTTTGATGAAGAGCAGGCGATAAACATTATAGCTAATACTTTTCATGATAGTCCCGTAGCTAATACTTTTACCCAAAACTCGCAGGCAAACTTTAACTGTACATTCAATCCACTTGATAAGCTAGTTGAAGCGTTCGAGGAAATTAAGCGCTTAAACGCTGAATTGATGAAAGAGAAAGGTGATAAAATTTCTTTGCTCGAAAGAATTATTAATGAGGAATAAGTCTGTTTTTTTTTTCAAATTTTTGATTTACAATTAAATTAATATTACAGACTTAGTTATATTCCAAAAAAGCTATAATCTAGACATTAAATTATATAGTATATCTAAAGGATATTTTTTTTGAGGAGAAGCATTATTCCAATTCTCTTGCCATAGTATAAGATTATCCAGTGTTAAATTTTGCAAATGTTCTATATCCACTTCATAATCTATAGATAATCCCTCATCTATTTTGCCTAAAGAAAAAGCCTTATTAAATTCAGGTCGATACTCTTTTAATTTTCTTTTTCTAATAATCTTCGATAAAACTATTTCATTGTAAATCCATGGAGATTTTGTTTTATTTATTGCCTCGGCGGTATGAATTGAATTAGGCGTATTTAGAAAAAATAAACACTCAGCTCTATCAATCATCATACAAAGTGATGTAGAGAGCATGATATGAACATGGCTAGTAGATTGATTACGTCTTTCGTAATTATATGTTTGTTTTATTGGATTAAGGCAATAAAAATTATCTATAATTTTTAATAAATTATCCGCGTATCCCCAAATACATGAATCAATAAATACTTTTAATCCAAATTCTTCTTCAAGCCAGGCAGCTAGAGAAATAGCTTTTTTTCTATCTTGGTGTGAATGAGAAATAAATATATCTGCTTCAACCTGTGGAAACCAATTTGACTGTAGTTCTCTTCCTTTTAACACACCGTTATCACCTATAAAACCTCTTAATGTATTTGCGATAATGTTTCTATTTATTTTAAATTGAGTTAGTCCTTTTTTGAAATATTCTTCATCTTCCCAACTTAGTTCTACGTTGAATCCTCTATGCATATTTATTGGTTTATATCAGCTAGCGCTTTTGTTATGGAATGGGGATCAAAGCTTATACATTTAAAACTTTTCAAAATAATGGGTATATTTCCCGTGGTGTTAGGAAGCCTAATGCAAATAATTTTTTTATGAAAACTATTAGCGAGTTCTACCTCGCTTTCAATCCAAATATGATTATGTGTATTATTGCCTACTAAAACAAAAATCACTGCCGCACCTCGTATTTTTTTACTTACATGGTCTTTTATTTCCTTTTTTCCTAGATTACGTTTATCTTCTGTTTCATGTGTAATTATAACATCGCCTTGCATATATTTCAATTTCCATTTCTGAATAGAAGTTATACGATGGCTATCTTCATAAACACAACTAATAAAAATAGACATACTCATAAATGCACTTTATAAATTACTAGTACAATGAAAGTTTATTGCTATCAATTATTCTTTAGCAAATATTGCTTCCAATTTATTGGATCACCATGAATCCCAATCTCGTACTTGCTATGTAGAAAGGAAATAAAATCATCTGCAATTTTTTCAGGAATAGCCGGGCCCTTCATATTTCTACCTTCGCTACATACTTCCAAAAATCGCTTAGGAATTTTAATTGCATTATCTCCGAAATAAAAATATGTTTTCGATATTAAAACATATTTCCCACCTGTATCAACCTTCAAATGGTCATCATTAGTTAATCCCTTATGTAAAGAGTGGGCACCATCTTTTTGCTTCCATTTTTTTGTGCTTGTATCCTTATAGTAAAAGTTGTCGCCATACATTTGAACAAGGCTGCCGTTTATAACTGGTTTTTTATATTGAAATCGGGGGTCATCCCAATAAGCTTCCATTGTTATTCTTTCCTCAACCTTCATAGCAAATATTAAATGATGGAGCTTATTAAGTTTCACACTACCAGTTCCAATTATCCAATCACCAAGTTGAAGGTTTTTATTATTGCGAATTGTAGGTTTACAAACAGCTAGAGTACAGTAGCCGCCAAACGGATTAGGAGCTAATCCAAAATCATGCTCTATTTTGTATGAAAAGTAAGACATATTATTAGTTTAACATTTAACTCTTGTTATTTGATATATAGGCTGCCTATCTGAGCCGTCCGGGTTTTCTGCCGGCATATTAATGCCTTCAATAGCATCTCCTAATTTATCCAAGGAATTCCATCCTAAAGGAGTGCCGCCATATTTCTTAAAAGCTTCAGGGATTTCCACATTATTTGCTGAACCATGAGTATAAATACCTACGATTCTTTTGCCTTGCTCATGCGCATATCTAATCTCATTATTAACGTATTTGCTTTGATGAGTATCAGGTCCAATTAGGCAAATCAATGTACTAGACCAGCTTATTCTCATCCTTAAGAGGCGGGCAATAACTGCATCAGAAGGCCTTTTCCCAGTTCGATGATTTGTACTGTCAACTGAAAAATTACGTACATTATACCCTTGCGCATTAAGTCTTTCCTTTAAGCCTTGGACCTGCTTGTCATCTTTACCTTTATGACTTATAAATATGTTATAGGATTCAGCCATTTATTAGCATTAATTAGTAATTATGAAATCTCTAATTTCCATTTTGCCGGAAAAAAATATCTTATCGTTTCCAAAGAGGACTGCTTATACTTCTGCTTTATTCTTTTCCGGTTCGATAAACTTTTTACCTCAGGATTTGTTACTCTTAGATACTTATCAACTTCACAAAACAAATTTTGGCAATCAATTAGCTGAAGTTGTCTTCCCCAAAGATTCTTAAAGGATAAGCTCAACCTCTCAAACTCTTCATTTTGATTGTCTGCCATCATCCTAATAATATCTTCTTCCGAGTACTCTCCTAAATCCGAAAAACATTTTCGAATACCATCTTTCGCACCTGGGCCGGCTTTTACAAACTCCATCTCTGAAAATTTGGTCAAATTGCTATAATTGATATCAATGGCATACTGATAAGCTAAAAATGGCCCTATAGAAGGATATACCAGGAGATGATTAAATAAAGATTCGATAGACTTGATATTACCAATTTTTTCCGGCAGACCAGAACTTATTATTTGTTCAATCAATTTAAGGTGATTCTGATGCTTTAGTGCATAACCGTACTCATTAGGTGAAGCCATTATATATGCTCCAGAATAAATTGAAACACCTTGTTTTCTTGCATCTCCTAATATTTTATTTAAATTTTCATAATGATAATTAGCATACGATATAACACCTACATTTTTCTCAATCGTTTTCCAGGTTTCTATTTTATTAAATATTTTAAAAAGCAATATCCGGAATATAACTTCAGTTGGGTTTTGATCCCCCTTATAAATTACATTCTTAATTAAGAATTGACTAACTCGATCTGTGGCTCTATAAACATTTGTAAATTTAAAATCATTAAGTACTTTGTCCTTTGTCCAAGGAGAGTCTTCATTATTAATTTTTCTAAAAAATATCTCTTGCCTTTCTGCTGCAAACTTCCAGTAAGAATCATATACCAAACTTTGCTTTGGTTTATTTTTTTTAATAAGAAAATCAACTCTTTTCACCTGCTTAAAAACTTTTATTTTAATACTATTTTTTTCCTAAATATGTAAGGGCACTATTTTTTCTACTAACTAAAACGCGACCGCCATCGTTATCTCGTAGTTTATTATATATTTTATAAGAATTTAAAATTGCTTTTTCCCATTGCTTTCCGCTACAATGCTTTACTTCTACATTTGCTGTCAATGTCTTCACTTGCTTTATAATTCCTGAATCTACACTATTACTATATTTAAGTAATTCATGGTCTAATACACGGCTATATATATAAAGAGATACCATTTCTTCTATTATTTGAGCTCGCGCGCCATCTTCATTTTCATCAATTTCAGAGTTACTTTTTCTTTTTACGGACAAGAGTTTTCTTAACACCGGAGACCAGCCTAGTATCGCTAAATAACCGTAATGGAAAATGTCATGAAAACGATAGCCATCTTCAACATATGAATTATCCGTTAAAGGGTTTCCAATTATTTGATTGCTTCTTTTATCAATAATCTTTAATAATTTTTTGCTGTTTTCCTCATAGGAAACAAATTCAATTTCGAATTCGTCGGGGAATTTTTCTTTTTCCGGATAATCCTTATCAAAATCTTTATACACAGAAGAGTCATCGACCAAAAATCGATCATGAATCTTATCTAAATTATTAGATGCAACATCATCAAGTGTTAAATCATTTTGCGTAGCAATAGTAGAAATATACCATAATACATCTCCTAACTCTTCTCCTAGTTTGCTTTTAAAAGCTACATAAGCTTCCCCATCTCTGAATTTTTTTTTCAATTCAGTCACAAGAGATCCGATTTCTCCAATTATACCTAAAAAGGGAACTATTGTAGTTAAGTTGTCTGCCGAAGCATTTTTCTGAATTGTTTCTTTGGCTTTTTCTTGATAGAAATTAAAATCCATAATGCTTACTTTCTATTTTTAAATATTATTCCTAAATAGTTTTATCAAAAATGCCTTAACTATTAATATCAATTTATAAATCAACAAGAATCTATAAAATAGAAAACCTACAACACTTTACCTCCCAACTTTTTTTGCTGCTTCTTCAATCCAGCTGCCAAGATTTTCATAGCCATCATCATCTACCCAATCGTAACAAGGATAACTACTAAAATAAACAACATTACCAGCAGAATCTTTTCCAATTTCGCCAAACATATTTGATCCTTTTACACTTGTATAACCGTTTCGATCTTTAAGTTGATGAATATAAATACCAATTAATCCATTACCCCTTTGATAGCTTTTCTCTATCTCATATTTAACATAAGGCCTGTTACTGGTGTCAGAGCCTAGTAAAACCACAGTTACAGACGTACCAGTAAGTTGGTTATCTATCCATGCCTTAATTGCGGACTCCCCTCCTTTTTTAATTTCTTCAAAATCAGCAGCATCTATAAATCCAGCGGCTTCAGTACTAGGCTTGGTAATCCAACTATTTCTTACAATGTTCGCTCTCCAAACATCATTTTCATAGTGAAAACTAAAAAATGCTTTACGTGCCATATGTTATTTATTTAATTGCTTAATAATAAAAATCACTTTCTCAATAATATCCTTCTGTGGCAAAGCGGGCTGAGCCAATTCATCAATTATAGGCATAATCCAATCCAACCCTTTGTAATATTTACCTGCATCGCTTTTAATAATGCGGTAAACTTCTTCCGACATGTACCCTGTTCCAGCTATTGGAATTGGAATCAATCCATTTTCTATGGCGATTTCAAATTCTCTTTGTACTCCATTAGCCAGTATAAGTTCCCCATCTGGTTTTTTTTTATTTCCAAAAATTATGATAGATATACCTGCCAGGCTTATCATTCTTTGGCGATACTCCTCCCATAACTCTACTAATTTTTTTTCGCCCGTTTCAAATTGAGGGAACGGCCGCATTATCAATTGATCTTCCGAAAAATGATCTGGTGCTTCATAGATCGCTTCGAGAGCTCCATTAATAACAGCGCTCCCAACCCCCCATCCAAAACCATTTATAATCCTAAAACCCGAAGTAATAATTGCTTTACTCAAACTATGAATAAAAACCTGCGCTTGGTTACGATCAAGACCGCCATATTCTTCTGCGCTGCCGGAAATAAAAACTGTTTTTTTCCGAAACCTATTTTCAATCTCTTTTAATATTGAGGTAATCTCAGAATAATCGTTTATTAAAATCGCTTTTATTTTATAGCGCTTTAAATCATTAATCATCAACTGCTGCTTCCTAAGATTATACTTATAAATTTCTTCGTCTTCGCCTTTACCTTGATTTTGTTTTTTTATAAAACAGTAATGTTGTCGGCTATTCTCTCCAAATTGTATATTTAATCTGCTTAAAACATAATCTAGGTTTGGATCTGTAAAACTAAACCCAACAAATAAAAATGTTTTGGAGATAAGATCTCCGCTTAATGCAGTAATAAAAGGCTCATGTGTTTTGTAATAAGATTCGTATTGTTCTTTAGTTAATATAGCATCAGCAGGATGCTGTACATCACCATGCATTTTATAAAGAACAACGTCACGTTTTGGTCGTGTATTAGCTAACTGTTTAACTTCGTGTTTAACATCTACTACTTTATTAGCTTCTTTAAGAGCTTTCTCGATTAAAATATCATAATTCGTAGTCCAATAGGTATTAATTGGTAACCTTGATAATATTTCATGATTCTCGGTCACTTTCGCATCTTCAGTAAATTCTTGCAGAATTTTTTTGTTAAGCATTGCTTTACCTCTATTCTCGTTAACATGGTACTGCGCAATCGAAATAAGGTCATGCTCTTTATCTACACTGAGGCCTAGTTCATCTGCTATTTCTCTAAGTAATTCTGACCAATTTACAAACCCTGCTGCCACAGACATACCAGCACCAGCAAAAATGGCTACATTTCTTTCAGTCAGATCTTTTACAAAATCTCTAATAAAGGATTCAATTTCCTTACCCATAAAAAAACTTTAAGATGAATAATTAATATTCTGATAATACTCTAATCCAAAATACAGGCAAGAGAAAGAAGTTATTTGGTTGCAGTTAGCTTTGATCTCTAAAATGTATTACGTTAAGAATATATTCAAAAGTTGCTCCATGTTTTTTAAAATGTCAAAATGTCTTATTTAATAAGGTTATGTCCAAATTATTAGATATCACCTCTCGATTCACCTGAATACCAGCCGATTACCCTTATTCCCATCCTCCGCAACGGCCCGTTACACCTTAACAATGCTCTGATACAGTCAAACATTAGCCCGTTACAGCGAAACAATGACAGCTTACAGTCAAGCATTAATCCGTTACAGTGAAGCAATGGCAGGTTACAGTCAGACAATCACTCGTGACGGGTCAACAATAACTTAAAGCATTCAAACAATAGCCTGTTACAGTGAAGCAATGACAGTTTACATGGCAACAAACTCCTTTGACGTTCCTGCAAAAAACACCGCTTCTTTCCCGATCGAAGTCGCTTTTAAAGCATTCACCATTGTTTTTTATCATCAGTAACCGCCTTCACTACATAAGCGATTATCATTTATGCGCTCATTTTTGGTCGCGTGAAAAACAACATCATTTCGCGTTGTTTTTCACCTTGCCAGCAAATAAGTCCCCGCTACTTTTATTCCGGCAATCCAAAGCACAAACAAGCGCTAAAAACGCCAAACAAACCTTCATTTCTTAATCTTTAAACTATAAAACTATGACCGCACGTCAAGAAGCAAAACTCAACATGTACCGCGCTACGCAGCAAAATTGTATCGACAATGCTGTAATCCTGCGCACCGTACCCGCATTCGCCACCATGCTTACCGCTTTCAACACTAAGGTAAGCGCCATCATTTCCACCGTTCAGCAGGAAGACCTGGCTACCAAGGGCATCACCATCGGCAAGTCCGAGGCAAAGGTTAATCTCTGCCGCCTCGCTGCGGACATTGGCGCTTCTATTTATGCCTTTGCTGTAGCCAATAATAACAGGCAGTTACAGCAGGAGGTTAAATTCTCTTTCTCCGATCTCCTGCGTACTAAAGATGATATACTCGCGCCCCGCGTGCAAAACATCAAGGACCTGGGTACCAACAATCTTTCCGATCTTACCGCCTATGGCCTCACCGATGTAAGCCTCGGTGCCTTCCAGTCCTCCATCGACGATTACCAGCAAAAAGTGCCGGCCCCACGCAACTCCGCCGCTCACAAAGCCGCGCTCCGCGAAAATTTAAAAAGGCTCTTCGTCGAAGCCGACGAAGTACTCAAACACCAGATGGATAAAACACTGGCAGGGTTCAGGGCCACACATCCCGATTTTGTTTCCACCTACAAAGTCAACCGCATCATCATCGATCCCGGCAGCGCTGCCACCACGTTAAAACTTACCGTCAACGGCGCTGGTGAGGAACCTGTTACCAGTGCAACCATCCTTGTCAATGATGTTGTCCTCAAAACAACCACCACCGCCAAAGGCGAGTATCAAATTAAGCCCGTTCCCGCCGGCCCCGCCAACATCCAGGTATCGGCGCCCGGCTATGCCACGCAAACACTGCCTGCCGTTAAAATAAAGCAGGGCCAAACTACTACGCTCAGCATCACCCTCGATACAATATAGTTAATAGGCAGGGTTAAAAATTACGGTTTCCCGTAGGCAAATATCGCGGTGGCAAATAGGAATCATTTGAGATACAATGGATGTAACAAACCGCCAAAAATCTTACATCTTCCCTCTTACATATTACCTGTAAACAAAGATCCCCCGCTGACGCAGGGGATCTTTGTTATATCAAACTGAAAAAAGTAAAATTATTGGCGCCGCATCATGCCGCCGCCGCCGCGGTTGTTCTGCCGGTTCTTTATGCGGTCGATGAGCTTTTGTTTGAACTCGCCATCAAGCTTAAAGAAGCGT
>Ga0247806_10000597_pt1 | contig 21605 bp, 15 predicted proteins | sample UWRJL059202B1_FD_179935 | JGI IMG/M metagenome (GOLD analysis project Ga0247806, IMG submission 179935) | Plant litter microbial communities from Arlington Agricultural Research Station in Wisconsin, United States - UWRJ-L059-202B-1 | ecosystem: Environmental > Terrestrial > Plant litter >... | reverse complement strand
CGAAATTATGGAAGGTTCCTGCGATGATATCGGTCCAGGTCGTATCTGTACCGATTTGTAGCGGAACTGACATATCGGTACGCACGGTGTCTCCAAGCTGTCCGTATTGATTGCTTCCCCAGCTCCAGAGCGTTCCGTCTGATTTCAGTGCGAGGTTGTGCTCGCTGCCGGCGGCGATTTTCGTCCAGTCGTTGTCCGTTCCAAGCTGCGTGAGTTGTGCTTGATCTCGAAACGTACCGTTCCCCAGCTGCCCGAACCAATTTCCACCCCACGTCCAGATTGTTCCGTTGAACTGCAATCCCAGGCCATGCATGTCACCGGCAGCAATGGATTTCCACGGCATTCCGGAGATTAAAACCGGTGCATCCCTGTTCAACTGTGAACCATTGCCCAATTCACCGAAAAAATTCTTTCCCCAACCCCAGAGCGTGTGGTCCTGTTGTAGGAAAAAGCTGTTTGAAAGCGAACACGCCAGTTGTTGATCGCCGGTTAGAGATTGCGCGCCGGTTTTCCCGATCACCAGGACCAGGAAAAGAAGGAGGAAAATCTGTTTTTGCATTTGTATTGGAATAGCTTTACCTGATTAAATTAGGTATAAATGGAGTGTGCCGCACAAACCAACAACATAAAATTCCGTCACTGCCAAAAAATTTAACTGCTTCTCCCTGCGAGGGGAGATTGAGAGGGGGCTGCGGAAATCACGATTCCTGCGTTGGAAAAAATTATGCCATCGAACCAGCTTGCATACAAAATGAGGATTTTTGATATTCGTCTGGAAGGCTGTTGGTGTAAATAAGAAGAAACCAATGAATTCCTTTATATATTTACCAAACTGGAATATTACCTTACCTTCTTGCACAAGCAATTGTTGTCGCCAAAGATGTATTGGATAAATTACTCCGGGAAATCAGAGAAATCACGCAATGATAGTTTGTATGATTAACGTTCTAAAGTCGACACTTTAATCAACAACTGTGCCCCTTAAACAGAAAGCCAGAAAGTAAATTTTAAAAGATGAAAATAGATTCGAAATTCTTACCTGTTATGATGAAAAGCGTACTTTGCTTAATTACAGTAATTCATTTATATTCGCTAATTAAAGGAATAGTATCTGTAGACAATGATACTGTAATCGGAGCATTATTTTCTATTGCAGTAAGCTTAATTCCTTTTATTTTTTTACAGGTTTATTTTGTCAGCATAACTGTTATTGAAGAAAAAATTATCGTCAAGGGTTTCCTCTTTGGGAAAAAAGAATTTACTAAATCTGAAATAAAAGTCGTTCAATCAAAATCATTTGGGGATTCATATTCTTTATTCAGAAGATATAAAATAATTTATCTGGCTAACAAAAGATCCCATTATTTTATAGTTAACAATCACCGCTTTTCTATTCACAAAATACGCTCATTGATGAGTAAGTAATGCTTTAACTATTCAGAATGATGAATTTTTCTATACAAAAACTGTAAAAAAGTCTAATCGGATTTCAGGCTGAACATTCTTTCACATCCCTAACACCAACAACTCGATACTCTTATACTTCAAATTAAAAACCTTCCCGAGCACTTCACTCGTCAGTGTTCCTTTGTACATGTAAACCCCGGCGCGGAACCCCGGATCATTTTTGATCAGTTCCTTGCAACCGCCCTGGTCGCCCATGGCCAGCAGGATCGGTGAAAAGATATTCGACAACGCAAATGAAGCGGTTCTCGAAACGCGCGAAGCGACATTCGGAACGCAATAATGGATCACGCCGTGTTTAACGAAAGTCGGATTGTTGTGGTTCGTGATCTGGGAAGTCTCAAAACAGCCGCCCTGATCGATACTGATGTCGACGATCACAGAGCCGGTTTTCATATCGGCCACCATGTCTTCGCTGACAATGCAGGGCGTTCTGCCCAAAGGCGCGCGGATCGCTCCGATCACGACATCTGCCCTTCTGATCGATTTGGCCAGTACCTTCGGCTGCAATACGGAAGTAAAGATCCGGACACCCAGATCATTTTGAAGGCGGCGCAGGCGCGACAAGGAGCTGTCAAAAACCTTGACCGAAGCACCCAATCCCAGCGCAGCGCGGGCAGCAAACTCCCCTACCGTTCCGGCGCCGATCACGACAACTTCCGTAGGCTGCACACCGGCGATTCCGCCGAGCATGATGCCTTTTCCGTTTTCGTAGGACGACAACAATTCTCCGGCAATGAGGATGGAAGTCGTTCCGGCGATCTCGCCCATCGTGCGCACAACCGGGAAAACGCCTTCTTCATCGCGGATATAATCCCAGGCGATGGCCGTGATCTTTTTCTGCATCAGCTTCTGGAGGATCTCCTTCGGCTGCACGGAAATCTGCAGGGCAGAGATCAGCGTCTGGTTGCCCGACATCATTTCGACTTCCTCTTCCGTAGGTGGCGCGACTTTGAAAATGATATCGCATTTGAAGATCTCAGCCGGATCGTGACAGATCTCAGCGCCTGCTTCACTGTATTCTGTGTCGGAAAAATTAGATAACGCACCGCTCATCGATTCGATCTTCACGCGGTGACCGTTGGATACGAGCAGCGAAACTGCCTCCGGGACCAAGGCAACCCTTTTTTCCTGGAAAGAGGTTTCCTTCGGAATTCCGATATACAAACTGCCTTTTTTTCTGCGAACTTCAAGCATTTCTTCCTGCGGAAGCAAACTACCTTCTTTGATCAGGTTTTTGAGAATTTCAGGATCTGTTATCATTTTCCAAAGTTATTCATAAGGTCCACACGTATTTTCTTCCCCAAGGGATTATGCGAATATACGCATTCATGTTGCATTTACAATATGAAAAGCACAGCTTTGAAAAAGCAAACGTTAGTGCAGCTCAAAATTACTGTTATTCCCAAGTTCCTGCGATCAAAAAAAGTTTTATGGAACCGGAGAGATGACCTGAAGTCCAGTTAACCCTATGATCCTGAGCGTATTTTCGTGTTTATTTTCAAACCAAATGTGCTGTTAAATTCACAAATCCTTCCAGCTAATCACCCGGTTCAATCCTTCATCCAGACGAATGCGCACATACCGCGTATCCTCCGGCAGGAGATTAATAATCTGATCCGGCCATTCTATGAAACAATACGCATCGCCGTAGATCATTTCCTCGATCCCGATGTCGTAAGCTTCTTCCTCGGAATTCAGGCGGTACAGGTCGAAATGGAAAATGGAACCGTAAAACCGGCTTTCGTAAGCATTCACCAATCCATAGGTAGGGGAACCTTCCGTTTCGGCGATGCCCATCGCGCGCAATACGGTTTGAATAAAAGTTGTTTTCCCCGCACCCATTGCACCTTCAAAGGCAATGACGGTTGGCCCCTGCAAACTTTCGAGCAGGGCGGTTGCCACGGCGGGCAGATCCTGGGTATCGCGCACTAAAAAATCCATCTGTCCATTTGAGAACGGCGAAGCGGAAGTGGATCCGGCTTCGCCGCGTTCTGTTTATTTCTTCGGCTGCAAAACTACAAAAGGAATGCACAATTCCTCGAGGGAAATGCCGCCATGTTGAAAAGTATTGCTGTAATAATGGACAAAATGGTTGTAATTGTTCGGATAAACGAAAAAATCATTCTCCCTGGCAAATACATATTCGCTCGATACATTCGTCTTCGGCAGGAAAGCCTCATGCGGATATTTGACCGTGAAAACTTCCTTGTCTTTGTAACTGAGGTTCTTGCCGACCTTGTAACGCAGGTTTGTATTCGTATTGCGATCGCCGACGATCTTCACCGGGTTAGTGACCTTCACCGTGCCATGGTCTGTTGTGATCACAACCTTCACGCCTGCATCTGCGATCTTTTTGAAAATATCCTGCAAAGGCGAATGCTCAAACCACGAAGCGGTGAGCGAACGGTACGCCGCTTCATCATCGGCCAGCTCGCGGATCACTTCCATCTCGGTGCGGGCGTGCGACAGCATGTCTACAAAATTGTAGACGATCACGTTGAGGTCATTGTCTTTGAGCTGGTTGAAATTATCGGCGAGCTTCTTGCCGGCATCGAGGTTCGTGATCTTGTGGTAAGACAGCTTGCACTGCTTGCCGAGGCGCGTTAAATTCGCTTCGAGGAATTCCTTTTCGTGCATGTTCTTCGAGCCTTCATCGTCCTCGTTCATCCAGAGCTTCGGGAATTTCTTCTCGATCTCAATCGGCATCAGACCGGCAAAAAGCGCATTGCGCGCATATTGGGTCGCAGTCGGCAGGATACTGAGGATCATTTCCTCCTCTTCGACCGTGAAATATTTCGTGATGATCGGCTTCAGCACCTGCCATTGGTCGTAGCGCAGGTTATCGATAACGACAAAAAAGAGTTTTTCCTTCCCGAGCATTGGCGCGATCTTGTCTTTGATCAGCGTATGCAGCATCTGCGGCGCATCTTCATCGCCATTGACCCAATCGAGGTAATTCTTTTCAATGAATTTCGAGAACAGCGCATTCGCCTCCTTTTTCTGCATCGCGAGTATTTCCGCCATGCCCTGGTCTTCGATCTGCTCGAGTTCGAGCTCCCAGTACACGAGTTTCTTGTACAGGTCCATCCATTCGCGGATATCCATGCGGCCGTTCAGCTGCATGCCGAGCTGGCGGAATTCCTGCTGGTAATTCGCATTGGTCTTTTGCGAGATCAGCTTGTCGTGATCGAGATTTTTCTTCAGGCACAGCAGGATCTGGTTCGGGTTCACCGGCTTGATGAGGTAATCGGCGATCTTGCCGCCAATCGCTTCTTCCATGATGGATTCCTCCTCGCTTTTCGTGATCATCACGACAGGCACCTGCGGCTTGTCCTCCTTGATGCGCGAAAGTGCTTCGAGCCCGGAAATCCCGGGCATGTTCTCATCCAGGAAAATGATGTCGAAATGCGCTTCCTGGCTTTTCTCCACGGCATCTGCCCCATTGTTGACCGTCTCCACGGAATAGCCTTTCGATTCCAAAAAGAGGATGTGGGGTTTCAATAAATCTATTTCGTCATCTGCCCAAAGTATTTTCGCCTGCATTGTCCGTTATTTTTTAATTTTGATGTGAATACGTTCTTAAAATTAATCCATTGCGACCACATCTCAACAGAAATAATAAGAAGAAAATTTTTAACGACCCCGTCTACGGTTTTATTTCAATTCCCGACGAGTTTATTTTCGACCTCATCGAACATCCTTATTTCCAGCGACTGCGCCGCATCAATCAATTGGGACTCACGCACCTCGTTTATCCGGGCGCCCTGCACACGCGTTTTCACCACGTACTCGGCGCGATGCACCTGATGTCGCTCGCGATTGCAACGATCCGCCGGAAAGGCCACGAGATCACACCGGCCGAAGAACGCGCGGCGCTGATCGCGATCCTGCTGCACGACATCGGCCACGGGCCTTTCAGCCATGCGCTCGAATACGACATCGTCAACAAGGTAAGCCACGAGGACATTTCCGGCTTTTTCATCGAAAGGCTGAGCAAACAATTCGATGGCGAGCTCGACCTCGCACTGCTCGTGTTCCAGAACAAATACACGAAAAAACCTTTTCTATACCAGCTCGTTTCGAGTCAGCTCGACATGGACCGCATGGATTACCTGAACCGAGACAGTTTTTACACCGGCGTTTCCGAAGGACAGATCGGTTCCGACCGCATCATCGAAATGCTGAATGTGCACGAAGGCAACCTCGTCCTGGAGGAAAAAGGCATCTACTCGATCGAGAAGTTCATCGTCGCGCGCCGCTTCATGTACTGGCAGGTCTACCTGCACAAAACCGTCGTAGCTGCCGAATACATGCTGATCCACATCCTGCGCCGCGCGAAACAGCTCGTCTCCCGCGGCGAAAACCTGTTTGCGAGCCCTGCATTGCTATTCTTCCTGAAAAACGACATCCAGTCCCACAACTTCCACGAAGACCCGAACGTGCTCGAGCAATTCGCGCTGCTCGACGACTTCGACATCATGGGCGCCGTGAAAGTCTGGCAACACGCCGACGACAAAGTCCTGTCAATCCTGTCTGGCAAGCTCGTGAACCGCCAGCTCTTCAAGATCGAGATCTCGAAAGAGCAGATCAGCCCCGACCGTCTCGTCATGGAAAAAGAGATCATCCGCAAGCAGTACGACCTGACAGACGAAGAAGTCGACTTTTTCGTGTACTCAGAAGTACTGACGAACAATGCGTATAACCAGAACAAGCAGAACATCAACCTGCTGATGAAGAACGGCAGTATCATGGATGTGTCGAAAGCTTCGGATAATCTGAATATTTCTGCGCTGGCGCAGCCGGTGGAGAAGTATTGTTTGTGTTATCCGTTGCGGTGAGACTTGAGGAAAAAGTAGTAAGCCGTGAATCCATTTTCTACTGCACCTGGAATGTTCCTTCAGAAACGTTTATAGATTAAAAATGGATAAACCCAAAGGCTAACGGTTCACCTCACCAAATGCACATACTGATACTTCGGGATCAGCTCACCGAAATTGGTTTCAGCCAATGCTTTTACGAAATAAACCCCTTCTGATAGCGGCTCGCCGTGTTGATCCGTACCATCCCAGGTATCGGTAACGCCATCATATTCCCTGACCACATTACCCCAGCGGTTGAAGATCTGGATGTTCAGTTTTTTGATGTTGCGCAATTGAAGCGTATACAGGTCATTGACAGCATTTCCGTCCGGGGAGAAAACATTCGGGAATTCACAAATCACAGCCAGTAAAGAGTCTTTGTTGCAGGGAGTGACAGAAACGTCGTCGAGAAAGTAGTAGAATACATCAGCAGGAGCATTTCCGGAATGGTAATGGTCTCCGTTGCCAAAAAAGCCGATGTTGAAATACTTTTCGTCGCCTGTTGCTATCAAATACCCATTGATGGATACCCATTCCTGTTGATCTAATTTCACAGCTGGCTTTAGTTCTGCTGAGAGTTGAAATAATTGATATTCTTCGATTGTATCTTCCGTAAAAAAGCCGCCTATATTTTGCGTCCAGTAGTAATAATTCCCGCCTAAACTATTTCTGAGCCAGAAATTAACACAATAGGCAGAGTCTTTGATTAAAGGCTGCTCCAATTTGACACTAATAACTTCTCTATGACCTGTAGATTGGGTCATTCCGATTCCTGCCATGGCTTCTCCAGAATGTGGGGCACTATTACCTGCCCAAGTGAGAGGGGGTTGAAATGCTGGTTCGCTAAAACAGGTATGGAAAATATCCGAAGAACTGGTGGCATAATCAAAGGTGAACCAATGCTCAATAGACTGCATGGTTTGGAAAAGATTGTTTACAGTACACGTATTTACAGATTCAAAGCCTGGATTGGGTACCAGATTTTGGGATAAGCATTTTGTGCTTATGAGCAATAAAAAAATGTATAAATAGTTTTTCATGGTTGTTAAAGGCCGGAATTTCTTTTCTTACCTGACCAAATGCACATACTGATACTTTGGGATCAGCTCCCCGAAATTCGTCTCCGCCAGCGCCTTGATGAAATAAACACCTTCAACCAAAGCTTGCGCCTGCTCGTCCGTCCCATCCCAAATCTCGGTTACGCCGTCATAACTTTTCACAACATTCCCCCAACGGTTGAAGATCTGGATGTCCAGCTTTTTGATATTGCGCAATTGAAGTGTATACAGGTCATTGACAGCATTTCCATCCGGTGAGAAAACATTGGGGAATTTACAGATCACAGCCAGTAGAGAGTCTTTGTTGCAAGGTGTCACAGAAACGTCATCGAGGAAGTAAAATGGTGCATAATCAGTTCCTGGTTCAAAAGGATGACTTTGGTATTTTTGAATGGACGGACCGAAGTATCCGATATTGATATATTTTTCCTCACCATGTGCAATATAATAACTGCTGATTTCAATCCATTCTGTTTGTCCTAAATCAGCGTGAGATTGTATATGTGGAATTGAATTGGTGATAATCTGATTATCAATAATTGAATTTGTAAACAAACAACCAATTTGTTCTACCCAATAATACATGTCCTGAATCTTTGAGTTTTTTATCCAGAAACTAACGCAATAAGCTGAATCAGCAATAAGTTTTTGGGTTAATTCAACACTGGCGACTTCCCTGTAATTCATCTCCTGAATGTATCCGATTCCTAACATACCGTTACCACTATGCGGATATGCAAATCCGCGAATAGTATTTGGTGGTTGATAACCGGGGTATGCCAAACACGTATTCAGGACGTCCACCGTATTTTGTTGGTAATTATAGGTAAACCAATCTGAAATTGCCCCTTCTATTGGATGTCCGGAAAAGTTACAATCGTTCATTAATTCTAAATCCGGATTGGGCACAAGATTTTGAGACAAGCAAGGAATGCCTAGAGTTAGCGAAGCTATGTAAATAAGTTTTCTCATTATAATAAGGCCGGAATTTCTTCCGGCCTTGTATTTATTTATTCCTTAACAAGTTTCAAGTGCTGATCGTTGATCTGAACAGTGTAAATTCCCGCGCTCAATTTCTCAATGGATATCGGGATATTTGCCGCTAAGTTAGTGAATTCCATGATCACTATGCCCTTCTGGTCTGTTATTCTAACGGACAGTAACTCCTTTTGGTTGCTTTGGATCTGAATACTGGTTTTAGCAGGATTTGGATAGATTTGAAGGAAATCAGTCGATAGTCCATATCCAGCCTGGTTAAACATCCGTGAAAGACTATCAGGGGAAGCCTTGTCTGAATAGTCGTCTTCCAGGGTTGATTTTGATTGTGGCACAATCCATTCGTTCATGAAACACTCGTGTACAATCAGGGCGGATTCCTCTATGTGAGGAAGTGTATAACAATTCCGGGCATCGAGCACATAATTAAACACGCCCGTTTGTGTGCAGGGCTCCCCAAGATCGTTATCTGGATGGCTGTTCCAATAAAACTGGCCGTTATCGAAAGACCAGTCATTGTAATTATCCGGAGACTCCAAATCCAAAGTGATATTGAAGTACTCCTGAATGTGCCAACGGTCCATAATGCGCAGGCTTATCCGCGTGGCTCCGTACCAGGGTGGACTACTGTTTGTTAAATCATTGATAAAAAAAGGCCTGTATTGATCGCATCCAGGTTGTCCCGGATAATAATAACCATCTTCATACAAGTCATCATCGTTGTAATTAAAATAAATTGTATTGTTAACAACAGGCTGATAAAAGCGGTATGTTCCGAGTACAAATCCTTCCAGGTGTGCTGTGCCTCCAACGGCATCCATTACATCGCAGGAATACGGCACAGCGCCGGTATTGAGCGCAGATACAATGTCATGGATAGCTAACTCGTTGGAAGTTGTATTAAAAACGGCTCCGTTCACTACCCAGTGATAAGAAAAAGGTGCTTCACCTGTTGCATGGGCAATGAGCTTTTCTCCGCCGCATCTGAATAATTCTTCTACGGTGAATGTAATGGGTTCTTGATAGCAGTCAGAATTACAGGCGAACGAATCAATCTTAATCGTTGAGTTCCCCGTGATCGTCACGCAGCCTGCATTTGGTCCGCCCACGCAGGATGGTAAAATGACTTCGATGCCGGCAACCAGCTCGACATTACCAAGTGCTATAACTGGCCCCGAAGGCTCAAAAGGTGCGCCGGGAGGCATATCATCCCCCACCCAAATCCTTTCCTCTGCCCGCGCATACGCCGGCATCGGGTTCCCCGTCGGGCTGCGGTTCGTGAAATAGAGATTATCGGGACAGTATTCCCCGCGTTGCTTGACCACATGGTAATAGCCCGTGGATGCGCCACTTCCCAAGACGTGGCTGAAACAATCTGCGGCAGCAGTTTGTGCTGTTACGATCAGCAATGCGTCTACTTCCGGGCACATCACCTCCTCAGGAAACTGCACGCAAATGGTCACGGCAGCCTTTCCATCCGGCAGGTGCAGCACTTCATATCCGCCCAGGTAAGGTCCTGTTACAGTCACATTGGCCACATCGCCATTGGCTTCGTTGGGTGTCAGTATAATCGTCCTGCAATGGTCCTGGCCAACTCCGCTGACTGTGTAGGTATTGTCGTCGTCGTTGGCCCAGTCCGAAAAGCTGATCATGCCGCCCTGTGAACAAGCCCGGGCGATGATGATGCCGTCTATAACCGTTGTTCCTACCAAAATGTTATTGGCATACTCCCGGATGCGCACCGCAAAATAATTGGCGCCCTGTGCAGTCGGTGAAAAAGTAAACGTGCCGTCCTGGGCCAGTATAAAGTTACTGCTGGACGGAAAAGGGCGCAGGGTGCTGGCTCCGCTATGGAAATTAACGTCTGAAGATTGTGCACAATCTCCGGTTTTTGGGGTTACAAAATCATACACCAGCGCATTACCGACAGGACTTGTCAGGGTATACAAGGACCTACCGCTGTTGCCCGTACATCCGATCGCAAAAGGAGGGCCACTTACCTGCACCGAATTGTTGCAGATCGCATTTGTGTTATTGATGATACAGTAATTGAAATAATCTGCTGATCCGATATAATCCGCATAACTGACCGAATTACGTGCGTCGATGGATACGGTGATTGTCCAGTCTGCACAGAAATACGGGAATGTGATGACGCTGCGGTACTGCGCCAGCTGAAACCCATCTGGAGAGTCGCAACCCGTTCCACAGCCATAATTTACCTGGCTCGATTCGACAAGAGGTGCTGTAACGGTTAGGTCGCTGCAATTGGTCTGGCAGGAATTCCGAATCGAAAAATCCAGTGATTCGGGATAATCCAGGCCATCACAATCCCGCAGGAAGAAAAAATCCACCTGGTATTGGCCATTACCCAGGCAGGCGTATTGAAAATAACCGCCCGCAGCATGATTTGCGCTTGCATACCCTGAGCCCGTCAGGAACATGCAGGCTAAAAGAAGCTTGAGGAATTGCATAACAGCTTATTTAGAGTTTTTTGCTTTCAAGAGTTCTATTTCCTGTCGTAGTAGCTTGTTTTGTGCATCTAACTCGATCACATACAAAGTCAGCTCCTCGTCCTTTTCCAATAGTTTCAATTGCATTTCATCGAGGTTTATGCCCTTGTCACGGATTTCCTGCTCATTTGGGATGTTGGGCAGGTGGCTGTTGGTCAGCACAAACTGGCGGAGTTCCGCAAGCGGCATTAGCCGGTAATCAGGTTTAAACACATAATCGGGAACCGGGATACCGGCAGGCGGCCGCACGTTGACCTGCGTGCAGTATACAATCCCGTTGCTTTCAACCCGAAACCGTGATTCATTGGTGCCATCTGCTTTTCTGACAGACATCCGGATCCAGGGAGTCGTGGAGTTGACGGAGCGCTCCGCTTCGATCAGGGCAGGGGATGCGATATTGGGACTTGTCGTGTAGCTTCCCAATCTGATACCTTCCAGGAAATAGCCTTTCCCGCGGACATCCAGCTTGTGGGTCGGCGCGTCTGTACCGATCCCGACACTGACATCCGGGCAGCTCAGATACATTTTGCCTGTAGCACTCATCCAAACGGGTTGTGTGACAAGACAGTTGTTTTGTACCCCATACACATACTGGTGTAGCAGGGCAGGATTTAAGACCCGCAGCATGCCCGTTGAAGGTTCCAACACGACGATCCTGTCCGTACCGATTGAAGTGGCTGACGGCGCACCCAAATAAAACATCCTGCCATAGGTGGTTTGGTTTTGCTGAAAGAAAGCATGCCCATCAACCTTCAGATCGGCAGCCACCGCAGCAGCCTGCAAAGAGGCATTCCCCTCCACGGTAAAGTTTTCCGTGATCCGGGCATTTCCGTTGACATCCAGTTTCTCGGCCGGTGTAGTCGTTCCGATGCCGACATTCCCGGATTCCGGAAGTACATTGATGGTCGTTTGGGATAGAAGTCCGCCTGACAACAAGGCTGAACCAACTAAAATAAGCAGTGTTTTCATAGCGTGTAGTTTACAGTGTACACAAAGCTAACGCATAAAATAAACAAACAGTACTTACAATTAAAATATTTTAAAAACAGAATGAGGCAGTGTTGAGAAGTAACCCTATCAGGTGGTTCTTATACCGCAATACAGTGCCAATATCTTTTTTCCACGTGCCAATTGAATCATTATTTTCCAACCCTTACCATTTCTCAAACGTTACGGCCACAGATGTTACATCTACTAACCATCCTTAAAATAAAAACATGAGAAAAAAAAGTTTATTTATATGGACATTGGCCCTTTCTGCACTTTGTATTGAATCCTGCAAAAAGATTGTTTGCGGGCCTTTCGCTGAAAGATCTGCGACAGTAGATTCTACACAAGTTGTAAATCCTGTCTCCGTATCAGACACATTGTAATTAAATGTTCATCGCTTCAATGCCACTCCTTAAAAGAGGGGCATTTTTCTTTTTAATATCTGGATAAAAAATAGTTGTCTGGCATCCAAACACGATTCCGGAAAACAAATGCAACGCAAATAAAAGCAGCAGATTATTCAGATTGCTTTCAGCGCTTAAAGTGATAAACGCCCCCGCCCTGTTCCAGTACCATCGTATTTTGCCACGGATCGAAGCGCATGACAATACCCGCCTGATCGAAATGGAATTCGTGCACATCGGTGGCCTCCAGGGTGAACGCAGTCTGACCCGTCGCCTGCGCCTGCAACGCCTTGCCGTTTACGGTGATCGTGATCTTCAGCGGCATTTCTTCGGATGCGTATACGCCTTTGTAAAGCGCCAATTCTTCCGGGGTGATGGCGAGGTTTTTAAAAACCGGTAAGTAGTAAGGCTTGCCGTAAAAATCTTTCAGCACGGCTTCGAGGATCGCATCTACCGGATAGCTGCCGCCGTTCGAGCAATAAGCCACTGTCACATCGTCTTCCGGGATGCGCAACAACATTGAGGAAAATCCGTCTATGCCGCCTCCATGGCCGTAAGCTGTTTTTCCTGCGGTCAGCATCGGGTATTCAAACATCCCTTGGCCGTAACCGTCTTTGATCTTTTTCATTTCGGCAAGGTTGGCCGGGCTAATGAGCTTGCCTGCAAAAAGCGCATCGATGAATTGCGTCAGGTCAGTCGGTGTGGATAGGATCGCGCCGGCGCCCAGCGGGATGCTCAGCGCAGTTTCAGGCCTTGCTTCCCAGGTATCGTCTATCCATTCAAAAGAACGGCTTTCTTTTTTATTCGGATCTGCGTCTGCAATTCCGAGCTGGGTATTTTTGAGACCGAGCTTAGCCACGATCTGTGCATCGAGGAGCGCGCCATAGGATTGTTTAGTGACCTTTTCGAGGATCATGCCGAGTACGACATAATTCGAATTGCTGTAAGCTGCTTTTTCACCCGGCTGGAAATCCGCAGGCGCTTTGCCGATGATCTCCAGCATTTCATCCTGCGTTTTCGGGGTCGTCATGTACATACCGTAAACCGCGTCATTCGTAAAGTTGTGCAAACCGCTGCGGTGACCGAGCAAATGCGCAATCGTGATCTTTTTCGCGTTCGGCAGCTTCGGGAAATACGTGCTGAGCTTCGTATCCAGTTTCAGCTTTCCGGCTTCTACCTGCTGGAAGATCATGGTCGCTGTGAACATTTTTGTGATCGAGCCAATGCGGTATTTCGTAGCTTCTTCAGCCGCTGTATTTCCTGCCGGCGACATCGCGCTGAAACCAATTGCCCGCGTATAAATCACTTGTCCGTGGTGCGAGACAGCCAAACTGCCCATGCCTTTGTTGTTCGATTCAATCACATCCAGCAGGCTGTCGAGCTTGGCTGTGTTCAGGGTTTGTGCAGCAACCAGGTGGGCGATCGCGAGGGTCGCGATAAGTAGTATTTTTTTCATCGTATGCGTTTATAGGGTTCGGATGTGCCAATGCACTTAACGTAGAACTGTTTCAACAGGCATAAAGTTACTTTACAACTGACATTTATTCAAGCATTCAAAATAAAACATTAATTTCCATATACTTAACGAAATTCTCAGGTTCTTACGCTATGAATCCATCTCTTTTAGGAGAAACTTAGTTCAATTGACGGGAAGTGGCATTAGCAACTGTACTTTCGCAGGCGCACCTGAACTCGTTTAAAATGGAAGAAGCTCGCAGAGATCACTGACATTTTCGAGTTGTGGAAGCATAAGGAAGTTAAAGTTGCGCAGCCACTAGCGCTTTTTTTTCTTCTTTTTTTGGGGCAATGCCAAAAAAAGAAGAAACCCGCTCTGCGGCGCGCATCCGGAAATCACGTAACTTTGAACCACATCATGCACACGGAAACCCACATAATCACCGTATCGAACTCTGTCTATACCTTGCTGGTAGCGATAATCCTGTTGATGGCAGTATCGGTCTACCTTTTCATCCGCATGCGGAAAGCCGAGCAAAAGAACAAGCTGATGGAAACGCAGTACACGAAGCTCGAAAACCAGGTTAATCACCTGCACCTCGAAACGCTCGAAGCGAAGCTGAACCCGCATTTGTTCAAAAACGTCCTCAATTCGATCCAGTCGCATGCATACCAGACATATTATTCGATGGACAAGCTCTCCAACGTGCTCGATTATATCCTGTACGAAAGCAAGAACCGCTTCGTTTCGGCCCGTGAAGAGATCGATTTCGCGATGAACCTCATCGAGATCAACAAAATTAAGATCAGTCCTTTGTTTGAGCTGAAAGTGAAGCTGAAGATCAACGACCCGGAACCGCTGTATGACCAGAAACTGATCGCCCCGCTGATTTCCATTGACCTGATTGAGAACGCTTTCAAACATGCCGACCTGCAAAGTCCGGACGCTTTCATTGCGATTACGTACGAATTCCGCAACAGCAAATTCTACCTGACGGTTTCCAACAAGATTTCGACGCAATCCGGCATCCGCAAACAAAAAAGCGGCATCGGCTCCGAAACGCTGGAACACCGGCTGAAGATCATTTACGAAGACCAGTTCAAGCTCGAAAAATTCATCGAGGGCGACGTCCACATTGCTCATTTAAAAATCAATTTGCTTGAATACAAGGCTAAAATGCTTGCTGTTAGATGATGAGCTGCCGGGACTGACATACCTGAAAATGCTTTGCGAACAAATTCCGGAGCTGGAAGTCGTGAAGGCATTCAACAGCCCCGCAACATTGCTACAGGAATTTCCGCAGCTCGAGTTCGACCTCTGCATCCTCGACATCGAAATGCCCGGCATGAGTGGACTCGAAGTTGCCAACCTGCTCGGCGGGAAACCAGTTATTTTCACAACCGCGTATAAGGAGTATGCAGCCGAAGCCTTCGATCTCAACGCCGTCGACTATGTGCGCAAGCCCGTGCAGAAAGAACGTTTGCAGCAGGCCGTACAGAAAATCCTGCAACGCCTGCCCAAACCGGCAAAGACACCAACACGCCTGCAATGGAATACCGACAAGGGCAAGGCCATGATCCATTTCGCGCAAATCCGTTTCATCCGCACCGCGGAGCAGGACAGCCGCGACAAATATGTCGCGATGGCCGATGGCAGCTCGCTGATCCTGAAGAATATTTCCTTTGAAAAGCTGCGCAGCCTGCTACCGCGTGGCGAATTCTGCCAGATCAATAAAAAAGAGTTGATCGCACTCGCGATTGTATCGTTCTTTTCCCACCAGGAGATCACTTCCACACTCACGGATACTTCCGGTAAAAACCTGCGGTTTATCCTCAGCGAAAGCTTCCGCAATGACTTCCTGCAACACGTCAATATCCAGTAATTACCGGCTGATTTAAACCTTTTCCGGTAATTGCATTCCGGCACATTACACATTTCTTCCGTTTCATTACAGAAAACACACGCTTTGTACATGTGCAGCAAACTACTGCGCTGAAAAACGCCATTTTTGCATCCAGATAACAATGCAATCGCTCCAAAAAGACGCGTTATGAAACGGTTTAAAAATTTATTCTTCTACATCAGCATCATCGGCGGTTTTTCCGTGCTGATCTACTGGATCACTTTGATCGGGCTGAAGCTCGAGCTCGGTCGTCCGATCGCACAGCACGCACATTCCAGCAGCTACTGGAAAGACTTCCTGATCTCACTGCAGGATACACTCCACCATCCTTTACCGATTTTGCTGGCGCAGATCGTTACGATCATCGTCGTGGCCAAGATCTTCGGCTGGATCTTCAAAAAGATCGGGCAACCGACCGTCATCGGTGAAATGATCGCCGGGATCGTACTCGGGCCTTCGCTCGTAGGCATGTATTTCCCGGAGTTCTCCCACACCCTTTTTCCGAAGGATTCCCTGGGCAACCTGCAGATCATGAGCCAGTTCGGATTGATCCTGTTCATGTTCATCATCGGCATGGAGCTCGACCTGAAAGTACTGCGGAACAAAGCCCACGATGCGGTTGTAATCAGCCATGCGAGTATCATTTTTCCGTTTGCACTCGGCATGGGCCTCTCTTATTTTATTTACACGCAGTTTGCGCCGGACAATGTGCAGTTCCTCGCCTTTTCACTTTTTATGGGGATCGCGATGAGCATTACCGCCTTCCCGGTATTGGCACGCATCGTACAGGAACGGGGATTGCAAAAAACACGGCTCGGTACGGTTGCGATTACCTGCGCAGCTGCGGATGACATCACGGCTTGGTGTATCCTCGCAGTCGTGATTGCGATTGTGAAAGCCGGCTCTTTTGTCAGCGCGTTGTATGTGATCGGTCTGGCGATTGCCTATGTAATCGTGATGCTGAAAATCGTGCGTCCTTTCCTGAAACGCGTCGGAGACCTGCACGCTTCCCGCGAAAAGCTCAGCAAACCGGTTGTCGCGATCTTTTTCCTGACTTTAATCCTCTCGGCTTATGTAACAGAGGTCATCGGTATCCACGCGCTGTTTGGCGCTTTCATGGCCGGTGTGATCATGCCTGAGAATGCGAAATTCAGAAATATCTTCATCGAAAAAGTGGAGGACGTATCGCTCGTGCTTTTGCTGCCGATTTTCTTCGTCTTTACAGGCTTGCGTACGGAAATCGGTCTGCTGAATGATCCGCACCTCTGGCAGATCACCGGGCTGATCATTCTCGTGGCAGTTGTCGGTAAATTCCTGGGCAGCGCCCTGGCTGCTAAATTTGTCGGACAAAACTGGCGCGACAGCCTCGCGATCGGCGCATTGATGAATACCCGTGGACTTATGGAGCTCGTTGTGCTGAACATCGGTTATGACCTGAAAGTACTCAGCAAGGAAGTTTTTGCGATGATGGTGATCATGGCGCTTGTAACGACCTTCATGACCGGTCCGGCACTCGACCTCATCAATTTCCTGTTCCGTAAAAAAGGTGAAAGCATCCCGAAAGAGATCGATCAGTCCAGCAAATACAAAGTATTGGTTTCCTTCGGGAACCCGGACAACGGCAGAACTTTGTTGAAGCTCGCCAACAGCTTCGTCAGAAAGCTGAACGGCAATGCAGCTGTTACAGCGATGCACCTCGCTCCGACAAACGAATTACACCAGTTCAACATCGAGGAGTACGAGCACGAAAGCTTTGCGCCGGTCATCGAGGAATCACAGCACCTGAACCAAAAAATTACGACAATGTTCAAGGCATCCGTCGATATCGACACAGACATCACAGAAGTCGCCAACAAAGGCGATTATGACTTGCTGCTCGTCGGCATTGGTCAGAGTATCTACGCAGGAACATTGCTTGGAAAAGTACTGGGCTTCACGACACGCATCATCAATCCGGACCGTCTGATCAACACGCTGTCGGGCAAGGAAAAACTGTTTGAGAACTCGCCGTTCGACGACGGGACGCGCCAGATCCTGTCGCGCAGCCAGGTTCCGGTTGGCATCCTGATCGACAAGAATTTTGAAAAAGTGAACCGTATTTTCATCCCGTTCCACGACCAGGACGACGTGAAGCTCATCCAGTACGCCCAGAAGCTGATCCACAATTCAGGTTCTCAGGTGACTGTCATCGATACGAGCGGCTACATCCACAAGCATACAGAGATCAAGGAATTCATCCGTGCGATTGAGCAAAATGCGCCGCAGCACATCGAATTGTTGCAGGACCGCCAGATCGATACCAATTTCCTCGCAGAAACAGACCTGATGATCGTGAGTATAGAAAATTGGGAAAGATTGCTGAACGGAGCGCACAAATGGCTGAACCATGTTCCATCGACCCTGATTTTAAAATCCTGATTCGTTTTAAGATCCGGACAATACCGCTTTCAAACGGTCGATTTCCTCCGGCGTATTGAAAGCATGTAAGCAAATCCTGAGTCTTTCCGCACCTTCGGGTACTGTGGGGCTCAGGATTGCTTTTACCGCCAAACCGTTTTGTTGCAGCAAATTGGCCAACTCCACGGCCTTTTCAGCATTGTTGACGGCAATCACCTGCACCGGTGAGCGCAGATCGCTGATAAAATCGAGCTTGTTGAATACTTCCCTGAAATAATTGATGTTTTCCTGCAATTTTTGTCGCGGAGCTTGTTCCACAGATCGAACGACAGCCTGTTGAATTTCTACATATTGTCGCGGCGGCATCGCAGTCGTATAGATCAACGAGCGCGCGAAATTCGTGAGATAATCCACAAGCTCAGCATCTCCGACAACGCAGGCACCATGTGCACCGTAAGCTTTCCCAAAGGTAAATACACGTGCAAAAACAGCCGGAACGAGGTTCAACTCATCCACAAGCCCTTTCCCGATAAAGCCCCAGACACCGCCGGCATGCGCTTCGTCAACAACGAGTTTTGCCCCGGATGATTTACACACTTCGGCTATTTCGCGGAGCGGAGCCTGATCGCCATCCATCGAATACAAGGATTCCACAGCTACGAACACCGTTCCCTTCGCTTTGCGGATCTTCTTTTCAAGGTCTGCCACATCGTTGTGACTGAATGAAAATGCATCTGCATGGCTGAGCCGGATACCATCGCGCACGGATGCGTGGATCAGCGCGTCGTACAAAACCGTATCGCCACGCTGCGGGACAGCTGAAAAGAAACCGAGATTCGCATCATAACCCGAATTGAAGATCAGCGCAGCTTCCGTTCCGAAAAAATCTGCCAGGAAAGCTTCCGTCTGTTCTGCTTCGCGGGAATTGCCAGATAAAAGCCGGGACCCCGTACTTCCGCTCGCTTTTCCTGCTGTAGGTGGCGCATCTTTGCTGAAGCCGAGGTAATCATTGGAAAAGAAATCCATAAATTCCCCCAAAAGAGAAAGGGAGCGCAAGCCCCCATTCTTCTTTCTAGCTTCTAATTTCAGCTGGTATTTTGCTTTCATGCTTTCTGTTTGGTGAAAACGCAAACTGCTTAAGCAACGGTAATTTTGCGCGGCTCAAAACCGGCTACCGGCGCTTTGGTTTTCGCCGCTTCCAGTTGCGCGGCACGTTCAGCTGCTTTTTTCTTTTTCTCTTCGATGATCGGATCCGGCAGGGAAACTGGTTTTTCACCTTCAGTATACGCTTGTTTCGGGATCAATCCGAGGATTTCGAACATTTCTTTGTCCTCGTTGAACTCCGGATTCGGTGTCGTCAACAGCTTATCGCCTGCAAAAATCGATCCTGCACCGGCCATGAAGCACAAAGCCTGGCCTTCCATCGTCATTTTGGTCCTACCGGCAGACAAACGGACAATCGCTTCCGGGAAAGCAATGCGTGTCGTCGCCACCATGCGGATCATTTCCCATTGCTCGATCGGTTTCTGGTCAGCCATCGGCGTTCCTTCCACAGCCACAAGCGCGTTGATCGGAATGGAGTTCGGAGGCGTTTCCATTTCCATGTAGCTCATCAGCAAGCCAATGCGGTCTTCGATCGCTTCGCCCATGCCGATAATTCCACCGGAACAAACCGTGATCCCGGCCTTGCGCGCATTGTCGATCGTATTCAGACGGTCTTCATATTCCCGCGTGGAAATCACATCGTCGTAATATTCTTTCGACGTATCGAGGTTGTGATTGTAAGCAAACAGTCCTGCATTTTTCAAACGCACCGCCTGGTCTTCGTTCATCATCCCGAGTGTACAGCAAACTTCCATGTCCAGGTCGTTGACCGCCTGTACCATTTCAATAACTGTGTCAAAATCTTTGTTGTCGCGTACTTCTCTCCAGGCTGCGCCCATGCACAAGCGGGAAGAGCCGTTGTTTTTAGCGTTGGTAGCCTGCTCGATCACAGATTCAACCGTCATCAGCTTGTGGGCTTCAACATCTGTGTGGTAACGTGCTGCCTGCGGACAATAGCCGCAATCCTCCGGGCATCCGCCGGTCTTGATGCTCAGCAGCGAAGCCATCTGCACTTCTCTTGGATTGTGAAACTGGCGGTGGATCGTTGCCGCTTCAAATACCAGCTCTAACAGTGGTTTGTTGTACAAAGCCAATAAAGACTCTTTCGTATTGTATGTTGGATTTACTTTCATCTGTTCTTTCTTTGTGCTGCAAATATAATTATTAAGTCACAACTTCGTACAGTGTCGAAAACCAAATACCCAATCCTAAATGAGCAGCAAGGATGAGGGATACACGCATGGAAATGCTGAAAATTCAAAGAATTAAACTTCAAAAGATCGATTTTAACTAACTTGCCGGCACGCAAACATTCCCAATTCATTGTATGACACGTATTCTTTCTGCTTTATTATGGATCCTCACGGCGGTTCCGGCTGTGTTGTTCGGCCAAAAAACCACCCCGGAAAACCTGATTTCTTATGTCAACCCGTTGATCGGCACGGCCAAAATGGGTCATACCTACCCGGGCGCAACCGTTCCGTTTGGCATGGTACAATTGAGTCCCGACACAGATACGCTGAGCTATGAGCTGAATGGCAAATACAATCCGGACATTTACAAGTATTGCGCCGGTTACCAGTACAGCGATCCGCAGATTGTTGGTTTCAGCCACACGCATTTCAGCGGTACAGGACATTCAGACCTCGGAGATATACTCATCATGCCCACGACCGGAAAGCTGCAATTGAATCCCGGTACGGCTGAACATCCTGAAAATGGCTTCCGCTCTGTGTATTCGCATACGCGGGAGAAAGCAGAACCGAATTACTACGCCGTGCAGCTCGAAGACCACCAGATCAAGGCAGAACTGACCACAAGCGCGCGTGTCGGTATGCACAAGTATACTTTCCCCGCTTCCGGAGAATCGCACATCATCCTCGATCTCGTTTCGGGCATTTACAACTACGAACACAAAAATGTCTGGACTTTCCTGCGGATCGAAAACGATTCCCTGATCACTGGCTACAGGCAAACGAATGGCTGGGGACGCACGCGCACGGTTTATTTTGCGATTGCTTTTTCGAAACCCTTTAAAAATTACGGATCGCACAATTTTGCGGCGAAAGAGATTTACCGCGGTTTCTGGCGGAAGTTCGATACGGAACACAATTTCCCGGAGATCGCCGGTACACAGATCCGCGCTTATTTCGATTTCGATACACAAACGAATGAAGAAATACAATTGAAAGTTGCACTGTCTTCCGTGAGCACTGAAGGTGCTTTGCTGAACCTGCAAACAGAAATTCCGCACTGGGATTTTGAGCGCGTCAAAAAAGAAGGCCAGCAGCAATGGAACAATGAATTGCGCAAGATTGAGGTAGAAACATTGAACGAGGCAGACAAAACCAATTTTTACACGGCGATGTACCACACGTTTTTGAGTCCAACGATTTACATGGACGTCGACGGGCAATACCGCGGACTCGACCAGAACATCCACAAAGCCGAAGGATTT
>Ga0247806_10000596_pt1 | contig 21623 bp, 21 predicted proteins | sample UWRJL059202B1_FD_179935 | JGI IMG/M metagenome (GOLD analysis project Ga0247806, IMG submission 179935) | Plant litter microbial communities from Arlington Agricultural Research Station in Wisconsin, United States - UWRJ-L059-202B-1 | ecosystem: Environmental > Terrestrial > Plant litter >... | reverse complement strand
GGCTACACAGAACTTTTGGGCAATTCTGATGTAAATACAAAGCAGTCTTATTTCGTAAAAAACATCAAAAACTCATCTGAATATATTTCGCAATTGGTACAGGATTTACTTGATTTCTCACAAATTGAAGCGGGAAAAATCACTATTGAAAAAGTTCCGTTTTATGTACCGGAAATTATTGAAGATGTCGCCAGGAATATACAAACGGTTTACAAACAAAAAGATATTGAACTGATTATTAATATAGATCAAAAATTAAACACTAAAATAGTTGGAGATCCTTTTCGTTTAAAACAAATTTTGAGCAACATTATTGGAAATGCGTATAAATTTACCGAAGAAGGTTTTATAAAAATTAGCGCTTTTGCCGATATTGAAGAACCATTTTTTATTATAACAATTGAAGATTCAGGAATAGGAATTGAAAAAGGAAATCACAAATTGGTCTTTGAGGAATTTGCACAAGCGAATGAAGGCATCGAAAAAAAATACGGCGGTACCGGGCTTGGTTTAGCAATTTGCCAAAAAATAATTTCAATTTTGGGTGGAAATTTAAAACTTGACAGCACTTTTGGAGAAGGAAGTACGTTTGAAATCAAACTGCCACTTTTATTCGACACGAGCGAAAATGCAAGTACTGAGATTAAAAAACCGCTTTTTACCGATAATAAAAAATATACCTTTATTGTCATTGATGACGATATTAATTTATTGAATTTAACCAGCGGTGTTTTGAAACAGGAAAAACATACCGTCTTGTCTTTTGACAGAGCGACAAAAGCCTTGGAAGCAATTTCAAATACTAATTTTGATTTTATCATAACAGATATTCAAATGCCTGAAATGGATGGTTTTGTATTTGTTAAAAAACTAAAAACCTACAACTTCTCAACATATAAAAAGCAGCCCATAGTTGCCCTTACCGGAAGAACCGATTTGGATTTTTCGGTTTATACAGACGCCGGATTTACAACTGTGATCAAAAAACCGTATTCACCAAAAGTGTTATTAGAAACCGTTCAGCAGATTTTAGAGAATAATACCGTACCGGCTCAGGAAATTAATACAATTGAGCAAGCTGTTTCGCCGCAATTCTATTCTTTGGAAACACTAAAAGAATTTTTAGGAAACGATGACGATTCTTTAAAAGATGTTATCACATCATTTGGCGAAAGTACAGATGAAAATATTGTGTTTTTAGAAAAAGCTATTGCAGAAAAAAACATCTCAGAAATTAATACGATCGCACATCGAATCGCACCAATGTTCAGACAAATTCAGGCAAATGAAATTGGAAATATCCTTAAAAATTTAGAAAGAAAAGATCTTGAAAGCGCAGGCTTAGAAAGTATTTTTGAAGACTTGAAGATCAAGATAAACACACTTTTTAATGCCTTAGAACAAGAAATAGTTTAATCGATATTGTATTGCTTCAATTTATTGTAAAGTGTTTTTCGGGTAATTTTAAGTAATTTTGCTGCTTCGGATTTATTGTTTTGTGCTTTTGACAGCGCATGAATAATAGCTTCTTTTTCATTTTCAGACAATGAAAAACTACCATTTGTACTTTGTTTCTGAATCTGAAAAAACTCAGCAGGTAAAACATCACTTTCTATAAAATCTCCGCGCGATAATAATGTGGAGCGTTTTACGCAGTTTTGTAATTCACGTAAATTTCCCGGCCAGCTGTAATTTTGAAAAATTGCTACTACTTCCGGCGAAAATCCAATAATATCTTTGTTTAATTGCTGATTGGCTTTCTCCAGAAAAAAATCTGCAAAAACCATTAAATCTTCTCCCCTGTCTGTTAAAGATGGCGACTGGATTGAAAATTCGTTTATTCTGTGGTATAAATCTTCACGAAAATCTCCGTTTTTTACGGCTTCGCGTAAATCTTCGTTTGTTGCGGTTATAATTCGAATATCAACATTTATTTCTTTATTGCTTCCAACAGGTTTTATTTTTCGTTCCTGAAGTGCTCGCAATAATTGTATTTGATTTTCATATGAAAGATTGCCAATTTCATCCAAAAAAATAGTTCCTCCGTTAGCAGCCTCAAAATAGCCCATTTTATCGCTAATAGCTCCTGTGAAAGATCCTTTTAAATGTCCGAAGAACTCACTTGCAGCTAATTCCTTTGGAATTGCACCACAATCTACCGCAATAAAATTATTGTTTTTTCTATTACTTTGCTGATGAATGCTTTTGGCGATAATTTCTTTTCCTGTTCCGCTTTCACCAATAATTAAAACCGACATATCTGTTGGACTTACCAATTGAATATGATCGAGCAGTTTTTTTGAAGCAACAGAAATTCCTTTTACAAATTCATTATCAGAAGAAGCAGCTTCTTTTTTAGGTGCTTTTTTTTCCTTTAGTGGAATTTCCTCGCTTACGTTATCACTTTGTAAAGCATTAGTAATAACCAATAAAACCTCATCAGGATTGAAAGGTTTTGAAATATAATCTGCAGCACCGTTTTTAATTGCTTTTACGGCTGTATTTACATCTGAATATCCGGTCATTAAAACTACTGGAATATCAGGATTCGAATTTTTAAATTCTTTCATTAGTCCAATACCGTCAGAATCAGGCAAACGAAGGTCAGTCAAAATCAAATCAAACGATTCGTTTTTGATTGCTAGTCGGGCTTCTTCAGCAGAGAATGCAATATTTACTTCAAATGCTTTTTTTATCAGAAATCGTTCTAATAATTTGCAGAATGAAATGTCATCTTCTATTAATAATATCTTTGGCATTTGTTTTTAGGGACTTTTCTGCTAAAATAATACTATTAAACTTGTATTTTCACAAAATTTTGCAAAAAAAAAGAGATTGTTGATCAACAATCTCTTTTTCACCAAAAACATAAATCTAATTCACCTAATTATATTTTTAACCAATTACCATTGACATCTGAATACACAGTAGCCTTTTGGTCCTTGACAGCTATTTCTAATTTGTATTCCTTTTTTTCGTTTACAAAAGCTTTAATCAATTTTGCACCTGGATAAGCAGTTTCTAAAGCTGTTTTAATCGCAGTCGGAACTGTGTCAACACTTACTTCAGTATATTCACTTTGCGCAGTTACTTCAGTTTGTTCTTCAACAGAAGGCAAACTTGTTGTTGCGTATATTGATAAGCTTGCAAAAACGACAGCAGCTGATAAGATTAACTTTTTCATAATAATTATTTTTTAATTATGTTTCCATCAGCGTCTGTGAATACAGTGTATTTTGTATCTCCTTTAGAGATTTCCAATTTATATTCTTTCTTTGCGTTTACATAAGCTTTTTCAAGTTTAGTTCCCGGAAAGGATTTTTCAACCGTCGATTTTACTGCAGCTGGAACTGCATCAGCAGCAACTTCAGTATATTCATCCTGAATAGTTACTGATTGATTCATTGAATTTATTAATGGAACAGTAGCTGCATTTACAGTTAAACTTCCTAAAACGATTGCTGTGGATAATAGTAACTTTTTCATAAGGATTTGTTTTTGAGGTTGATATTATTTAATTATTTTTTAAGGATAGTTCCTTTTTCGTCAGTATAAACAACAGACTTAACATCTCTAACGCTAATTTCGATTTTATATTCTTTTTTTTCGTTAACATATGCTTTTTCAAGTTTTACACCTGGGTATGCATTGTCTAAAGATGTTTTAACTGCTGCCGGAACAGCGTCTATTTCTTTATATTCGTCCTGAACATTTATTGAAGAAATCATTGAATTTGTGACTACAGTATTTCCTGCTTGCATTGACAATCCTCCTAGAACGATTGCCGCTGATAAGATTAACTTTTTCATAATAATATAGTTTTTTAGTTGTAATAATATTTAATTTGTCGTTGGTTAAGCGACTATTTTTTGATCCAAGATCCGTCTGCATTAGCAAAAAGAGATCCTACTTTGTCTCCAACAGTAACGTCTAATTTATACTCAGATTTTGCATTTTTGTATGCTTTTGAAAGTACTGCATCCGGATACGCTTTTTTCAACGCATCTGTAACTGCTGCCGGTACTTCTTCTAATTTAATTTCTGTGTATTCTTCCTGAATAGAAATTGTTTTAACAATTGTATTTGAAATTGGTGAAGTTGAAGCAAATGATGTTAAACCTCCCAAAATGATTGCGGCTGATAAAAATAAATTTTTCATAATAGTTATATTTTAGTATTATTAATTGGAATGAGAAAAGGAATTCTTTGGATTATTTTTTAATCCAGGTTCCGTCTGCGTTAGCAAAAAGAGAACCTACTTTGTCGCCCACGGCAACTTCTAATTTATATTCATTTTTTGCATTTTTGTATGCTTTAGTAAGTACTGCATCCGGATATGCTTTTTTAAGCGCATCTGTAACTGCAACTGGCACTTCTACTACTTTTATCTCAGTATATTCGTCCTGAATTGAGATTGTTTTTACGATTGTATTTGAAATTGGCGAAGTCGAAGCAAATGATGTTAAACCTCCCAAAACGATTGCGGCTGATAAAAATAATTTTTTCATGATAGTTATATTTTAGTATAGTTAATTTAATTTTAGTATTCTTAATCTGAATTTTCACAAGAATCTAAACGATTACTTTTTAATCCAAGATCCATCTGCATTTGCATAAAGAGAACCTACTTTGTCACCAACAGTAACTTCTAATTTATACTCTGATTTTTCATTTTTGTATGCTTTATTAATTACAGCTTCAGGATATGCTTTTTTCAAAGCTTCAGTAATTGGAGCCGGAACTTCTTCTAATTTAACTTCTGTATACTCTTCGTTAATAGAAATTGATTTTACGATTGTATTTGTGATTGGAGAAGTAGAAGCAAATGATGTTAAACTTCCCAAAACGATTGCGGCTGATAAAAATAAATTTTTCATAGTGTATATATTTAATAGTTATTATAATAATTGTTTACGCTTTAGATAATGAAATTATTATGCCGTAAGCAAAAGGTTGTGGCTTAATCTATGTAAAGTCCTGTTTTTTAAGGTATTTAGGATGTCATGCCAAAAGAATGAGAATTTAAAAAGTGTGTAATAAGCTGCTGATGTGTATAAAAAGTATACACAAAATGTGTTTACCATACGTTTTAAACGATAAAACCCGACATGATTTTAGAGTGTCGGGTTCTTTTATATGATATAAAACAAAAAAGGCTGTCATATTTTGACAGCCTTTCTATTATTCTTCTATGGGTTTCATTTTAAATGTATCCATAAATGCAGTTGTATAATCTCCTGCAATATATCTCGGATCATCCATTAATTGTCTGTGAAAAGGTATTGTTGTTTTAACACCTTCTATAACAAACTCATCCAAAGCTCTGCGCATTTTGCTAATAGCTTCTTCACGAGATTGTGCCGTAGTAATTAATTTAGCGATCATCGAATCGTAATTTGGCGGAATACTATAACCTGAATAAACGTGCGTATCTAAACGAACTCCGTGTCCTCCTGGCATATGAAGCGTAGTAATTTTTCCCGGTGAAGGGCGAAAATCATTATAAGGATCTTCAGCATTAATACGACATTCTATAGCGTGTAATTCCGGTAAGTAGTTTTTTCCAGAAATTGGAATTCCTGCAGCCACCATAATTTGCTCACGAATCAAATCATAATCAATAACCTGTTCTGTGATGGGGTGCTCTACCTGAATACGTGTATTCATTTCCATGAAGTAGAAGTTTCTGTGTTTATCAACCAAAAATTCTACAGTTCCTGCTCCTTCGTATTTAATGAATTCAGCAGCTTTTACAGCAGCTTCTCCCATTGCAGTACGCAGTTCATCAGTCATGAATGGCGAAGGAGTTTCTTCCGTTAGTTTTTGGTGACGACGTTGTACAGAACAGTCTCTTTCAGAAAGGTGACATGCTTTTCCATATGAATCTCCAACGATCTGGATTTCAATATGACGTGGTTCTTCAATAAGTTTTTCCATGTACATACCATCATTTCCAAAAGCGGCAGCAGCTTCCTGACGTGCACTTTCCCAAGCTTTCAAAAGCTCTTCTTCTTTCCAGACAGCACGCATTCCTTTTCCACCACCACCGGCAGTTGCTTTAAGCATAACCGGGTAACCAAATTCTTTAGCTAATTTTTGTGTTTGTTCAAAAGATTCTAATAATCCTTCAGAACCTGGCACACATGGAACTCCTGCAGCTTTCATTGTTGCTTTTGCAGAAGCTTTATCTCCCATTTTATCAATCATTTCAGGAGCAGCACCAATAAATTTGATTCCGTGTTCCTGGCAAATTTTAGAGAATTTAGCATTCTCAGAAAGAAATCCATATCCTGGATGTATTGCATCTGCGTTTGTAATTTCGGCAGCGGCAATTATATTTGACATTTTCAAATACGATAAGTTACTTGGAGGAGGACCAATACAAACCGCTTCGTCAGCAAACTTCACATGTAGACTTTCTGCATCGGCTGTAGAGTAAACTGCTACAGTTTTGATTCCCATTTCTTTACATGTACGAATTACACGAAGTGCAATTTCTCCTCTATTCGCAATTAATATTTTTTTAAACATCTTACTTTAATTAGATAATTAGACAATATGATAATTAGATAATTTTAGATGATTACAAAATTTTATTTTGAATCCTTTTAAAATCTAAAATCTAAAATCTAAATTTATTTATGATGGATCAACTAAGAATAAAGGTTGGTCAAATTCTACCGGAGACATATCGTCAACAAGAATTTTAACGATTTTACCTGAAACTTCTGATTCGATTTCGTTGAATAATTTCATTGCTTCAATTACACAAAGAACATCACCTTTTGCAATAGTACTTCCTACCTCAGTAAAAACTGCTTTGTCTGGAGATGGTTTTCTATAAAAAGTACCAATAATTGGCGATTTTATAGTAATGTATTTCGAATCTTCTGCCGGAACAGATGCCTCGCTAGTTACATTTACAACAGCCGGAGCTTGTTGTGGAGCAACTGTTTGTGGCAATTGCGCCTGTGCAGGCAATTGTTGTACATAAGTAGTTTCAGTAACGTTTCCTTCTAAAGTTGTTCTAATGGTGATTTTTACATCATCCATTTCTAACTTTACTTCTGCAACTCCCGAATTTGCTACAAATTTGATTAGGTTTTGAATTTCTTTTAAATCCATAATGATTCGTTTTTAGTTTTAATTTATTTTTTATCGTAAGCCCATTTTAAATAGATAGATCCCCAAGTGAATCCACCACCAAAAGCGGCAAAAATAATATTATCTCCTTTTTTGAATAAGTGTTCAAAGTCGTGTAGTACTAATGGTAAAGTAGCCGAAGTTGTATTACCATATCTTTCGATATTCATTAATACTTTAGAATCATCAAGATTCATTCTGCTTGCAGTTGCATCAATAATACGTTTGTTTGCCTGATGAGGCACCAACCAATTTACATCTTCATTAGTCAAATTGTTTCTTTTTACGATCAATTCGCTTGCATCGGCCATGTTGGTAACAGCAAATTTAAAAACAGTTTTTCCGTCCTGAATAATATTGTGCTGTCTGTTTTGTACGGTCTCTTCTGTAGTTGGAATAAGAGAACCTCCGGCAGGAATTTTAAGATAATCGCGGCCTTGTCCATCGCTTCGTAAATATTCATCTTGTAAACCTAAGCCTTCGTAGTTTGGTTCGAATAAAACAGCACCTGCTCCATCTCCAAAAATAATACAAGTTGATCTGTCTGTATAATCTACAATTGATGACATTTTATCGGCACCAATTAACAGTACTTTTTTGTATCGACCTGACTGTATATAAGCCGCAGCAGTTGACATTCCGTATAAGAAACTTGAGCATGCAGCCTGCAAATCGTATGAAAATGCATTTGTAGCTCCAATTTGTGTTGCAACATAAACTCCTGTAGAGGCTACAGGCATATCTGCAGTAGCTGTTGCCATGATTACCATATCTATCTCTAACGGATCAATATTGGCTTTTGCTATTAAATCCTGTGCTGCCTTTATAGCAAGAAACGATGTTCCTTTGTCAGCATCTTTTAGAATTCTTCTTTCTTTAATTCCGGTACGAGTGGTAATCCATTCGTCATTGGTATCTACCATTGTTTCCAATACTTTGTTTGAAAGCACGAAGTCTGGAACATAGCCTCCAACAGCGGTAATTGCGGCTGTGATTGTATTCATTATATTCTATTATTTCCTTCCAAATATTGTTATTTGAAAAATTTTTAAAAGACTTGAAAAGTACAAAAAAAAACGAAGCGAATTTGTATCTATTTTCTTAAAAACTGAAAATTATAACCAACAAAAAAAACTCTCACTATGTGAGAGTTCCAGTATAATTTACAAAAACGTATTAAGCAACCGCTTCAGATTTATCGATAACAACTTGTCCTCTGTAATACATTTTACCTTCATGCCAGTAAGCTCTGTGGTATAAATGTGCTTCTCCAGTAATAGGACATGTAGCGATTTGAGCTACAGTAGCTTTATAATGTGTTCTTCTCTTATCTCTTCTTGTTTTCGAGATTTTTCTCTTAGGATGTGCCATTTTACTATATTATTTATCCGTTAATAGTTTCTTCAATTTGTCCCAACGCGGGTCAATATCTTCTTCTTGTTTACTCTCTTCTTTTTGTTCTTTAACTGTTAATTCATTCAGTTTTGTTAAAGCTTCACTTTGTAAAGTTCCGTCTTTTACACCTGGATGAACTCGTTTTAGCGGTACCGAAAGTGCAATCATTTCATAAATGTATTGTGCAACATCTAATTCATGTTCGCCATGCGGCAGGATTAACAACTCTTCATTATCATTATTGAATTCATCTCCAAAACGAACAATTAATTTCATTTTCCCTTTTATAGGAAGATCAAAATCTTCGCCTGTCAGATCACAAGGTACATTTACCGTTCCTTTGTGTTTGAATTCCAACTCTAACATGTTGCTCTTCTTATCTAAAACCAAATTTACTTTGATATCCGAACTTTGAAATTCGTCGTAATCAAAGTTCTTAAAGAACGCATTACTTACCTGATACTCAAAATGGTGTTTTCCTAGTTTTAACCCCATAAATGGAATTAAAAATTCTTTTGTTTTGCTCATTTCAACATCAATTTTTCCTAATCCTATCTAAACTAGATATCCGAATTGGGGTGCAAAGATATAAAATTATTATAAAACTAATAATCTTATTCACCTTTTTTTGTTTATAACTGTTTTTCTTTTATTTTAAGAGGTTTTTCGCTAATCTCCTCATACTGATTACGAGAGCGAAAAATGTCAATTGCAAGATAAACTGCTTCTTTAAAAGAATTATAATCGGCTATATCTTTTCCTGCAATATCATAGGCTGTACCGTGATCTGGCGAGGTTCTCACCTTATTTAATCCGGCTGTATAATTAACTCCTTTTCCAAACGAAAGCGTTTTAAACGGAATCAATCCCTGATCATGATAAGTCGCCACGATGGCATCATATTTTTCATATTGACCGCTTCCAAAAAAGCCATCTGCCGGAAATGGTCCAAAAACCATAGTTCCTGACTCAAATATTTTCTTCAATGCAGGCTTTAAAACCAAATCATCTTCTTTTCCAATAACACCTCCGTCACCGGCATGCGGATTTAATCCCAAGACAGCAATTTTTGGTTTTACAATACTAAAATCCTGAACCAAAGATTTTCTGACTGTTTCGATTTTTCTTATAATTAATTCTTCTGTCAAATGCGACGAAACTTCATTTAATGGCACGTGGTCTGTCAACAGACCAACTCTCAAATTATCCTGAACCATCATCATCAATGCATTTCCTTCCAATTCCTGATTCAGATAATCAGTATGCCCCGGAAATTTAAATTCTTCTGACTGAATGTTGTATTTATTTATTGGCGCTGTCACTAAAACATCGATAAAATCTTCTTTTAATGCCTTTGTAGCAGCAACAAATGATTTTATAGCATAAGTGCCTATTTTTTCATCATTTGCTCCTAAATTAATATCAACTCCTTCTTTCCATAAATTATACACGTTAACTTTTCCCGGTATAACCTGATCTAATTTATCTACTCCGTGAAACTGAATGGTCGAAGTAACACTTTTTTTAACAAAAGAAAGAATTTTGGCATTTGCAAAAATAACCGGCGTACACAATTCTAACATACGAGAATCTTCGAATGTTTTTAGTATAACTTCGCTTCCAATACCGTTTAAATCTCCTATTGAAATTCCAACAATTATATTTTCTGCTTTTTTATTCATGAGCTCAGATTATTTATTACTAATTTTGATGTGCAAATTTAGTAAAATAAAACAACAATGTTTACAGGAATTATAGAAACCCTTGGAAGGATTCACGAAATACAAAAAGATCAAAACAATCTTCATATAACTGTTGATTCATCAATTACAAACGAACTAAAAATAGACCAAAGCGTTTCGCACAACGGGATTTGCTTAACGGTGGTTGCCATAAAAGATAGTTTTTATACTGTTACTGCGATAGACGAAACGATTTTAAAAACCAATATTGGAGAATGGCAGGTAAACGACATTGTAAATCTTGAAAGAGGCATGAAACTTGGAGATCGCCTTGACGGACATATTGTTCAGGGTCATGTAGACCAAACCGGAACCTGCATCAAAATTGAAGAAGCAAACGGAAGCTGGAATTACACCTTTGAATACGATAAAAACCTAAGCAATATAACAATAGAAAAAGGATCAATTACCGTAAACGGCGTTAGCCTAACGGTGGTAAACTCTAAAGAAAACGAATTTAGCGTTTCGATAATTCCGTATACTTATGACAACACCAATTTTAGAAACTTTAAAGTTGGCACTAAAATAAATTTAGAATTTGATGTGGTAGGAAAATACATTTCAAGATTATATGCGATAAACAAATAATCGTACAATCTTTTCAAAAACAAAAAAGCTTCAATTAAATTGAAGCTTTTTTGTTTAAATCATATCTATATATAGAATACATTCCGAAAATTAATCCACATGATAGGAGAACCAATATACTTTGATCAATAGCAGCTCCTGGTGGTGGTGGTACTTCTGGTTCCGGCTCTGGTAGATTTTGAGCTAAAACACCTGAAACATTTATCAATGTTATAAAAATTACTAAATAAAGAGTCTTTGTTATCTTCATAAATCTCAACTTACTGAAAGCCAAAAAGCTATCTTATTTAAACTTATTTGTTTTTATTATAATTCGCACAAAAACAATGTTTTACGCTTAATTACTAGGCAAATGTATAAGATTTTGTCTAAAATCCAACTTTTTTAAACGAAAAAACTTTGTGATATTTTGCGTTTATTTTTATCGAATGATTAAAAACATAGTCTGTAATAGCCTGTGTTGCCCATTTTAATTATTTACGAATAAATTTAAATTTTGGATTTATTTAGATTAATAAATTTTTATAAAACTAACACCACAAAAAAAAGCCTTTACATCACTGTAAAGGCTTTTTTAAAACTGTGGTCCCACCTGGGCTCGAACCAGGGACCACCTGATTATGAGTCAGGTGCTCTAACCAGCTGAGCTATAGGACCGGTTTGAGGATGCAATATTACTACTATTTTTCGTTCACTCCAAATATTTTAAGGCCTGATTTGTATTTAATTTTAAATCACATCCTCGCATTATAAAAACACAATTGATTTTCAAGACCTTATTTAAAAACGAAAAAGATATTTTTTTATTTAATTTCCTGACAAAGTTCTACCAAAACGCCATTTGTGTTCTTGGGATGCAAGAAAACAACCAGTTTATTATCGGCGCCTTTCTTTGGAACTTCATTAACTAATACAAAACCTTCGTTTTTTAAGCGCTGTATTTCTGCTTCAATATCATCCACATCAAAAGCAATATGATGAATTCCTTCTCCCTTTTTTTCTAAAAACTTAGCAATAGGACTTTCAGTATTTGTTGCCATCAAAAGTTCAATTTTATTTGTTCCGGTCTTAAAAAAAGAAGTTAAAACGCCTTCGCTTTCCACTTCTTCTGATTTATAAGATGGAACGCCCAATAATTTTTCGAACAAAATATTAGATTCCTCTATATTTTTCACTGCTATACCAATATGCTCTATCTTATTTACCATTGCTTTATATCTATTGATTAACATATGTATTAAAATATCCACACTCAGCAATTACATCCTGATAATATTTTGTGTCAGCATAGCTTTTCTGTAACGTTTTAAATGCGTTCCAGGCAATAAAATTAACTTTATCGTCCTGAATTTCCCACCAGCTGTTTACTCCATTGTATTTTGTATTATAATATTCGTTACGCTCGCATTTTGCCAGCATGTAAATACATTTTGCTTTTTGCTCTTTTGTAGTTGCCGCTTCTAAAGCCTTTTGATAATACATTTTTGGGACATCACAATTGGTAATCATTTTTTTCATAGAATCTCTGAAAGAGTACGGACTTGAACCATAACCCACAATACTTATTTCATAAAAAGTTCTTCCGTTTCCGAAATGTGTGATATTATAAAAAGCATTTCCCAACAATAAACTATTCGTATAAACATCTTCTTTCTGAGCCACTTTATCCTGCATTCCTTTTATTGTTGTCAGGAAATCTATTTGAGAATATTTCTTTTTTTGATACGCTGCATGATCACAATCGTGACAATCTTTTATATTTCCATTAAATGGATTTCCCAAAAATTGATAATACTGCACAGAATCTGTCTGCTGAATAAAAGCAATTGCTTCCGGGATTTTATTTTTGAAAGTAGCCTGAACTGCCTGAAAGTTGCTGATATCTTTTGACTTTAAACTGTAAATTCCGGCAGCAATTTTTTCGATTTCTGTCTTATCTTTTTTCGCCAAAAATGCTTTCATGTCCAGCAAATTTTTTTCGTTATCGTAAAAAGAATTGCCGCGGCCCCAATAATTATCCGGAGTATCCCCAAATAATTCTGCCATAACCGGATTCGATTTTGCTCTGTAAAGCGTTGCCAAATAATTTTTACTCCATTGCACTGCATTTTGATAGCGAAACTCCTGCCCTTTGTATGTTTTTGGAAGTTCCTGATACAGCCAATTTAAATCGGATAAAATTGTTTTTTCGTTTTTATCTGTTAGCTTGTCAATCTTGCTCATATTGTTTACAAAACGAAGCAATCTTAACTGAAGTTTTGCCAGTTCTGTCTTTGGCATTGATTTTTCTGCTTTGTCAAAATTAGCTTCTGCAGTCGCATAATCGCCTTTTAGCGTTTGTAAATAGCCAAGTGAAATATCCCATAAATACGGCTTATTGGTATTTCCTGCCAAAGCAATTTTTGCCACCACATCAAAAGCATCTTTATCAACTTTACTTTTATTCAGTTCTTTATTTTCAGCAATGGTTTGTTTTTTTGCAGGAAGATTTTCTTTGTTGCTTTCCTGAAATGAATTATTAAGTTCCTGTTCTTGTTTATTTACCAATCGCGTTAGCAAATAATTTAAATGTTCGCTTTTGGGATCTAGTTCATAAATTTTTGAGATGGCTGTTTTTTCATCTTTGTAAAACCCGTGAATCGCCCAAAGTGATGCTTTTTCGTTATTATTTTTGGCGAGAGTCAAAGATTTATTCCAGTCGGCATCATTTTGCGGGTGAAAACTATAAGCGGTTACAATTCGCATTTCCGGACATTTATCAAATACCTGTGCGTACAAATAATTGGATTCTGAATATTTTTTTTGCTTGTATTTTATTCCTGCAACGTACGCAAGTGCGCGATAATACAATACATTTTTAGCTACTGATTTTTCTGTTTTATTAAAAAAATCAATTGCTTTTTGTTTGTTGCTGCTATAGAAATACGCTTTCATGGTTAGAAACCAATATCTATTTTGCAAAAACATATCCTGAGTTGTATTGTAAACATTTTCAATAGACTGAATCATTTTAAGGTCATTGAAAGTTTTAGCCACAACCGGATCATAACTCCAATAATCTTCTCCAATAGAAACAGTTTCTATTTTTTGTGCCAAATATAAAAACTCGATAAAGCTTTTAATTTTATCATCTTTCAAATTGATTTTCTTTCCCCATTTTAAAGAAGTCGGATTGTCTTTTTTGGTTTTCAAAAAAATGTGAAGCTGCGTGATATCCGTTGTATTCTGAGCCGTCTTTTTCTCAGACGAATACATTGGGGTTTCATCTCCAATCAAAAAATAATTGACCGTTGCAGCATCTGCTTTTCCTTTTAAATAACTTAACCAATCTGCTTTTATATTGTCATTAAATCTGGAATTATGCTGCGTATCAAAACCAATTCCGTAGAAAATATCGCCCGATAAAAAAAGCGGCGTATATGATTTATCTGTAAAAGTTTCGGGCGTGAAATTGGAGTTGTAACTAAAAAAATCCCACTCGTCTCCTCCTGCGCAGGCGTAAATTATTCCGTAAACAAAAAGGAAAGAAGCACTAGAAATAAGAAACAACTTGTTTAAAAATATTCTTTTCATGGGTTATAATATTGAATTCGTCTAAATCGTAAAAAATAATCTCGTTTGGTTTTTGGGCTAAATTTTCATTCAACTCTTGTGCCATTTGTTTTAAATCTTCTGTAGAAATGGCTTCTATTTTGAGTTTATCGCTTTCTTCATAAAAAGTACCATTTTTATAATTCGATTTTTTTACCCTGAAAAATATTGGATCAATCTGCTCGAAGTTTTTATCTTTTTTGAGTTCGCTCACATTTAGTTTCGAACGCAAACCTATCACCTTTTCATCCCGAATATGAACTGCCCATGAATATATTGGCAAAGCAAAATCAAGATGCAAAGGGTATTTTTTTAAACTTTCGAGATATCTCCCGGCGATTTCATGATTGTAGATAGAATTCTCCGTATTGGGTGCGATCGAACCCATATTATAATACATTAATACTCCTTTATCTACATTTGGGATTTTAGTTTTTTTGAAATATTTTACCTGATGCAACCGAATTGTTGCCGAAAGTTTTTTGTGCGAAAGTTTTTTAAATTGTTCAATAAACTTTAGATAATTTCCTTTGCTGGCAAGTGTCCAATCGCAATCAATCTGAATTTCGTCAGCTGTAATTTTGTTTTTTAAATTGATTTCTTCGATCAATCGAAAAGTTTTGTGAGCCAGATCTTCAATATCAAGATTGGATTGCAGCATGACTTTGTTTTTAATAAAAACAACGGGAACCACAGTAAAAGCTTTTATATCTTCCTGAAAATGTACCGGACTTATAGGAATTGGAACCTGCGTTTGAGGATGAAAACCAATATCAAAATAACGAATGTAAAGTTTTGTGACATTATTTTCCCTTAAAACTTCTTTTTCGGTGTGAGATAATCTGAAGTTAGTTTTCCAGTAATAAAAAGACACAATTGGCTCTTTTGTTTTACTGCACGAAAAAAGCAGTAAAAGCATAAAAACAATTAAAATATTATTTTTCAAACCAATTAAATTAAATATAAATTCAAAAGTAAGAAATTATAATGCGTTTAAAGGTTCATCTTCAAAAAAAACCATAAAAAAGTCAATGGCTGTTTTTGCTAATAAATAGATAAAAAATTTCTATTAAAGCAAATATAATCGTTATTTTGTGCAATCAAATTTAAAACTGTTATGTTGAAAAACAACTTCAAATATATCTCATTCTTACTTGTATTATTAATGATAAGTTGCGCCAAAAGAGGCAGTATAACCGGCGGATTAAAAGATACTTTAGCACCTGTTTTAACTTCAAGTTCACCAAAAAACTTCAATACGAACTTTACAGGAGATCAGATTGTTTTATATTTTGATGAATACGTTAAACTAAAAAACGTCAACAAACAGCTTGTTATTTCGCCGCCAATGAAGCGCGAACCTATTATTACGCCAACAAATGTAAGCAGGGTCCTGACTATAAAAATCAAAGACACTTTACAGCCAAATACGACTTACAGTTTTAATTTCGGACAAAGTATTACAGATAACAATGAAGGTAATGCGATGAATCAGTTTAAATATATTTTTTCGACAGGACCTTATATCGATTCCCTTTCTATAGGAGGGGTTGTAAAAGATTCGTATGAAAAAAATGTTGACAATTTTGTTTCTGTAATGTTATATGAAGCAAATGACACCTTTAAAGATTCAGTTGTTTACAAAGATTTTCCACGATATATTACGAATACTCTGGATAGTTTAAGATCTTTTAGATTAGAAAATTTAAAGGCAGGAAAATATCTTTTGGTTGCCATGAAAGACAAAGGCAGCAACAATAAATACAATCCTAAAGACGATAAAATTGGATTTATCAAGCATTTTATTACTGTGCCAAATGACACTCTTTTTGAAGTAGCATTATTTAAAGAAACGTTGCCTTTAAAAACCGTAAAACCAATACAGGCTTCTGGAAACAGATTACTGCTTCCGTATGAAGGAAAGCAGGATTTTAAACTTTCTAAACCTACAATCGTTCTTAAAAACAATAATGAAATTCTGGAAACTGTAGTAACACAATTTCCTAAAAAAGACTCCTTGCAGGTCTGGTATAAACCTTTGAAAGCCGATTCATTATCGATGGAAGTAACCAAAGAGAATTACAATAAAAAATTTACTTTTAGAGTGAAAGACCAGAAAAAAGATACTTTAAACATAACTGCCGTACAAAACGGGGTAATTAATTTTAGAGATAGATTTACATTAGAAACTACAACTCCCTTGGTAAAATTCGACAAATCGAAAATTACATTAACCAACAAAGATTCGCTGGCTGTAGATTTTACAACAGAATACAATGAACTGGAACAAAAATTATTCGTCGATTTTAAAAAAGAACCTTTAGAAAAGTACAAATTTACTTTTTTGCCTGGTGCTTTAACTGACTTTTTTGACGAAGTAAATGACACTTTATCATATAAATTAACTACCAAGGAACATGAAGATTATGGCAACCTGGTTTTGAATTTAATAAATGTAAAACGATTTCCAGTAATTGTAGAAATAACAAATAAAAAAGGCGATAAAATTTTGGCCAGTGACTATTCTGAAGGGAATACTAAACTAGAATTTAATCATATCGAACCTGATTCATTTACCGTTCGGGTTATATATGACGATAATAAAAACAAAATTTACGACACCGGTAATTATCTAAAAAAGCAATATGCTGAAGAAGTTAACTATTTACAGGAAGGTTTTGATGTTAGAGCTAATTGGGACTGGCAGCAAACTTTTGATCTGAGTAAACAATATGATCCTGATTTAGAGAGGAAAGAAGAACAGAAAAAGAAGAAAGAGGAAAGTAAGAAGAAGAAAAGTACTTTTTAATATTTAGTAATAGTTATAGTAGTTTTTATAATAAATAAAAAATGGAAAAGCCTTCTGATTACACAGAAAGCTTTTCCATTTTTTATTTATAAGCTAATTTCAAGTGGAAAACGATCAATCGGCTCATTTGGAAGTGGCTCCATAGGAGCTTGCATACCTACTTCGATAATAGTGTATTTACCGCCACCGCATAAACTTTTAGCATAAGATTGAGCATAGGCCATAGTTGAACCGGATGAAGATGCTGTTGTTCCGCTTGCACATCTAATCTCGATGTAATTTCCTGCTGAAATTGTTTTCATTTCTTCCTTTGTTAAACGCTGTGCTGTTTTTAAATCAAATTTCATAATACTTATTAATTTAAATTTGTACCTACTCTATTTTAGCTTTTCGGATACCGCTTTATTGAAATTATAACACAATAGTATTTTTCTTAAATTTTAATCAAATTAAGTAAAAAAATATTTATAAAATAACATTTTAAGTGATTATTTTATAAATATTATATTAAATACCTTACAAGTATTAAATTTGAGTAATGAGAATGAAGTAATTTCAATTAAAACGTAGAAAGTAAGAATTAAACTGAGTCGTAAAAATTAAAGCTTTTAAAACTAGAAATTTTTAATCTCAAAAGTATCCTGATCGCTTAAAAAATCAAGCTTTTTTCGGGTTTCCAGCATTTCATTTTTATTCAGTTCGACAATAAAAACGTTTGCTGTTTCTTGTGGTTCGAGAATATAATTTCCTAAAAAATCGACTACTTGCGAATGCCCGATATATTCATAATTATTGGCATCAAGTCCTACTCTGTTTACCCCAACAACATAAGTCAGGTTTTCTACGGCGCGTGCCTGAAGCAAAATATCCCAGGCATTTGTGCGAATTTTTGGCCAACTGGCAACATATAGTAGTAAATCGTAATTTTCGACGTTTCTGCTAAAAACAGGAAATCTCAAATCGTAACAAACCTGCAGGCAAATTTTCCAGCCTAAATACGAAACAATTACTTTTTCGGTTCCGGCGGTATACGTTTTGTCTTCGCCGGCGAGCGTAAACAAATGTCTTTTATTATAATACTGAATTTCTCCGGAAGGAAAAACAAAGAACATTCTATTATAAAAATGATCGTTTTCTGTTATTACCAAACTTCCTGTAATAGCGCAATTTTTCTGTCTTGCCATTGATTGCATCCATAAAACAGTTTCTCCCTGATTTATTTCGGCAACAGCCAAAGCATTCATGGTGAATCCGGTAGAAAACATTTCAGGCAAAACGATCAAATTAACTTCCTGATCGATTTGATTTATTTTCGATTCGAAGTCATTTTTGTTTTTAGAAATGTCTTCCCAATAAAGATCTGATTGTATAAGTGCGATTTTCATAATTCAAAAATACGAATTTTAATATGAAAATAATTTTTTCAAAATAAAACACATTTTGCAAATTTTTCTCAAAACCCCGCTAATAACCATACTTATTTTTGAAAATAAAAATGTTTTCAAAATTTAAATTGCAAAAAATATGCATTTTTTGCAAAAAATATGCAAACGTGAAAAATATTTATATATATTTGGACATCAATGCAAAACCAAAAAACAACTAACCAAAAAATTATGAAGACAAAGTTAATTTCACTAATGTGTATGGGAGGAATCATCTTCTCGGCAAACGCCAAAGAGATTGCAATAAAAACGCATCTTTTTGAACAAACAAGCAATCAGGCTGAAATTTCGGGCCAGGTTCTGGGTCAGGATGACGGATTACCAATCGCCGGTGCCACTATCTATGCCGAAAGCAATAACAAAATTGCAACAATATCTGACGAAAACGGAAAATTCAAATTAACTGTTCCGGAAAACGAAGCCCATGTTATTGTAACGTACATGGGGTATGAAACATTATCCTTTGCGTTAATCAAAACCACGAGTTTAGTCATTAGATTAAAACCTGCCGAGAATGTTTTAGAACAGGTTTTAGTGACCGCACTTGGTGTTAAAAAAAGCAGTAAAGCAATTGCCTATGCCGTAACAGAGCTTAAAGGAACTGAATTTACAAAAGCAAAAGAAACGAATATTGCCAATGCATTAGTTGGAAAAATTGCCGGAGTAAACGTGAGCAGCACAGCAACAGGACCAAACGGTTCAAGCCGTGTTGTTATTCGTGGAAACGGATCTTTAAACGGAAACAACCAGCCCATGTATGTAGTAAATGATTTGCCTATCGACAATACACAATTGAATTTACCCGGTATTGGAAACGGAGCGGGATCGACAAGAATAAATGTTGACCGAGGCGACGGAACTTCTGTTATAAATCCGGATGATATTAAAACCATTACGGTTCTTAAAGGCGGAACGGCAGCAGCACTATATGGTGCAAATGCTGCAAATGGTGTCATTTTGATTCAGACAAAAAGAGGTTCTGCCCAAGCCGGAATTGGCGTTGAATATAATACGTCATTTACTTTTGAAACCCCGTCTATTATTCCGGATTGGCAATATGAATACGGTTCAGGCGCGGGAGGACAAAAACCAACTACACAAGCAGAAGCTATTGCTGACGGACGCTGGTCATGGGGAGCAAAAATGGACGGAACAGATGTTGTTCAGTTTGATGGAGTTGCAAGACCTTATGTAGCGCAAAAAGACAACATAAAAAATTTCTACAAAACGGGAACTACTTTCATCAATTCGATTGCTTTGTCCGGCGGAAATGATAAAGCAACAGGACGTTTATCGTTCTCAAATATGGACAATGAAAGCATTTTACCAAACTCCGGCTTTAACCGCAAAACACTGAACATTGCCGGAAATGTTAATGTAACAGACTGGCTAAAGTTTGATGTGGTAACACAATATAATTTAGAAAAATCAGAAAACAGACCTACCGTTTCTGATGCTGAAGCAAATGCCAACTGGGGAACTTACATGATTGCAAACACTGTCGACATTAGAAATCTTGCTCCGGGATATGATGAAAATGGTATTGAAGAAGCCTGGAATCCGGTTGCGGTTGCAACAAATCCTTATTTTGTGGTAAACAAAATTAAAAATAATGATACTAAAAATCGTTTTATCGGAATGGTAAATGTAAAACTGAATTTTACACGAGACTTATTCCTTCAGGGTAGAATTGGTCAGGATTATACGGATTATGATTTCTTTGGATACATTCCAAAAACAACTTTAAACAATCCGGTTGGATATGCCCAGGGTTCAAGAATGAAATTATCAAACCTAAACTCTGAAGCTATTCTTAACTATTCTAAAAAAAATATTTACAAAGAATTCTCTTTAAACGCATTGGTGGGAGTTAATTCCAGAACTACACTAAGAGACGAAACTAAAGTAGAAGGATCAAATTTTGTATTGAATGATTTCTACGCTTTGAGCAATTTATCGACTTTAGCATATAGCTATCCGTACGGAAAAACAAAAACAAACTCTGTTTACGGAGCTGTTGATTTCGATTATAAAAACATTGTTTTCTTGAACTTTACAGGTCGTCAGGATTGGTTTTCGACTTTATCCGCAGAAAATAACACGGTATTTTATCCGTCTGTCGGAACTAGTTTAATTGTTTCGGATATGATAACCATGCCTCAATTTATATCTTTTGTAAAACTAAGAACTTCCTGGGCTGAGGTAGGTGGTGCAACTCCTGATCCGTACGCATTAAATCAATCATATTCCATGATTCAGGGAGGGCACAACGGTCAGCAATTGCAAGGCCCTACAAGTTCAAGAGTGCCAAATTCAACTTTAAGTCCGTTAACCTCTACCACATTTGAAATTGGAACTGATTTGGGATTTTTCAACAATCGTTTGAATATTGATTTTGCCTGGTATAATCGTGCGACTACAAATGATATTGTTGAAACTACAATTTCTACAGCTTCAGGAGCAAATACAGCTTTGTTGAATCTTGGGAAAATGAGAAATAAAGGTGTTGAACTTTTACTTACAGGAAAAATCATCAACAATGAAAACTTTACGTGGGATGCTACTTTCAATGGATCTTATAATAAAAACACAGTTGAAGCACTTACAGATCAGTTAAACTCGATTACAATGGCCACTTCTGTAAACGGATATGTTACAATTACAAGCGATGTTGGGCTTCCGTACAGTATTATAAAAGGATACAAACCTCGTGTTGATGCTGCTGGAAATACAGTTTATAACGTAAGTGGCGGTTCTGCAACTATTGCGCAAGGTCCGCTTGAGGAATTAGGTCAGGGAGTTCATCCGTGGGGAGCTGGTATTAGCAATGAATTTAAATACAAAAATATCTCGTTCAGTTTTTTAATTGATGGAAAATTCGGCGGAAGCCTATATTCCGGAACTGATTTG
>Ga0247806_10000594_pt1 | contig 21715 bp, 20 predicted proteins | sample UWRJL059202B1_FD_179935 | JGI IMG/M metagenome (GOLD analysis project Ga0247806, IMG submission 179935) | Plant litter microbial communities from Arlington Agricultural Research Station in Wisconsin, United States - UWRJ-L059-202B-1 | ecosystem: Environmental > Terrestrial > Plant litter >... | reverse complement strand
GTCCATGTGCCAGGTTTCCAGGTAGGCACAGACTGCGCCTTTGCGCTTGCCGCCCTGGTTGACTGCTACTGCGGTGTCGTTCACGACTTTCAGGAACGGTACAACGCCCTGGGATTTGCCGTTGGTGCCTTTGATGTACGAACCCAAGGCACGAACTGGCGTCCAGTCGTTGCCCAGACCGCCTGCGAATTTGGACAGCATGGCGTTGTCGTGGATGGCGTGGTAAATGCCCGACAGGTCATCCGGCACGGTAGTCAGGTAGCAGCTGGACAGCTGCGGACGCAGGGTACCGGCGTTGAACAGGGTTGGAGTCGACGACATGTAGTCGAAGGACGACAACAGGTTGTAGAACTCGATGGCGCGGTCTTCTTTGGCTTTCTCTTCGATCGCCAGGCCCATGGCCACACGCATGAAGAAGATCTGCGGCAGTTCGAAACGCACGCCATCCTTGTGGATGAAGTAACGGTCGTACAGGGTTTGCAGGCCCAGGTAAGTGAACTGCTGGTCACGCTCGTGGTTGATCGCCTTGCCGAGTTTTTCCAGGTCGAAGTTGGCCAGGATCGGGTTCAGCAATTCGAACTGAATGCCTTTGGCGATGTACGAAGGCAGGGCCTTGGCGTACAGCTCGGCCATTTCGTGGTGAGTGGCGCTTTCGGCGACTTCCAGGAAATTCAGGCCTTCAGCGCGCAGGGTGTCCATCAGCAGGCGCGCGGTGACGAACGAGTAGTTCGGCTCACGCTCAACCAGGGTACGGGCGGTCATCACCAGGGCGGTGTTGACGTCTTTCATCGCCACGCCGTCGTACAGGTTCTTCAGGGTTTCGCTCTGGATCAGGTTGGCATCGACTTCTTCCAGCCCTTCACAGGCTTCAGTGACGATGGTGTTCAGACGACCCATGTCCAGCGGCGCAACGCTGCCGTCGGCGCGGGTGATGCGGATCGAAGGGTGAGCCTGGACCGGTGTGTCGTTGCCACGAACGGCACGCTCTTTGGAGCGCTCGTTACGGTAGATCACGTAGTCGCGAGCCACTTTCTGCTCGCCGGCGCGCATCAGGGCCAGTTCAACCTGGTCCTGGATTTCTTCGATGTGGATGGTGCCGCCCGAAGGCATGCGACGCTTGAAGGTCGCGGTGACTTGTTCGGTCAGGCGGGCCACGGTGTCGTGGATGCGCGAAGACGCAGCGGCGGTGCCGCCTTCAACTGCGAGAAACGCTTTGGTGATGGCGACGGTGATTTTGTCATCGGTGTAAGGGACGACAGTGCCGTTACGCTTGATCACGCGCAGCTGGCCGGGAGCGGTCGCGGACAGGTCCTGCTGGGATTGGCCTGTCTGCGGCGCCGGGGTCGGCGAATTCTCGCGAGTTGTGTCTGTTTGCATGGGTGTCTCCACGTTCTCTATGTTTGTTTGGGTACTGATTAAGTACCCACCTTTCCGTCATTGAAGGCATTCAGTCGACAAACGTCGGCTGTAACGACCTCAAAACGGAATGGGGATGGCGGTGTCGCCGTCCCTGGCCTTGAAGTCAAAAAGGTAACGAATCGTTTTGCTCGTTACCTTGGGAAATCTTTGGGATGGTGCTGGTTAAATATTGCAACAAATGTACGGGGTGACTCTGGCTTACCGGTCTGGTTTCCGGAATAGCTAGCTCAGCGTTGCTGCGGGAGGCTTTGGCCGTTAATCGGACCCTTGGTTCAACCCTGAACGCTAAAGAAAAATGCTTGAAATTCCCGATCTACTTGTGGTGGGTTTTTATCTCAAAACCCTATATGTAGGGTTGCCGGTGACGCCGGGCTACAAGATAAAGCGTTTCGGACACCAATTGCAACGCATGGCCTGTGGATAAAGCTGTGTGTAAATCGTGTATGAAAACGCCTTCTCGCGTGTAGGCCGCATAACTACTGGACCGGACTGAATTTTCTGGCTTTTGAGGTTTTTTTCAGACGCTGGCTGATTTTTGAGGGCGCGAACCCTATCACAAAATATGACCTTGGCAAGGCCAGTGTGGCATGTGCTGTGCTTGGGGGAACCTGTTGCTACGATCTCGCGCCATTTGCTGATATTTGTGGGAGCGAGCTTGCTCGCGAATGGGATTTTGAGGCAGATAAACATGGGGCGGTTGGACTGGCCTCTTCGCGAGCAAGCTCGCTCCCACGGGAATCATGTCAGGAATCCGATGACTCAGCGTTTATTCAACGGTCCATTCGCCGCTTTCGGCCAAACCCTGCTGGCCGCCGAAGATCCGCGACCCGTGCGGCCGTTATTGGAGGTGCTGCGCCCGGAGTCGCTAGACGCGCTGTTGCTGAATATCTACGGCCCGGAGTTGATGCCTGCGCAGCGAGCGGTGCTGGTCTCGCAGTGGTCAAAGTATTACTTCATGCAGTTGATCCCGCCGGTGGTGGTGGCCAGTCTGGTTTTTGATCGGCATAGCTCATTGGCGCTTGATCAAGTGAGCCTGGTGCTGGACGAGCGAGGTTTGCCGGGTGGCGTGAAGCTCGGTTCTTGCGAGGGCGGGAGTCTGAGCGAATTGCTGGAAGAAAATCTGCGGCCATTTATTGCAGCGTTGAGCGCATATGGGGCTGTTCCACGCTCGGTGTTGTGGGGCAATGCCGGGGATTATCTGGAAAGCTGTCTAGTCAAACTGAGCGCCTTCACGGATGTTTCGCTGGAAGCGGGCTATGGATTGTTGCGCGATAGAACGTTGGGCGACGGGCGGCGCAATCCGCTGTTCGAGGCCATCAGCTACGTAGGCGAACCGGCGCGTCGAAAACGCCGGACCTGTTGCTTGAGTTATCAGGTGGAGTGGGTGGGGCGGTGTGAGCATTGTCCGGTGGAAGGTGATCCTTTGTAGGAGCTGCCGAAGGCTGCGAAGGCGGTGAATCGGACAGATTGCTTTCGCAGCCTTCGGCAGCTCCTACAAATGGTTTCTCATGCAGGAATCGCCACCAGGCTCAATACATGCTCACCCTGCACGCTGAACTGCCCATCCAGTTCTTTGCCGCTGTGCCATTCGCTGGACAGGTCGGTCAGCAGGCGCAAGCGGGCGTGCCCATCGTCTGTCCATTCGATTAGTTGCGCGTCTTCGAAATAGAAGCGCTTGAGCACAATGGGATACAGCGCTTTGAACAACGCTTCCTTTATGGAGAAGGTCAGGGTCACGCGCAGGGCAATCTGATCAGCGGGGCCGGCGGCCATTTGCAGCATTTCTGCTGGTGTGAGGATTTCCCCGGCCAAGCGTGTGGCGCGTTCCGCAGCGAGCATGTTCTCCGTGTCCAGGCCCAAGCCGCGCCAATGCTGCTTGTGCCCGACGATGGCAGCTGCCCAGCCTGTGCTATGAGTGATCGAGCCACTGACATCATCCGGCCAGATCGGCGCGCGGTCTTCGCCCATGCCTGGGACCCATTCACGACCCTCCAACTGCAACAGAGCGGCGCGGGCGCACAACCTGCCTGCGAGAAACTCGGTTTGGCGTTTGGCAACGGATCGTTGAATGCTGGCCGGTGGCTGGACTGCGCACCGCGGGAAGTCACCCTCAGCCAGTTTCGTCGGGTCGAAATACCCGCTGACCAACGCCACATTCGCCAAGGCGTGGGGCAAGGGCCAGTGATGGGTGAGAGTTGGGCAGCAGGCGGGGAGAGTTTGAGTCATGGGCGGCATTTTGCCGGGGGAATGGGGGATTGGGAAGTTGTGGTGCTGGCTGATAGGCGCCGACTTGTAGGAGCTGCCGCAGGCTGCGAAAGCGTTGTGCCAGACAGGTTGCTTTCGCAGCCTTCGGCAGCTCCTACAGGGGATGCATCAGGCGCTGAAGACTTTTTTCAGAAACGCCTGCATGTCTTTCCACGAGCTTTCGTCGGCGGCTTTGTTGTAGCCGATGTCTGGTCCGCCGTGTTCGCCGTGGCTGAGGCGGTCGGCGTCGGGGTTGGTGAAGCCGTGTTTGGCATCGGCGAGGCTGACGAACTTGTAGTCGGCACCGGCCTTGTCCATTTCATTCTTGAAGGCGGTGACATTTTCAGGCGTGACCATGGTGTCTTTCGCGCCATGCTCCACCAGCATCGGCACTTTCACGCTGCCCGGGGTTGCCGGAGTGTTGGTGACCAGTGCGCCGTGGAAGCTGACCACGCCTGCCAGGGCTTCACCGCGGCGTGCTGCGTCGAGCACGATCTTGCCGCCGAAGCAGTAACCGATGGCGGCGATCTTGGCCGGGTTGGTCTGGGGCTGTTTCTTGAGCTGTTCAAGGCCTGCATCGAAGCGCTTGTTGGCTGCGTCGCTGTCTTTCAGGGCCGCCTGCATGAAGGCCATGGCGTCTTTCGGGTGTTCGGTGTTCTTACCTTCGCCGTACATGTCGATGGCCATGGCGCTGTAGCCAAGGGCGGCGAGGTCACGGGCGCGGCGTTTGGCGTAGTCGTTCAAGCCCCACCATTCATGAACCACAATGATGCCGGGGCGCTGGCCCTTGATGGCGTCGTCGTAGGCGTAATAACCGATGAGCTTGGTGCCGTCGGCACTTTGATAGTTGATCTGCTCGGTCTTGATGGCCGCCTGTGCCAGCCCGGCCAGGGTCATCATCGCGAATGCAATCCAGAAACGCATGTTCAGCTCCTTCTTCTTCATATGAGTACATGAGTGCTGAAGAAGACTAGCCCATTGTGCCGTCGGAAAAACATCAAGTGCGGTAGATAGATATTCAGTGGAGCTCTAGAAAGCGTGTTAAGCGAGTGTTCAGTAGGTGTTCAGGGCTGGTTCAGGGCTTGCAGACTAGTCTGGCCTCGTACCTGAACAGCGAGAGGACTTCAGCATGCAGACCTTCAACAAGTTGTTTCTGGCTTTGGCTTTTCTGGGCGGCAGCGCAGCGGCGCAGGCGGCGGACACTAACGAGTTGGCGCGTGCGCCGACGAACAAGGCCAGTGAGCGCTTCGAAACCATCGAGCGGCGCAACTGGGGTCAGGGTCTGAGTCAGCAGGGCACCTACAATGGTGTGCCGGTGGCGCCGAAAAACCTCTCGGGCCATTATGATCTGCGGCAGACGGTGCCAGTGGTGCTTGGCGCCAGGGGTGGAAGCTCGCAGGAGTGGAAACCGCCACACCAAGTGCTTTGAAATCCTGTCCCTGTAGGAGCTGGCGCAGGCTGCGAAAGCGATGTATCAGGCAAATCGCTTTCGCAGCCTTCGGCAGCTCCTACAGGTCAATGTAACGATTCAAAATCCCACCCAGGAGAGCGTCATGAAGTTGCTGGTGGTTGAAGATGAGGCGCTGTTGCGTCATCACTTGCAGACCCGCCTGTCCGAGTCCGGCCATATTGTGGAAGCCGTGGCCAATGGCGAGGAGGCGTTGTACCAGGCCGGGCAGTTCAATCACGACCTTGCAGTGATCGACCTGGGTCTGCCGGGCATGAGTGGTCTTGAGCTGATCCGTCAGTTACGCGTGGCCGGCAAAGTGTTCCCGATCCTCATTCTGACCGCTCGCGGCAATTGGCAGGACAAGGTCGAAGGGCTTGCCGCCGGGGCCGATGATTACGTGGTCAAGCCGTTTCAGTTCGAAGAGCTGGAAGCGCGCCTCAACGCCTTGTTGCGCCGGGCCAGTGGCTTCACCCATTCAACCATCGTCGCCGGGCCATTGCTGCTGGACCTGAATCGCAAGCAGGCATCCCTTGACGACCAACCCCTGGCGCTGACGGCATACGAGTACCGCATTCTGGAGTATTTGATGCGCCATCATCAGCAGGTGGTGGCCAAGGAACGGCTGATGGAGCAGTTGTACCCGGATGACGAAGAGCGCGATCCGAATGTCATCGAGGTGCTGGTCGGGCGCTTGCGGCGCAAGATTGAGGGCTCGCTGGCGTTCAAGCCCATCGAAACCGTGCGCGGTCTGGGTTATCTGTTCACCGAGCGCTGTAAATGATTCGTTCGCTTCATCTGCGTTTGCTGATCGGCGCTGCGGCATTGGCCGTGGTCTTCATGCTGTTGATGCTGCCTGCCTTGCAGGGCGCCTTCAGCCTGGCATTGCGCGGCGCTATCGAGCAGCGTCTGGCCTCTGATGTGACGACGTTGATTTCTGCCGCCCGGGTCGAGCATGGCCGCCTTTTGATGCCCTCCGTCCTGCCCAGCGAGCAATTCAACCTGCCGGGCTCGCGCCTGCTGGGTTACATCTACAACCGCCAGGGCGAGTTGGTCTGGCGGTCGCTGGCCACCGAAGATGAAAACATCGATTACCAGCCCCGCTACGACGGCAAAGGCAGCGAGTTTTCCCTGATCAAGGAAGCCGACGGCGAAGAGTTCTTCGTTTATGACGTGGAAATCCGGCTGTTGGGCGGTCGCAATGCGGCGTTCAGTATCGTTGCGCTGCAACCAGTGCGCGGCTATCAGGAAACCGTCAGTGCCTTGCGGCAAAAGCTCTATCTGGGTTTTGGCGCGGCGCTGATCGTGCTGTTGGCGCTGCTTTGGCTGGGGCTGACCTGGGGCCTGCGTGCACTGCGCGGTCTGAGTCAGGAGCTGGATGAAGTCGAATCCGGTGCCCGGGACAGCCTCAGTGAAAACCACCCCAGCGAGTTGTTGCGCCTGACCGGGTCCCTCAACCGATTGCTGTCCAGTGAGCGCGAACAGCGTATTCGTTATCGGGATTCCCTGGGCGATCTGGCCCACAGCCTGAAAACCCCGCTGGCGGTGTTGCAGGGTGTCAGCGAAACCATCGCCAAGCGTCCTGAAGATGTCGAGCAGGCGCGCATTCTGCAATCACAGATCGAGCGCATGAGCCAGCAGATCGGCTATCAATTGCAACGCGCCAGCCTGCGCAAAAGCGGGCTGGTGCGCCATCACGTCAGCCTGCGGCCGGTGGTGGAAAGCCTGTGCAATACCCTGGAAAAGGTCTACCGCGACAAGCAGGTCAAAGTCACTCTGGATTTGCCCGAGGCGTGCGTGGTGCCCATGGAGGAGGGTGCATTGCTGGAGATGCTCGGTAACTTGCTCGAAAATGCCTACCGCCTTTGTCTGGGCGAAGTGCGGGTCAGCTTGCGCACGTCAGCGACGGGCGATGAACTCTGCGTCGAAGATGACGGCCCCGGCGTGCCGGAGGATCAGCGCGAACGCATCCTGCAACGGGGCGAACGGCTGGACCGGCAGAACCCGGGGCAGGGGATCGGCCTGGCGGTGGTCAAAGACATCATCGAAAGCTACAACGCCCGCCTGACCCTGGATGATTCGCCGCTGGGTGGCGCGGCGTTCAGGATTCATTTTTTGGTGCGATGACTCAGATCCCCTGTGGGAGCGGTGCTTGCCCGCGATAAGGTTGGATGCGTTCTAAAGTGAATCGCGTCCAGCCTTATCGCGGGCAAGCACCGCTCCCACAGGAATAGCGGTGGCCTTGCATAGGCGGATACCCGCCACTCCCGCGCTGTTTTTTCCCTCATGCGGCGGAAATCCGCCATGCCTTCGTACAGGCCCAATCAACATTTTTCCCTGTGAGCATCGGTTTGACTGATGTTCAGCGCTTTTCGCGAAACTGGCACGCGCCTTGCGATAGGAGTGGCAGGTCTGCTCAATGCAGCTCGACAAAACAAATCCCTCCAGTTGCAGGAGGGTTAGCTCGTTAGGTGTCTCGCGCATCACATGAATGATGCCGACGATGCCCTTGAGGATGATGCCATGACGACTCGTCAGCCCCTGTATAAATCCCTGTACTTCCAGGTGATCGTAGCCATCGTGATCGGCGTTCTGATCGGTCACTTCTATCCGGACACCGGCAAGGCGCTCAAGCCGCTGGGTGACGGCTTTATCAAACTGATCAAGATGGTCATTGCCCCAATCATTTTCTGTACAGTCGTCAGCGGTATCGCCGGCATGCAGAACATGAAATCGGTCGGCAAGACTGGCGGCTACGCGCTGCTGTACTTCGAAATCGTTTCCACCATCGCCCTGCTCATCGGTCTGGTTGTGGTCAACGTGGTTCAGCCGGGCGCCGGCATGAACATCGACGTCAGCACCCTTGATGCCTCGAAAATCGCTGCTTATGTAACGGCGAGTAAGGATCAGAGCATCGTTGGCTTCATCCTCAACGTGATTCCGAACACCATCGTCGGTGCATTCGCCAACGGCGATATCCTGCAAGTGCTGATGTTTTCGGTGATCTTCGGTTTCGCCCTGCATCGACTGGGTGCTTACGGCAAGCCGGTTCTGGACTTCATCGATCGCTTCGCCCACGTGATGTTCAACATCATCAACATGATCATGAAGCTGGCGCCACTGGGTGCTTTCGGCGCCATGGCGTTCACCATCGGTGCTTACGGTGTGAGCTCGCTGGTGCAGCTGGGTCAGTTGATGATCTGCTTCTATATCACCTGTGTCCTGTTCGTACTGATCGTACTGGGCGGCATCTGCCGCGCTCACGGCTTCAGCGTTCTGAAGCTGATCAAGTACATCCGTGAAGAACTGCTGATCGTGTTGGGTACTTCGTCTTCGGAATCGGCACTGCCACGCATGCTGATCAAGATGGAGCGCCTGGGTGCACAGAAATCGGTTGTGGGTCTGGTGATCCCGACTGGCTACTCGTTCAACCTGGACGGTACTTCGATCTACCTGACCATGGCGGCCGTGTTCATCGCTCAGGCGACCAACACCCACATGGACATCACCCATCAGATCACCCTGCTGCTGGTACTGCTGCTGTCGTCCAAAGGTGCTGCTGGCGTGACCGGTAGCGGCTTCATCGTCCTGGCCGCCACCCTGTCGGCCGTTGGTCACCTGCCGGTTGCCGGTCTGGCACTGATCCTGGGTATCGACCGCTTCATGTCCGAAGCCCGCGCCCTGACCAACCTGGTGGGTAACGCTGTTGCTACCCTGGTCGTTGCCAAGTGGGTAGGCGAGCTGGACAACGAACAGCTGCAAACCGAACTGGCCTCCGGTGGTCGTTCCATCGACAACACCATGCCGGTTGACGATCTGGGCGTTGCCGAGATGGCTGAAGAGCCTGTGACCCGTCCGATCCCGACGCGCAAGCCTGTTTAACCACAGACAGCGTCGCTGAAAAAACCCATCTTCGGATGGGTTTTTTTATGGCCGGGATTTGTTCCTCTGGTTTGACTACGCTCAGTACTGGGCGGTTGTCATTGTGGAGGTCCCATGCAAGGTCCGTTGTCGTCACTCAAAGTGCTGGATTTTTCGACCTTATTACCGGGGCCCTTTGCCTCATTGCTGTTGGCGGACATGGGCGCTGAGGTGCTGCGTATCGAATCGCCCTCGCGCATGGATCTGCTGCGCGATCTGCCGCCTTTCGACCATGGCATTTCGGCGAGCCATGCTTACCTGAACCGCAACAAGCGCAGCCTCGCATTGGACCTCAAACAGTTAGTGGCGGTGCAAGTCGTCAAGCAGTTGGTGCTGGATTACGACATCGTTCTGGAGCAATTTCGGCCGGGCGTGATGGAGCGACTGGGGCTCGGTTATGAGGTGCTCAAAGCGCTCAATCCCCGGCTGATTTATGTGGCGATCAGCGGTTATGGCCAGACCGGCCCCTATCGCGAGCGCGCCGGGCATGACATCAACTACCTGGCGGTGTCAGGCATGGCCAGCCATATCGGTCGCAAGGAGAGTGGCCCGCTGCCCCTGGGTTTCCAGGTAGCAGATGTAGCGGGCGGATCACTGCATGGAGTGATTGGCTTGCTGGCGGCGGTGGTCGCCCGGCAACACAGCGGGTTGGGGCAGTACGTGGACGTGAGCATGACCGACTGTGCCTTCAGCCTCAATGCCATCGCGGGTGCGGGATATCTGGCGTGTGGCGCTGAGCCTGAACGGGAAAGTCAGCTTCTCAATGGCGGCAGCTTTTATGACTATTACCGCAGCCGCGACGGCCGTTGGTTTTCGGTAGGCAGTCTGGAGCCGCCATTCATGCAGGCGTTATGCAAGGCCTTGAAGCGCCCGGAGCTGGCGAGTCAGGGGTTATCTGCCCGGCCAGAAATCCAGGCGAGCCTGAAGAATGAGCTGCGGGTTGAGTTCGAAAAGCGCAGTTTTGACGAGCTACAGGCCTGTTTTGCCGCTATCGATGCCTGTGTCGAACCGGTGTTGAGTCTGTCCGAGGCAGTGCAGCATCCGCAGTTGCAGGCCAGGGAGGTGGTCACGCAAGTGCCACGGGGCGACGGCACCTCTCAGGCGCAGATGGCCTGCCCGCTGAAGTTCTCCGAGGGGCTGGCGGCTCCCCGCCACACGGGGACGAGATTGGGGACGCACAGTCAGCAGGTGTTGGAGGAGTTGGGATATAGCGAGCTGCAGATCAGTGAAATGCTCGAAAGCGGCGCAGTGCTGTAAACATGCGTATCTCCCCTGTGGGAGCGAGCTTGCTCGCGAAGGCAGTATGCAAGGCTCAGCAAATGTGGCGGATATCCCATTGCTTTCGCGAGCAAGCTCGCTCCCACAGGATCGGGGATTATCGGTAGGACCGAGCCGTCATTCGACTCTTGTCTCGCCACTGAACACCAAGGTCTCCCGGCAGCGTCTGCACAGGTAACGACGACCTTTGCGTACCAGTTGATGGCGCTGGGCAGAGAAGGGGAAATCGCTGTTGGCGCAGGGGCAGCGGTAAATGTAGCGGGTCACACTACGGCGTTTGATGGCGTAAGTGTGGCAACGGTTAGGCGGCAGTTCATAGACCCCGCGCATGATCAGTTGCCATTCCTCGCCATGGGGCGCGATGCGATCGCCGAACAATTGGTGGGCGATCAGGTGCGCGACTTCGTGGGCCACTGTCTGGCGCAGGAAGTCCTCGCTGTTCTCGCGGTACAACTGTGGATTGAAGCGCAGCATGTTTTCATGCAGGTGCGCGACACCGGCCTTCTGCCCGCGCAGCTTGAGGCTGACTACCGGACGTTTGAAGGGGCGTTTGAAAAAGGCTTCGGCTTGTTGGTAACAGACTTCGACACGGGTGTTGAGTTGCTCGGGCATGCTTCATCGGTCTCCAGAGAACGCGAGTATGCCGTAAAAAGCGTGGCTATCGAAAACCCGAGGTGCCGAGTGGTCACGATGCGCTACCTGTAGGAGCTGCCGAAGGCTGCGCATGCGGTGTGACATGAAAACATGCTCGCAGCCTTCGGCAGCTCCTACAGGCAGTTCATACACAGGACTTCGTCAATCAATTGGTGTACTCCGGCCCGACACCAATCCCCCACAGCACCACGGTAAACGCCATGATTGCCACCAGAACTACCAACCCCACGGCCAATACCGAGCTGGAGAACATGAAGCCTTCATCGGCCGGGATGTTCATGAAGGTAGGCAAGCCCACATAGAGCAGGTAGACCGTGTAACAAACCGCTGCGGTGCCCACCAGCATGCCTAGCCACAGGTGGGGGTAAAGGGCCGCCAGCCCGCCGATGAACAGTGGCGTGGCGGTGTAAGTCGCGAACGCCACGCAACGGGCCAGGCTCGGTGTGGCGTCATAGGTGCGGGCCATCCAGTGGATGAAACCGCCCATCACGGCAACACCGGCGAGCATGGCGAAGTACGACATGATCGTCATCCAGATCGCGCTTTCATGGGTCAGCATGACCGGCGCCCGCTCACCGATCACCCAGCCCATCTGAGTGGTGCCGATGTATGCCGAAACAGCGGGGATCGCTGCCAGGATCAGCGTGTGGGTGAGGTACATGTGGCCGATACTTTCCTCCTTTTCGCCACGTATTTGCTGCCATTCTCGATCGGGATGTGTGAACAGTCCCCAGACATGGTGAATCATGGGTTTCACTCCTTGCGGTGTAGCTGACTAAAACACAGCCACCTGTGGGAGCGGTGCTTGCCCGCGATAAGGACGCCACCGATATCAAGTCCAGCGCGTCCACCCTTATCGCGGGCAAGCATCGCTCCCACAGGTAGCTCTCGATAGCAGTATAGGAAGCGTGCATCAGCGCTTTAGAGTCATTGGTCATGTCCAGCCCCTCGCTAATAGCCCGATGCAACAGCGTGACGGGCTTTAGCGCTCCCCGGTATTTATGCGTAAAATACCCGCCGTTTTAACGACCTTCCCGTCATAGCATCCGGATAACAGCGCCATGGGCACTCTTTCAGTCAATCAGAACAAACTGCAGAAACGCCTGCGTCGCCTGGCGGGCGAAGCCGTGGCCGACTTCAACATGATTGAAGAGGGTGACAAGGTCATGGTCTGCCTGTCCGGTGGCAAGGACAGCTACACCCTGCTCGACGTGCTGATGCACTTTCAGAAAGTGGCGCCGATCAATTTCCAGATCGTCGCAGTGAACATGGACCAGAAGCAGCCAGGCTTTCCCGAGCATGTGCTGCCGGCCTACCTGGAGACCTTGGGGGTCGAGTACCACATCGTCGAAAAAGACACCTACTCCGTCGTCAAAGAGCTGATCCCGGAAGGCAAGACCACCTGCTCGCTGTGCTCAAGACTGAGGCGCGGGACGCTGTACACCTTCGCCGACGAAATCGGCGCGACCAAGATGGCCCTGGGTCACCATCGCGATGACATCGTCGAGACTTTCTTCCTCAACATGTTCTTCAATGGCTCATTGAAGGCAATGCCGCCCAAGCTACGAGCTGACGATGGCCGCAACGTGGTGATTCGTCCTCTGGCTTACTGCCATGAAAAGGACATCCAGGCTTACTCCGACTTCAAGAACTTCCCGATCATCCCTTGTAACCTGTGTGGCTCCCAGGAAAACCTGCAGCGCCAGGTCGTCAAGGACATGCTCCAGGAGTGGGAGCGCAAGACCCCGGGCCGCACCGATAGCATCTTCCGCAGCTTGCAGAACGTACAGCCCTCGCAATTGGCCGACCGTAATCTGTTCAACTTTACGGACCTGCGCATCGACGAAAGCGCGGCGTCGCGGTTTGTGAATGTGGTGAATGTCTGAAATCAATTTGTGAATGATGTACCCCTGTGGGAGCGAGCTTGCGCGCGAAGGGACCGGTTCAGAAGCAAGAGCTTGGTCGCCTGATTAATTGTCTTCGCGAGCAAGCTCGCTCCCACGGGTTGTCAGTTGCGGCGACTTTAATGATTCACAGTAAACGCCAACATCGCTGACAGCTGGCACAACGGCCGGCCGCTCTCGCTCTGCCACTGGTTGAACACTTGCTGGACAATGGCTTGGTCGCGTTTGCTGGTCGGCACTTTATCGACGATCTTCTGGGCGTTGAGCGCAGCCACCACGTCCCACGTGGGGATGAAGGTGTCTTTGCCCACCATGCGCAAGAAGCGTGGCGAAGACAGCCCGCCCATTTGATTGCCGTGCTTGGCCAGGTATTGCCATAAGCCGGTGATGTCATCCACCGGCCATTGGGCGATGAATTTGCCGAAGCTGCCGTGTTCCTGCTCGATATCGAGAATCAACTGCGCGTTGCGCGGCACGCTCTTGAGTTTGCCCAGGTGACGGATGATTCGCGCGTCCTGCATCAGGCGTTCCAGATGGTCGGCACCCATCAATACGACTTTTTCCGGATCGAAACGGTAGAACACTTCTTCGAACGCGGGCCACTTCGAATCGACCAGGCTGTGCTTCAAACCGGCACGAAACACCCGCAACGCCATGGTCGACAAGTAACGGTCGGCGCTGATGGCTTGGAGTTGTTTGGCGGTCTTGGGGGTAGGCAGGTGTGCTTCAAGGGCTTTGGCCGAGCCGAAACGGTTCAGGCAATACTCATTCAGCCATTTGTAGTCGTGCATTGAGACTCCAGAAAATTGCGCGTAAAGCGTCAGACCTGACCTTCACCCGCAAGTTTGCGGTTGTATTGAAAACGCCAGCGGATATACAGCAAGGCGCTGACGAATACCGCGAGGCTGGCGAGCATTTCCAGCACACCAAACAGTGAGCGATTGGGATCGAAAGACGCCAGCGCGCCTTTGATGAAGTACAGGTTGACCACAAAACAGGTCCACGAGTGGGCGCGCGGGCTGCCGAGGATCATCCCCGGGGCGAGGAGCAGCAACGGCACCAGTTCGATCATCAGGATCACCCAAGGCCGGGCGCCATGCAGGTCGGCCAGCCATAGGTAATAAGTGATCAGCAGCGCGATCAGGCCGAAAAAGCACACCAGGCTGAGCACGCGGCTGACTTTCACTCGCGGTTCAAGCCAGTCCAGCGCAGGCAGCACCTTGGGCTTTTTAGCCACGGGCAGGCTCCAGCAGTACCGCGGTTTTCGCCAGGCGCTGGCCGAGGGCGCGACACAATTGGGTTTCGTGCGGGTCCAGTGGGCGTTTGCCATCGGCACCCGCATGGTGGCTGGCGCCATACGGTGTGCCGCCGCCGCTGGTTTCCACCAGTGCCGACTCGCTGTAGGGCAGGCCAGTGATCAGCATGCCGTGGTGCAGCAACGGCAGGAGCATCGACATCAGTGTGGTCTCCTGGCCGCCGTGCAGGCTGGCGGTGGAGGTGAAGACGCTGGCGGGTTTGCCCACCAGTGCGCCGGTCAGCCATAGATTGCTGGTGCCATCGAGAAAATACTTGAGCGGGGCGGCCATGTTGCCGAAGCGGGTAGGGCTGCCAAGCGCCAGGCCCGAGCAGTTTTTCAGGTCGTCGAGGGTGGCATACAGCGCGCCGCTTTCCGGGATGCTTGGCGCCACGGCCTCGCAGTCAGTGGAAATCGCCGGCACGGTACGCAGGCGCGCTTCCATGCCGCCCATCTCGATGCCGCGCGCTATCTGCCGGGCCATTTCGCTGGTTGAGCCGTTGCGGCTGTAGAACAGAACCAGGATATAAGGCGCACTCACGAGACAATCTCCAATACGTTTTCCGGCGGTCGGCCGATCACGGCTTTATCGCCGGCCACTAGAATCGGGCGTTCGATGAGTTTCGGATGGGCTGCCATGGCGGCGATCAAGGCTTCGTCGTCCAGGCTCTTGTCCGCCAGGTTGAGGTTTTTGTAATCGTCTTCACCGGTGCGCAGCAGTTGCCGGGCGCTGATGCCCAGCTTGCTCAGCAGGTCGCGCAATTGCGCGGCATCGGGTGGGGTTTCCAGGTACAGCACGATGGACGGGCTCAGGCCTCGGCCTTGCAGCAGTTCCAGCGCGCCGCGTGATTTGGAGCAGCGCGGGTTGTGATAAAGCGTCAGATCGGTCATTTGCAGGTCGCATCTTGCGTAGGGTGGCGGCTATTCTACCTGCGTGACGGCAGCGTCTGAACACCAAGCGGTAATCAGTCGCAGCTTTCGGCATTTCATGACAGTGAGGAACAACATGGCAAGGCGATTGGCAGCAGTAGTGACACTGGTTGGCAGTTTGCTGTTGGCTGGCTGCGGCGTGGATCTGGGCACTGACCAGAACGGCCAGAAGGTCGCCAGCGACAAGGTCGACAAGCATTGGCTGGTGATCAACTACTGGGCGGAGTGGTGTGGTCCGTGCCGGGTGGAAATTCCGGAGCTGAATCATTTGTCCGAGCAACTCAAAGACCAGAAGGTCAGTGTGTTCGGGGTCAACTTCGACAATCTGCAGGGCGAAGAACTGAAAACTGCCAGCAACGCCCTAGGAATCAAATTCACCGTGCTCGCCCAAGACCCCGCTGCGCAATATGACCTGCCACCGAGTGAAGCACTGCCGGTGACCTACATCATTGATGACAAGGGCAAGATGCGTGAACAACTGCTGGGTGAACAGACCGCTGCGGGTGTGGCGGCCAGACTGAAGGCGTTGCGCGGGGAGGGGTGAGTAATCTTCAACTCGTTTGCGCGGAACCTGTGGGAGCGGTGCTTGGTCTGGGCGGCATTCCGACGATAAGGGCGACGCGGATAGCAGGTCAATCGCGTCCAGCCTTATCGCGGGCAAGCACCGCTCCCACATGGCCCCCATTCCAAAGGGAGTAATCAGCGTACGCTCAACCCTCTTCCCAGAACCTCAACGGCTTGCCTTCGGCGGGCCACAGGCGCAGTTGGTCGATGGGGGAGATGTCCCAGCGCTGGACTTTGCCCACCGCTTCCAGGAAGCGCTGCTCCTGCTCCATCAATGCCGGGGCGCACATTTTGCGGGTTTTGCCCACGGCGCCGAAGGTGATGGTCTGGTCTTGCAGGGTGTACGGCGCGAACCAGTGATTGCAGCCGGCATTGCCATAAGCCCGGCCATCGGCGCCGAGGGTCATGGTCAGGTGGCTGTTATCAATCAGAGGTCGTTCGCCGATCCATTCCAGTACGTAACTCTGGTCATGCTTGATCGGCAGCGGTTTTGCCGCGCAACCGGTCAGCAGGGCAACGCCGATCAATGCGGACAGAACGAGTTTCATGCCGCCTTCTCCTGACACTTTTTGCACAAGTGCTTATCACCTTCGGTTTTCCAGCCCAGCTCGGCAATCCGCGCCGCTGCTGCGGGCTTCTGCGCCGCGACGCCTGCTTTGGCATCAACCATGAATTCGAAGTCCAGCACGGTGCTGCAACCGTCGCAATTGACCTTCCACTGATGGATGGTCAGTTCGTCGAATACCGGTCCTTTGGCAACGGCGATCCACTGCCCTGGCGGGTTGATCAGGTGACGAACCTTCTCGACTTGCAGGCGCATGTGCAGGGTTTTACTGCCCTTGATGGTCACCAGCAGTTCGTCCCGGTCATGGATCGAGCCGCCGTTGCCGGTCACTTGATAGCGGCCGGGTGCCAGGGTGCGGCACTCGGTCAAGGTGTGTTGCGGGTTGAGCATGCTGTAACGGAAATCGTGTTCGGCCATGAGGTCCTCCAAATTGCGCGCATCCTATCACGCACGTGTGGCTTGTCTCCCCCTCGCTAACCGACCACCAGATTCTGTGCAGCGCCGTCAGCCCAGGCCTGGATGTTGTTCAGTGTGGTCTGCGCGATGGCACCCAGCGCTTCGTGAGTCAGAAAAGCCTGATGAGCGGTCACGATTACATTGGGAAAGGTCAGCAGGCGTGCCAGTACGTCATCCTGCAGCGGTAGATCGGAGCGGTCCTCGAAGAACAGCAGGGCTTCCTCTTCGTAGACATCCAGGCCCAGATAGCCGAGCTGGCCGCTTTTCAGGGCGTCGCTCAAGGCCGGGGTGTCCACCAGTGCGCCGCGCCCGGTATTGATCAGCATCGTCCCACGCTGCATGGTGGCCAGTGAACGGGCGTTGATCAAATGCTTGGTATCCGGGGTGAGCGGGCAATGCAGGCTGATGATCTGCGCCTGGGCCAATAGCTCTTCAAGGCTCACGTAGTGCGCGCCCAGAGCCTCGACTTGCGGATTGGGATACGGGTCGTAAGCCAGCAGTTTGCAGCCGAAGCCGGACATGATTTTCGCGAACGTGGCGCCGATTTGCCCGGTGCCGATAACACCGACGGTTTTGCCCACCAGATCAAAGCCCGTCAGGCCGTGGAGGCTGAAGTCGCCTTCACGGGTGCGGTTGTAGGCGCGGTGCAGTTGCCGGTTCAGGGCCAGAATCAAGGCCACGGCATGTTCCGCCACCGCGTGGGGCGAATAGGCCGGGACTCGCACGACGCTGATCCCCAGCTTTTGCGCGGCGGGCAGGTCGATATGGTTGTAGCCGGCCGAGCGCAAGGCAATCAGCCGCGTGCCGCCGGTCGCCAGACGTTCCAGCACCGGGGCGCTGAGGTCGTCATTAATAAAGGCGCAGACCACTTCGTGCCCGTTAGCCAGGGCGGCGGTATCCAGCGTCAGCCGGGCGGGCTGAAAATGCAGTTCGAGGTTGGCAGGCAGATGGGCGGCGAGAAAACTTTCCCGGTCGTAGGTCTGGCTGCTGAAGATCAGAGTGCGCATCTACGGTTCCTTGTAATGAGATTCACCCGACACTGGCTGCGGCCCTTGTGGGAGATTTGCATGTTTGTCTGCAATGCTTCTGTGCATCTGAACTGACGCAATCGCGAGCAAGCTCACTCCTACAGTTGGAACGCGATCTCTGTGGGAGCGAGGCTTGGTCTGGGCCGCATCCGGACGATGAAACTGGACGCGGTTGACCTGCCGACCGCATTGCCTGTATCGCGGGCAAGCCTCGCTCCCACAGGACCGCGTATCACCGTTGGAGCCGAGCTTGCTCGCGAAGAGCGATCACGGGGAGTGCCTGACAGATCGCGTCGCCCAATTCGCGGGCAAGCCTCGCTCCAACAGAAAAAACGCGATTCCTGTGGGAACGAGGGCTCTCAAGCACTCACCCGCGCTTCGGCCGCGAGGCGGTTGATGGCCGACTCCAGATCATCCAGCGCATGGTGCGCCAGGGGGGCATTTTGCTTGAGTAGGGTTTCGCTGCGTTGACATGCAGCACGTAATTGCGGAACTCCACAATATCGAGTCGCGCCATGCAGGCGGTGGACCCGCTCGATCAACGCTGATTGATCATTGGCTTCCCGGGCGGCGCGGATGGCTTCCCGATCGCTGTCCAGAGACGCCAGCAGCATGGCCAGCATGTCGGCGGCCAGATCCGGTTTGCCGGCGGCTAGCCTCAAGCCTTCTTCGTGATCGAGGACCATCAGGTCGGCACTTCTGCGTGGGACTTCCGGCTGACGCTCCGGCTGTTGATTGCGCAACGCCAGGCCACTCCACTTCAACACCACTTGAGCCAGTTGCCGTTCGCTGATCGGCTTGGTCAGGTAGTCGTCCATGCCGCTTTGCAGCAGCGAGCGCTTTTCGTTGGCCATGGCGTGGGCGGTGAGGGCGACGATAGGCAGCGGCGTGCTCTGGCGCTCGGTTTCCCAGGCGCGAATCGCTTCGGTGGTCTGCCGACCGTCCATGCCGGGCATTTGCACGTCCATCAACGCCAGGTCGAAGGTCTGGGTCTGCACGGCATGCAGTGCCGCATAACCGCTGTCTACGGCCGTGACTTCGGCGCCCATGTCTTCAAGCAGGGTCTGCACCAGCAGCAGGTTGGCCGGGTTGTCGTCGACGCAAAGCAGGCGCGGCGGGCGACTCGCCAAAGGTTCGGTGGCATCGCTGCGCGGGGTTTTCGGGTTGATCAATTCGCACAGGGTGCGGCGCAACTTGCGAGTGCAAACCGGCTTGGCCTGCAACTGGGTGTACATATCCGGCACGGCGAGCTGAAACAGCGCCTGCTCGGTGGTCGGGCACAGGACCAACACTTTGCAGTCGAGGTTCTCCAGGTCCCAGATGTGCTGGCGCAGTCTTTCCGGCGGCAACTCGTGGGCCGTGACGCCCACCACCGCGAGGTTGATCGCCGCAGGCGTCTGGTGGGCAGCGGTGACACCGTTCAGCAGGTTTTCCAGATTGTTGAACATCAGGGTTTGCAGCCCACAATCTTCCAACTGGTGTTCCAGTGCCTGACGGGCCAGATCGTGCTGTTCAAGCACCGCGACCCGCAGCCCTTGCAAAGCCATCGCCGGGACATCTTCAATGTCGTCCCGGGCTTTGGGCAGTTTCAGGCTGATCCAGAACTCCGAGCCTTCGCCCGGTGTACTGTCGACGCCAATCTCGCCGCCCATCTGTTCGATCAGACGTTTGGAAATCACCAGCCCAAGCCCGGTGCCCCCGGGTTGTCGGGACAACGAATTGTCCGCCTGGCTGAAGGCCTGGAACAGAGCGCGCACGTCCTGGCTGGACAGCCCGATACCGGTGTCCTGCACGCTGATGCGCAACTGGGCGCTGTCATCGGTCTCGTCTTCGACCATCGCCCGGGCGACGATGGTGCCTTCACGGGTGAACTTGATGGCGTTGCTGACCAGGTTGGTCATGATCTGTTTGAGTCGCAGCGGGTCGCCCAAAAGCGACAGCGGTGTGTCGCGGTACACCAGGCTCACCAGTTCCAGCTGCTTGGCGTGGGCGGCGGGGGCGAGGATGGTCAGGGTGTCTTGCAACAGATCGCGAAGGTTGAACGGCACGTTATCCAGCACCAACTTGCCGGCTTCGATCTTCGAGAAATCGAGAATCTCGTTGATGATGCTGAGCAGGCTGTCGGCGGATTTTTCGATGGTCCCCAGATAGTCGTACTGACGCGGCGTGAGGTCGCTTTTTTGCAGCAGATGAGTAAAGCCGAGAATCCCGTTGAGCGGAGTGCGAATCTCGTGGCTCATATTGGCGAGGAATTCCGACTTGATACGACTGGCTTCCAGTGCCTCTTTGCGCGCCAGGTCCAGCTCGATGTTCTGGATCTCGATGGTTTCCAGATTCTGCCGCACGTCCTCGGTGGCTTGGTCGATGCTGTGCTGCAGCTCTTCCTGAGCATTCTGCAAGGTGGCCGCCATGCGGTTGATGCCCGAGGCCAGTTCGTCCAGTTCCAGGCTGCCCAATGGCGGCAACCGCGTTTCCAGCTTGCCGTCCTTGAGCTGGGAAACCGCTTGTTTGATCAGACTGAGCGGGCCGTTGATCGCCCGGCTCATGCGGATCGCCAGGACTGCGGTCAGGCCCACGCCAGCCAGGATCAGCAACAGGCTGGCGAACATGCTGCGATAGCCGCGCAGCAGCGTGCCGCTATGGGACAGCTCCAGTTCGACCCAGCCCAGCAGCCGGTCGGCTTCTTCCGGGACCACTGCGCCGGTCAGGTGCCGCTGGCGACCGAGTACCGGCAGCAGGTAACGGGTGGCATCGCTCCCGGAGGTTTGCAGCAGTTCGTCACTGTTTCCGCTGGGGGCTGGATTGATCATGCTCGGCCCCGCGTGGGCCAGCATTTGCCGGTCTGCGCTGAGGAACGACACTGAGCGCACGTCAGTCTGCTCCAGGGTTTCCACCGCGATGCGTTCGAGCAGCTTGGCGTCGCCACGACTTAGCGCGGGTGCTGAAAGTGGCGCCAGCTCTTCGGCGATCATTTCCCCGCGCTGCAATAACTGCGCTTGCAGATCGTGCAGTTGCATCCAGGTGAAATAACCCCCCAGCAACGTCGCCATCAGCAGGGCAGGCAGAATGGTCAGCAGCAGTACGCGGCCTTTTATACCCAGCTTGGTCAGCACGCTTGTTCTCCAGCAGGCCAGGACGATCTTCGCTCGACTCGGGAGTTTGCCGAGATTGGGCCAGTGTAGCGACTAAACGCGGCTTGATCTCGGCATATTACTTGGCAAGCCTGTGTGGGGGTGACCGGTGCTCGTGCGCTCCAATCAAACATAAATTAATTATCTGAATTGAAATGCTTTTTCTGTAGGAGCGCGCTTGCCCGCGATAGCGTTACGTCAGCGACAATCCCTTATCTGAACTGACGCTATCGCGGGCAAGCGCGCTCCTACGGGTTCTGTGTTTGCTGCGCGACAGTGTGGCGCTTATGCCATTTGGCGATAAGCCCCGCACTTTGCGTGATATGGGCTTTAGCCGTTTGCCGTTATGATAGGCGCCCCCGCAGTCTGGATTGCGAATACGCCATGACCTTGCAGTACCCAACCATTGCCGATTGCGTCGGCAACACCCCGCTCGTGCGCCTGCAACGCATGGCGGGTAATACCAGCAATACGCTTCTCCTGAAACTGGAGGGGAATAACCCTGCCGGTTCCGTCAAGGACCGTCCTGCACTGTCGATGATTACTCGTGCCGAATTGCGCGGGCAGATCCATGCCGGCGACACCCTGATCGAAGCGACCTCCGGTAACACCGGTATCGCGCTGGCCATGGCTGCGGCGATCAAGGGTTACAAGATGATCCTGATCATGCCGGACAACTCCAGTGCCGAGCGCAAGGCGGCCATGACGGCTTACGGCGCCGAGCTGATTCTGGTCAGCAAGGAAGAGGGCATGGAAGGTGCCCGTGACCTGGCCGAGCGGATGCAGAACGAAGGCCGTGGCAAAGTGCTCGATCAGTTCGCCAATGGCGACAACCCTGAGGCGCACTACACCAGCACCGGTCCGGAGATCTGGCAGCAGA
>Ga0247806_10000593_pt1 | contig 21724 bp, 18 predicted proteins | sample UWRJL059202B1_FD_179935 | JGI IMG/M metagenome (GOLD analysis project Ga0247806, IMG submission 179935) | Plant litter microbial communities from Arlington Agricultural Research Station in Wisconsin, United States - UWRJ-L059-202B-1 | ecosystem: Environmental > Terrestrial > Plant litter >... | reverse complement strand
GATCTGGCTATCTTCGCCGTACCTATGCGCTATTTTGCCCGCTTCGCCGGTATCTTATTTACGTTGTACGCTTTCGTGGTTTTTACGGTATTCCTGCTGTTCATCTTCCCGTTCGTGATCATCGCGTCTTTTTTCGGCAAGGTAAAGGGCGGAAACTTCATTTATTTATTGTGCAAGGCCTGGTCGCGTTTCTTCGTCAGCATGACCGGCATCATTCATCGTACCGCCTATGACAACCCGGCTTCGGCAGAACAGCCTTATGTATATGTATTCAACCATATTTCCTTCCTGGATATTCCCATCATGTTGCTGTCCATCAAAGGATGCCGCTTCCGCGTGCTGGGTAAGGCGGAAATGGGGCGCATTCCTTTGTTTGGATTTATTTACCGCAAGGCGGCGGTATTGGTGGAGCGTGATAATGCTGCCAACCGGGCCAAAAGCGTGATGCAGTTGAAAGCGGTGCTGCGGGAAAAGATATCCATCGTAATCTTCCCCGAAGGCACTTTTAATATGACCCACCGGCCGTTGAAAGATTTTTACGACGGCGCCTTCCGCATTGCCATCGAAACCCAAACGCCCATTCGCCCGGTATTGCTGCCCGATACGTATGACCGCATGAACTATCGTTCCATCTTCTCGCTGCAGCCCGGCCGGTCCCGCGCGGTTTACCTGGAGGTGGTACCCACGCAGGGGCTTACGATCAAAGACCTGCCGGTTTTAAAAGCGACCGTTTATAAAATGATGGAAGAAGGATTGCTGAAACTGGAAGCGGGGTGGGTAAAGGTTGAAGGTTGAAGGTTGAAGGTTGATACTTGATACTTGATACTTGATACTTGATACTTGATACTTGATACTTGATACTTGATACTTGATACTTGATACTTGATACTTGATACTTGATACTTGATACTTGATACTTGATAGTGCGGCGCAAATTTCATCTAAACCATCTAAACTTCCTAAAACCCCCTAAACGTCTAACCCTCTAAACGTCTAACCCTCTAAACCAACCTTCTAAACCTAAATTTCTACCTTTACCCCAACATGCATGCAACCGGGACAATATTATTTGAGGAAGATGCCATTTTGTGGGCCGAGATCATCCTGCCGCTGGCGATACCTACTACTTACACCTATGCCATACCGTTAGCTTTGATGGAGAAGGCCAAAGCCGGCTGCAGGGCAGAAGTGGTATTCGGCGCCAACAGGAAGTATGCAGGCATCATTAAAAATACGGCTGATAAAAAGCCTGCCTATCCAACCAAGTTTATTTTAAATGTATTGGACGACGAACCCATCCTGTATGGCCAGCAATTGCAACTCTGGCAATGGATGAGCGAATATTATATGTGCAGCGAAGGCGAAGTGATGGCGGCTGCGTTGCCGGCGCATTTTAAGCTCAGCAGCGAAACCATCCTGTTGTACAACGATGCCATCGGCGATGATTTCTCCGGCCTGGAAGACGAAGAGTTTATCGTAGCCGAAGCACTGCTCATCAAAAAAGAACTGAGGCTTGCAGAAGTACAGCAACTGTTGAGCATTACACATGTATATCCCCTGGTAAAAAAACTCATCGATAAAAAGATCTGTTTCGTTTGGGAAGCCATGGACGAAAGCTATAAAATAAAACACGAAAATTATGTGTTGCTGGACCCGCAGTACGACGATGAATCGAAACTGGAAGAACTGTTGAACAACTGGAGCAAAGCGCCCAAGCAAATGGAACTGTTGCTCGCTTACCTGCACCTGCAAAAGTTATCACCTGCAATTACGCAAGCGGAATTGTTAAAAAAATCCGGAGCCACAGCGGCACAGTTGAAAGGGCTGGCCGAAAAGAAGATTGTGCGTATAGAAAAAAGAGCGGTGGACCGCATCGCTTACCTGCCGGGCAAAAACGAGATCGACTTTGAAATGAGCGTGGCCCAGCAATCGGCTTACGAAGCGGTGAAGGATAGTTTCAAGGAGAAGAACGTTTGCCTGCTGCATGGCATTACCGGCAGCGGTAAAACGCAGGTATATATAAAACTGATAGAAGCGCTTTTTGCACAGGGCAAACCGGTGTTGTACCTGTTGCCCGAGATCGCACTAACGGCACAGATTATCCGAAGGTTACAAAAACATTTCGGCGGCAACATCGCCATCTATCATTCCAAATTCAGCAACAACGAAAGAATGGAGTTGTGGAACAAGGTACGCACGGGCGACATCAGGATCGTATTGGGTGCCCGCAGCGCGTTGTTCCTGCCCTTCCCCGATCTTGGACTGATCATCGTGGATGAAGAACATGATGCCTCTTACAAGCAGCAGGACCCCGCCCCCCGCTATAACGCGCGTGACGCGGCAATTTATTATGCCAACCTTTTCAACGCGAAAGTTTTGCTGGGCAGCGCCACGCCGTCGCTTGAAACGTACTACAATGCTGTGAATCATAAATATGGATTGGTTGAACTGAACGAACGTTTCGGCGGACTGGAACTGCCCTTGATCGAGATCGTAGACAGCCGGCAGAAGAAAACAAAAATGATGATCAGCCCGCAACTGCAGGAAGCCATGCAACAGGCGCTGGATGGCGGGCGGCAGGTCATACTTTTTCAAAACCGGCGGGGGTACAATCCTTACCTGATCTGCGGCACCTGCGGATTTATACCACAGTGTACGCATTGCGATGTGTCGCTCACGCTGCATAAACACAGTAACAAACTGCATTGCCATTATTGCGGCAGCACGTACCCGAAACTCATCACCTGCCCCGCCTGCGCCAGCAACGACTGGATGGAAAAGAATTTTGGTACGGAGAAGATTGAAGAGCAACTGGAAACTGACTTTTCCAGATACAGGATCGCGCGCATGGACGTGGACAGTATCCGCGGAAAAACGGCGCACGATAATTTGATTTTATTATTCGAGCAACACCGCCTCGATATTTTAGTAGGTACGCAAATGGTAGTGAAGGGTTTGGATTTCGACAAGGTAAGCCTGGTTGGTATTTTGGATGCCGACGGGCTGTTGAGTTTCGCTGACTTCCGCGTGAATGAAAGGGCTTTCCAGTTAATGGAGCAGGTGAGTGGCCGGGCCGGCAGGAAAGACCAGCGGGGCCGCGTGCTCATACAGGCTACGCAATTGAAGCACCCGGTATTGCAAATGGTACAGGAACATGATTATAAAAAGTTTTACGAATTCGAGATATACAACCGGCACCAGTTTTTTTACCCGCCTTTCAGCAGGATCGTGTTGCTGACCTTGCGGCACAAGGATAAGGCAACCGTGATGCAGGCGGCTGATAAACTGGCGGGTTCTTTGCGACAGGATTTAAAGGACTACGTGATTGGTCCCGCAGCACCCATCGTCAACCGCGTGCGCAACCAGTACCTGATGGAGATCCTCATCAAACTGCCGAAGGAAGCGGGCATGGGCATGACGTACAGGAAAGTGATCCGCAATCACATCAATTTGCTACAGTCGGTGAAAGGATTTAAATCGTTACCAGTGATGGCGGACGTGGATCCGAATTAATGACTAATTACGAACGCGTTTTCTAAGAGGGTAGCAGTTAAAATGATAAAGTCTTCCAGGAGCATCACATTAATCAATCCTAATCATGGTTCAGACAATTAAGGAAAACATTTCACTCCGCCCCCTGCACACTTTCGGCATCAACGTAACTGCGCGGTACTTTGCCCGTTTCGACAGCATAGAAAACCTTGCGGCTTTATTGCAGGATTACAGGTCGCCGTTGTTGATACTGGGTGGCGGCAGCAACCTGCTTTTTACCAACAATTTCGATGGGTTGGTGTTGAAGAATGAAATGATGGGCATGCGGGTGATCAAAGAAGATAAAGAACACGTATATGTGCAGTCGGGGGCGGGAGAGAACTGGCATGGGTTTGTTCAGTATTGCCTGGAGCGCAATTTGGCGGGTGTTGAAAATCTCTCGCTGATTCCGGGGAACGTGGGCGCATCGCCTATGCAGAACATCGGTGCTTATGGTGTAGAGATCAAAGACGTATTTTTTTCGTTGGAAGCTTTTCATATCCGTGAACAGAAGATGTATTCCTTCAACAACAATGACTGGCTTCGGTTACCGCGAAAGCGTTTTCAAGAACCGGTACAAAAATGAGTTCGTGATCTGCTCGGTCACCTTCAGGCTGAACAAACAACCCAACTTCAATATTTCCTATGGCGCCATTGGGCAGGAGCTGGAAAAAATGGGCGTAAGGAATCTGGGCATACAGGCCATTTCGCAGGCGGTGATCAATATCCGCCGTTCGAAGTTGCCCGACCCCGCGGAGATCGGCAATGCCGGCAGTTTCTTTAAGAACCCGGAGATAGGTGTTGCACAATTTGAAACATTAAAAGCCACGTTTCCCGAAATAACAGGTTATTTTTTACCAAACGGCCAGGTGAAGCTGGCGGCGGGCTGGTTGATCGAACACAGCGGCCCTGCGGCAGGCATTAGCTGGAAGGGATACCGCGAGGGCGATGCAGGCTGCCATGCGAAACAGGCGCTGGTGTTGGTGAACTACGGCACTGCCAAGGGCAACGAGCTTTATGACCTGAGTACAAGGATCATGGAAAGTGTGAAAGAAAAGTTTGGGGTGGAATTGGAAAGAGAGGTGAATATAATAGGCTGATGGATACACGAATTTTGAAGCACGAATTACACGAATTTAATACATGGTTGATATAATTAAATTATTTATGAGAAAAGCTGTTATCACCATTCTTAGTTTTTTTTTATTGCAGTATAATTGATTGCGCAGGTGCCAAAAGATATTAAACACCAGGATTGCTTTGATTAAAATGGTTCCTTCTCATTATACTGGTTCATACCAACAGAATTTTAAGAAAACCAAGCAATTAAACAGTAAAGGAGATCCGGTGTTCCAGTCTATGGTAAAATATGGGGCGCCTGTTATTGTTCATCTTATGGATATGCTGGATGATACAACCGTTACGAAATTATTTAACAGTTGTACGAACAAAAACTATACGGTTGGCGATCTTGCCTTTTTATTGATCGATGAAATTGAATGGATACCTTTTGCTTTGGTTATCAAAATGCAATGGTGCACATTTAGGGCTTGCGGCAGCCTGCCCGATTACTTTTGGGACTATCTTAGGGAAAACAGGAAATCTTTTAAACAGAACTATCAAACATATTATTATAGCAAAGAAAGAAAAGCGGTTCAAAGATCGAAATGATAAGAATAATCAACAATAAGTGTATCTTTGATAGTATCATTTGATACTATCAAAATGAAACCTCCTTACGAAATAACTCCTGCCATTTTAAGATCCGTTTCGCTTATTTCTGAAAAAATAGGGGAGGTAAATGCCAAATACCTCAACAGGCAAACCCCCCAGCTAAGGAAACAAAACAGGATCAAAACCATACATTCATCTTTGCAGATCGAGGGGAATACATTAAGTGAAGGGCAGATCACAGCTATTTTAGAAAACAAAAGAGTACTCGGCCCGGAAAAAGATATACTGGAAGTGTTGAATGCCGTGGCCGTTTATGAACATCTAACTCTTTACAACCCTGTATCGGAAAAAAGTTTTTTATCCGCACATAAACTGCTGATGAAAGGCCTGATAAAAGATGCAGGCAAGTATAGGAAACAGGGCGTTGGAATTGTAAAAGGGTCTAAGGTTGAACATGTTGCCCCTCCTTTTGAAAACATTCCTTTTTTAATGAAAGACCTTTTTAGCTATTTAAAAAATGGAAAAGAAATTACACTGATCAAAAGCTGCGTGTTTCATTACGAAATGGAATTTATACATCCTTTTATGGATGGCAACGGAAGGATGGGCAGGTTATGGCAAACGCTGATCCTGATGAATGAGTATCCTGTTTTTGAATTCCTGCCGTTTGAAACCCTGATCAGCAAGAATCAGAAAGAATATTATAAAGCACTATCGTTAAGTGATAACCAGGGGAAATCAACATTGTTTATCGAGTACATGTTGAGTATCATCGATAAATCGCTTTCTTCCTTATTGAATTATAATAGCCGGACTTTAAAAGATACAGAACGGCTTGAATATTTTATAACATTAGGCAAAACGACATTTACCAGGAAGGATTATATGAACCTGTTTAAAGAGATATCTTCAGCAACTGCCAGCAGGGATCTGAAAAAAGGCGTTGAGTCAGGTATGTTCATGAAAGAAGGGGATAAAACGCGAACCGTTTACAAACTGTCGGAAAGGAATAATCTAATTTAAAAAAAGAGCCACTTTCACAAGCGGCTTTCTCTTTTAATCAATTAAAATCTTCTTCATTAAAATCTTCCTCGTCGAAATGCTGGCTGCCGATGTTGAGCATGCTGCCCATCAGGTCTTTGAATTCGATCTTGCCTTCGAGTACTTTTTTACTGATGAGCGAATGTGCAGCTAAACCGTGCAACACAAATTCCATCAGTAAAGCGTTTTCCTTTTCGTTGGCGGATTTGAAATATTTTTTTACGAGCGCGTGCAGGCCATCTACCTTGTACAACAACTGCACTTTGTCTTCGTCTTTCGTTTCAAAAAAAGTATCGAGGCTGTTGCCGGCGTCGAACCAGCGGGTTACGGATTTATACGGGTTGTCGTCCACGGCGGCTTCCTTGCCTCTTTTCTTTTTAAAGCTGTCGGGGTTGGGGAAATACAAACCAAACTGGGTGCGGATCGCCTTTTCCAGGAGGTTGAACGCAACCTGGTAAGGACCTTCCTGCTCGCCTTCGTACACCAGTTCTATCTTGCCGGTGATGGAGGGAATGATGCCGATGAGATCGCTCAGCCAAACCTGTGTTTCGGTTTCGTTGTTGATGATGGCCCTGCGTTCTGCTGCACTCACGGCATTTTCATAAGCGCTGATGGTAAGCCGGGCACTGACGCCGCTTTTCTTATCTACCAGTTCGCTGCCCCGGGCTTCAAAAGCCACCTGTTCGATCAGTCTTTTCACCAGGTCGCTGATCTTCACCCTTGCTTTTTGTTCTTCACTTACGCGGGCTTCCTGTTCGGTGATCTCCAGCGAAGTTTCTACCGACCTTGGATAATGCGTGAGTATCTGGCTTTCGATCCTGTCTTTCAACGGCGTTACAATGCTGCCGCGGTTGGTATAATCTTCGGGGTTGGCGGTGAACACGAACAGCACGTCGAGGGGTAAACGCAGTTTGAAACCACGGATCTGCAGATCGCCCTCTTCCAAAATATTGAACAGCGAAACCTGTATGCGCGCCTGCAGATCGGGCAGTTCGTTGATCACGAAAATGCTGCGGTTACTGCGGGGAATGATGCCGTAATGCAATACGCGTTCGTCTGCAAAGCTGAGTTTGAGGTTGGCGGCTTTAATGGGATCGATGTCGCCGATGAGGTCGGCCACGCTTACATCGGGCGTGGCCAGTTTTTCACCGTAGCGCTGGCTGCGGTGCAACCATTCGATGGGCGTTGCGTCACCTTTTTCCGCTATTAAATCCACGGCATACCGGGAGAGGGGCCGTAAAGGATCATCGTTGATCTCGCTGCCGGCCACATAGGGCACGTACTCATCCAGCAGGGCAGTCATTTGCCGGGCCATGCGCGTTTTTGCCTGCCCGCGCAAACCGAGGAAGAGGATATTGTGCTTCGACAACAACGCTCTTTCTGTATCGGGTATTACCGAATCTTCATAACCCAATATGCCGGGAAATGGATTTTCTTTTGCTTTTATCTTTTGAATGAGATTCTCACGGATCTCTTCTTTGATGGACCTGGAGGTATAACCGCTTTTCTTTAATTCGCCTAAGGTTTTAATGTTTTCTACTTTCATTTATGTGTATTTTTTTACCGGGAAGACGGTAAGTCGGGAAGTAATTTATCGCTTACCATGTTTCCTATGGCTGTTTAATTTTGTTGGTATTTTTTACTTAACAGTGAAGGGAAGCTGGTAATAATCATTGAATACAATATCTTCTTATGCCATTTTTAATTAGCGGGACATTAAAATTTATGATGAAGCCAACATGCAAACCGGATAGACGTAAATAACTCATTAATTGTGCCTGCCAGATATTGTTAACAGCTTCTACAGATTTAAGTTCACATATTATTTTCCCATCCACCAATACATCGAGGCATAAACCTTCGTCGAACTGAATACCATCATAATGGATGGGTAATTTAAGTTGTCTTTTAAACCCGATGTCTTTCTTATCCAGTTCATGACAGAAACAGGTCTCGTATATTCTTTCCAGCAACCCCGGCCCTAACTGGCTGTGCACTTTAAAAGCAGCGTCCACTATTTCAGTACATAAAACTTCTTCTTCCTCACTTAACTTATACATCAGTTTCTTTTTATGATATTCCTTCCCGCCCTGCCGTCTTCCCGGTAAAATTAATCAACCTTTCGTTGAATCAATACACCGTCTTCCTTTTGCCGCTTTCGAAATCTTTAAACAAAAACGCGCCCAGTTTATCCAGCGAAGCAAAGAAGGCCTTGCCGTTGTTGCACTCTGTAAATTCCTGTACGAATTTTTGCAGGTAAGGATCCGAGGCGATCATGAACGTGGTGATCGGTATCTTCAGCTTCTTGCATTGCGTGGCGAGGCTCATGCAGCGGTTCAAAATTTTCCGGTCGGCGCCCCAGCTGTTCTTGTAATATTTCCCGCCGATCTTCAGGCAGGTGGGCTTTCCGTCGGTGATCATAAAGATCTGCTTGTTGGGATTGCGCCTTCTTCTTAAAATATCCATCGCCAGTTCCAGCCCGGCAACGGTATTGGTATGATAAGGTCCTACCTGCAAATAAGGTAAGTCCTTTACTTCAATCATCCAGGCGTCGTTGCCAAACACCACGATGTCGAGCGTATCTTTCGGGTAACGGGTTTTGATGAGTTCGCTGAGGGCCATCGCCACTTTTTTTGCCGGCGTAATGCGATCTTCCCCGTACAGGATCATGGAATGCGAAATGTCGATCATCAGCACGGTAGAGGTCTGCGATTTAAAATCCGTTTCCCTGATCTCCAGGTCGTCTTCCTGCATTTTAAAATGTTCGATGCCGTGGTTGATCTGCGCGTTGCGGATGGAATTGGTGAAATCGATCTGTTCCATGGTATCGCCAAACTGGAAAGGCCGCGTTTCAGGATTGATCTCATCGGCGCCACCGGCCTTAAAGGTATTGTGGTTGCCCTGCTTCGTCTTCTTCAGTTTGCCGAAAATCTCTTCGAGACTTTTTTTGCGGATGCCCTGCTCCGTTTTAGGCGTGATCTTAATAGAACCGTTTTGCTGTTCTTCGTCGATATAGCCTTTCGCTTTCAGGTCTTCTATAAAATCGCCGATGCCGTATTCGGGCGTGGTTAATTCGTATTGTTTGTCCAGTTCGTTCAGCCATTGCATGGCTTCGTTGAAGTCGCCGCTGGTATAGGTAAGCAACTGCAAAAACAGGTCGAGCAGTTGTTCGAACTTCGATTTGCCGGCGGCATTGGGGTCGTATTTTGAAAAGTTGTAACCGAGCATAGTGGGTACACAAGTTACGAAACATTTAATTTTTTCGATGGATTAAATGGCAATTAATTGATTTGGAGATTTGGAAATTTGGTGATTAAAGCAGCAAACTGTTTGCAGGTAAGCAATCGGTAACAACGCTGAAGAATCTTAAATCTTAAATCTTACTTCTTATATCTTACATCTTCCATATTCAATAAAAAAGCCCCGGCATAACCAGGGCTTCCTATTAAAAAAATACTTTATTACTTATTGGAATCCGCTGCTTTCTGCTGCGGTGTTACGCCCTGCGTATTGATGGGCGCATTCGTTTCTACTTTTGGTACGATGGGATTTTTGAACTGGTCGGCGAAGGCCTGCATCTGCATCAGGATCCTTTCGGCGGCATTCCTGTCGCCACCCTTGCGGCCCGACTGGTCGATGTAGTCGAAAGACTCCGCTTTGTTCTCATCCAGCGTAGCATAGTAGCTCATTTGCTGCTGCAGGTCCCTTCTCAGGCTCTTATCGATCTTATTCACCAATACCGTATCGCCTGCCAGGTAAGACGCCTGCAACATCAGCATGGAAATATAATTGTGTTGCTGCCCGCGTGAAACCATGCCATAAGGGAAGTTTTCTTCGAGCATCATCTTATCGCATTTGTTCAGCATCTTTTTGGCTTCTTCTTTTCTTCCGCCTTCGGCGAGATTTAACGCTGCTACGGCATAAGCCTGGCGAATGCCATTGAGGTGCCTGCGGTTCTCTTCATCGAAATATACACCTGCCTTGTCGGCGTTACCGGATTTGAACTTGTTGAGCATTACGTTCAGCGCCCAGGGTTCGTTGGTTGGAATGTTCTGCGATTTGCTGAGGATGGGCACGAGGCGATAGGTCAAACCATCCTGCCTTAAATATGCATCGAAACCCAGACTGCCACCACCTTCGGAAGTGAAGTAAATAGGGCGTTTCCAGTTGTTGGCGGCGATGATGTTAAGGATAGCCGCGTCGTTTTTAAAGATCACGGTTTTGGCGATCTGGAAAGTAACGGCGCTTACGATACTGTCGCCTGGGTTCACGGTTCCGTTCTGCCTTACCAGGTTTGCATCAACAGGTATGCTTACGATCCGGCTCGGCAATACGTTGAGGGTACTGCCATCGCGACCGGTTTCGGTGCGGTTCGGATCGTCGCTGCCCACGAAATCTTTCATCATCGTATAAAGGTCCATCGGCTGCGCAGGATCACCGGTGATGCCGGCCTTGTTCCTGAACTGCTGGAGCGCTGAATTGTTGTTACCATAGATGGCGTCGGCGCTGTAGATCACATCGCGGCTGGCGCCCTCAATCTGTGAAGCAGACCAGATAGGATCGATCGGGTCGCTGTCGTTCACTTTGTAGCGCAACTGGTTGATGTACCAGTCGGTGCCCAGCAGGCTGGAGTTGATCACGCGGATATCCCTGCGGATGCCCTGTACTTCCTGGGCATACCAGAGCGGGTAGGTATCGTTATCGCCAAAAGAAATAAGGATGGCGTTGGGTGCACAACTTTCGAGGTAATCAACGGCGAGGTCGCGGGCAAGCGTTTTGCTGCTGCGGTCGTGGTCGTCCCATTCCTGGCTGGCCATCAATACAGGTACCGCGAGGGTACACAGCACACCGGCAACGATGCTGGAGGTGCGGCTGTTTTTGATGGCTTTGGACAATAATTCTTTTACATACAATACGCCGAGGCCGATCCAGATGGCAAAGGCATAGAAGGAACCTACGAAAGCGTAGTCACGCTCCCTTGGCTGGTTACCCGCCTGGTTGAGGTAGAATACGATGGCGAGGCCGGTGAAGAAGAAGAGAAGGCCAACGATGAGCCCGTCCCTTTTGTCTTTCCTGACCTGGTATACGAGCCCGAGTATACCGAGGATCAAAGGCAATGCAAATAATTTATTGTTGGCTTTGTTGTCTTTCATGCTGTCGGGCATGGCGCTTTGGTCGCCAAGGCGCATATTGTCCCAAAAGCCGATGCCTGTTTTCCAGTTGCCATCGCGCACGTTGCCCATGTTCACACCCTGGATATCGTTTTGTTTGCCTGCAAAATTCCACATAAAATAACGCATGTACATCCAGCCGACCTGGTAAGCCATGGCAAAACGAATGTTCTCGCCCACCGTTGGAGCGCGTTCCCAGTTGCCTTCCTGGTCCTTGCCAATGCCCATCCAGCCGGCATAATAATCGGCGTGGCCCTGGTCGTTGCTTTGATCCCACATGCGCGGGAACAAATGTTTGTCGGCAGCGGCATATTGATATTCTACCTTGCGGCCGTTCTTTTCGTAGCGGCCATTGCTTTTTACGTAGGTTTCGGTTACGTTGGTCTTTTCCGGTTCTGCGGTGAAATCCTGCCCGTATAAGATCGGCCAGTCGCCGTATTGTTCACGGCTGAGGTAGCCCGCGAGGTTTACGGGGTTATCAACATTGTACATGTCCACGGAAGGATCGGCGTTGCTGCGCACCAGCGTGGTGAAATAAGTGGAATAGCCCATGAGCATGAAGACAAAACTCCAGAGGCCGAGCTTTAAAAAGTTCCAGTTGTTTTTATTGGCGATGCGGAGCCCGAAATAAACGAGTACCGCGATGAGGATAAAGAAGAAAGCAAATCCGGAGAAGAAAGGCAATCCAAAGCTGTTTACGAACAGGATGTCTAAATTACCCGCGCCCTTGATGGTCCACACGATCACGGCTTTTTGTACGAGGCCGGTGATGAGGCAACCGATAACGAAGGCCATGAAAGTTCCCCAGTTGGTGATCTTTTCGTAACGTTTGAAATAGTAAAGTACTACGATGGCGGGGATGGTCAACAGGTTGAGCAAATGCACACCGATGGAAAGTCCCATTAAATAAAAGATGAGGATGATCCAGCGGTCGGCCCTGGTAAAATGACCTTTTACGCCGCGGGCGATCTCTTCGTCCACGTTCTGCTCCCATTTTACGATGCCCCAGAAGACAAGGGCGGTAAAGAAAGAGGAGAGGGCGTACACTTCACCTTCCACGGCGCTGTACCAGAAAGAATCGGAGAACGTATAGGCGAGGGCGCCTACCACACCGGCGGCCATGATGGCGATTATTTTGTCGTTGGTGAGTTCTGCACCCGAGGTTTTAACGATGATCTTGCGGGCGAAGTGGGTGATCGTCCAGAAAAGGAATAAGATGGTAAACCCGCTGGCCAACGCACTCATGAGGTTGATACCGGTGGCGGCGCTTTCCGGTCCGAATGGCGCCATGAACAGGCGGCCGATCAATACGAAAAGCGGGGCGCCGGGCGGATGCGGGATCTGCAGTTTGTAGGCACTGGAAGCAAATTCACCACAATCCCATAAGCTGCCGGTTGCTTCCATGGTCATGATATATACCGAACAGGCGATGATGCAAATGATCCAGCCGGTAATGTTGTTGATGCGTTTAAAGCTCATATTTATTTTAGTTATAGGTGGGCAAATATAAATAGTTTAGGCTTTGAAGCGGAGGGTTTGGGGGTTTTTATTACAAACGGCTTTGTTTCACGCATTTCACGTAAAGTGGCAAAGAAAGGCAAAGGCGCATTTTTAAATTTTCACGCAAGGTTTGCAACGAAGCAAGGTCGCAAAGGGTGAGTCACTCAAGCGGTTTTGTTTTCGCGCAAAGGGGCAAAGAAAGGCAAAGACGCTTTTCACGCAAGGTTCGCAACGAAGCAAGGTCGCAAAGGGTGAGTCACTCAAACGGTTTTGTTTTCACGCAAAGTGGCAAAGAAAGGCAATGGCGCATTTTTATATTTTCACGCAAGGTTCGCAACGAAGCAAGGTCGCAAAGGGTGAGTCACTCCTTAGAGTTACCCACCCGGCTTCAACAACGGAACTGTTTTGTTCAGGCAACGGCTGCAAAGAAAGGCAAAGGCGCATTTTATTTCACAGTGTACAGGGAGGTTGTCAGAGATTTGCAAAGGGAAGAACAAACCGGGACAGATGATCGCAGGTTTAATTACTTTACCAACTGAATGCATTCATAATTCCTAACTCATAATTCATAATTCCTTTTGATCTTTAGAATATGAAGAAAGCCCTCCTCCAACTCCACCTCGCTGTTTTCCTCGCCGGTTTTACCGCTATCCTGGGTAAGCTGATCGGGCTGAACGAGGCGCTGCTGGTTTGGTACCGGTTGTTGATCACCGTAGTATCGCTGGGCGTGTTGCTTTTGGTTGCAAAAAAACTGGAGCGGATCGGGTGGAAGGAGATGGGAAAGATCTTCGGCGTGGGCTTCATCGTAGCCATTCATTGGGTAACTTTTTACGGCAGCGTAAAGTATGCGAACGTATCGGTGGCGCTGGTGTGTTTCAGCGCTACGGGTTTCTTTACGGCCTTGTTAGAACCGCTTATTTTGCGGAGAAGGTTATCGCTCGTGGAATTGGGGCTGGGACTGATCGCCATCGCGGGCATCTACCTCATCTTCGACTTTTACCCGCAGTATGAAACGGGTATTTTGTTCGGCTTGTTTTCAGCGATGGGCAGCGCTTTGTTCCCCATTTTCAATAAGCAATTACTGGCCCGGCATTCGCCGAAAACGCTAACTTTTTACGAACTGGGTGGCGGACTGCTCACGTTGAGTTTGGTGCTGCCTTTTTATCTTTCCTGGTATCCTGCAGATTATTATTTGCCAACCCTCAGCGATTGGGGCTGGTTGCTGGTACTGGCCTGGCTGTGTACCATCCTGGCGTTCGACCTGCAACTGAATGCGCTTAAAAAAATATCGGCCTTTACCGCCAACCTCAGTTACAACCTGGAGCCGGTGTATGGCATTCTAATGGCCTTTGTGATCTTTAAGGAGAACGAACATTTAAGCGCGCGCTTTTACCAGGGCGTTGCGCTCATCCTGCTGGCAGTGCTGTTGCAGATGATAAGGGTTTACCGGGGAACTAAAACAAATGTGAAAATTTGAAAATATGAAGATGTGAAAATGATTGCACGTAGCAGTTGGCGGTTTGCAGTGGCAGCTGGCAAAATGGATACTGCTGCCGAGCGCTTACTTCAAGGTAATTAGTAATTTGTAATTAAAGGAACCGGATTGTGGTTTCCACTTTCGCAAATTCATTGAACATCGCATACACCCCGCAATATTTTTCCTGGGAAAGTTTTACGGCTTTTTTCATTTTGGCATGGTCGCCTTCGGCCAGGCGGATACTATAGGTGAGTTGTACGTGTTCGTATATTTTAGGGTGATCCTTGCTGAGGTGGGCGTCGATGTCGATGCTGAAATCGCTGAAGGAAACTTTCATTTTGGTGAGGATGGATACGATGTCGATGCCGGTGCAGCCCGAAAGGGCCGTGAGCATCAGGCGTTTAGGACTGGGGCCGCTGTTGCTGCCGCCATCGTCTTCCGTGGTATCGGTCAATACTTCGTGGCCGTTGATGTTGGTTTTAAAGGCCATGCCGCCCGAAAAGGAACTATGTATCGAATGTGTGCTCATTTTACCCTACTTTTGCGCGTAAATTTAGGTTATTCACAGGAGAAGCAGGGTTTGGGGAATCAATTTAAGGGAAAAACGAAAAATACTTAAGCGATAAGTATCTTTTCTCCATTTTAAATCCTACCTTTGCCGTCCAAAATTTTAGTACAATGGCCAGAGTATGTCAGGTTACAGGAAAGAAGCCGACCACGGGTAATAAGGTTTCTCACTCCAATATCAAAACCAAACGCAGGTTCTTACCGAACCTTCAAACCAAACGTTATTTTCTTGCAGAAGAAGATAAGTGGGTTGTTTTAAAAGTATCTTCTGAAGCGATCCGCACGATCAACAAGAACGGCTTGCTGTCTGTTGTAAAACAATTGCGCGCAGAAGGTTCAAAAATCTAATTTTCGAGTTTTTTTAAATACAATACAATGGCAAAGAAAGGCAACAGGGTACAGGTAATACTGGAATGCACGGAACACAAAACAAGTGGCCAGGCAGGCACCAGCCGTTACATCACCACCAAGAACAAAAAGAACACCCCTGAAAGGATGGAGTTGAAAAAGTTCAATCCCATTTTAAAGAAAGTGACTGTTCACAAAGAAATCAAATAATAAAAGTTAATTAGTTAATCCGTTAATTAGTTAACCCGTTTGTACGAGTTAACCAGTTAATTAATAAACATACTATCATGGCAAAAGCAGCTTCAAAGAACGCGAAAATTAAAGATACCAAAGCGGCGGCAGATGCGAAGAACTGGACCAAAGTGATCCGTACCGTTCGCAGCCCGAAGACAGGCGCTTATACTTTTAAAGAGTCGATCGTTCACAAAGACAAGATCAAAGAACACCTGGCGAGCTAAGCCTATGTCTTGAAACTTATTTATAAAGCTATTCTCTAAACGGAATGGCTTTGTTTGTTTATAGAAACCAATTTGAAAATATGAAAGTGGCTCCATTTGAAAATGACTGAAAGCATTGCTTTTAAGTCATCGGTAGGCGCTGCATTTTCTTATTTTCATATTTTCACATCTTCACATTAGCAGTATGGGACTTTTCGACAAACTCTTCGGTAAAAAGCAACAGCAGGAAAGCCTGGAACAGGGACTGCAGAAAACCCGCGAAGGTTTTTTCAGCAAGATCAGCAAAGCGATTGCGGGTAAAAGCACGGTAGATACAGAAGTACTCGACAACCTGGAAGACGCCCTGGTAAGCGCAGACGTGGGCATCGAAACCACGGTGAAGATCATCGACCAGATCGAACAACGCGTTGCCCGTGATAAATATTTAAATACTTCGGAACTCAATAAAATATTAAAAGAAGAAATTGAAAACATACTGGTATCGGCGCCACAGGATACCAGCTATGTAAATTACGAACTGCCCGCGGGCCACAAGCCGCACATTATACTGGTAGTGGGCGTTAACGGCGTAGGCAAAACAACCACCATCGGCAAACTGGCCCATAATTTTTCACTGGCAGGCAAAAAAGTATTGCTGGGTGCTGCGGATACTTTTCGCGCAGCAGCGGTTGACCAACTCAGCATCTGGAGCGAAAGGGCTAAAGTAGAGATCGTGAAAAAAGAAATGGGCAGCGATCCCGCAGCCGTTGCTTTCGATACGGTGAACAGCGGCGTGGCGCGCAACATGGACGTGATCATCATCGACACGGCAGGGCGGCTGCACAACAAAATTCATTTGATGGACGAACTGAGCAAGATCAAACGCGTAATACAAAAAGTAATTCCCGATGCACCGCACGAAGTGATGCTGGTGCTGGATGGCAGCACAGGACAGAACGCGCTGGAACAGGCCAAACATTTTACCGCGGCCACCGATGTTACGGCCCTCGCCATCACCAAGCTGGACGGTACGGCCAAAGGCGGCGTGGTACTGGCTATCGCCAATCAATTTAAGATACCGGTTAAATTCATCGGGGTGGGCGAACAGGCGACAGACCTGCTGGTATTCAACAAACAGGCATTCGTAGACGGGTTGTTCTCGCTTACCGTGTAAATACCTGTAAATCGGGTGTAAATACGCTAGTGAATGGTATAAAATGATGTTAGCCTTGTGGCTCGATTATTTTACACCCCTAACTAACCCTTATGTCGCCCAACACCAACACCTGGCTGGTAATTATTTTATCCAGCCTGCTCTTACTCCTGGAGTTATTTGTCGTATTCAAATTGTACCTGAAACTCACCAGGCTGGTCTTCAACCAACGTACCTGGTCGGACCTGCCGGTACCTTTATGGATCACCACCCTGGCCATTACGGCTATTTGTTTTCCTGCAACATTCTCCGGCATACTGATCAAACCGGTGCAGTTTATGGCCGGTGAATTATACCGGCATTCAGTTGCGGTAAAACAGGTACTCACCGGCGGACCCGGCAGCGCTTCCAAAGGACAGGATGTTTACTCGCTGTTCGAAGGCATCTTTATGAGCCTCCGCGAATTCGTTGCTTCCTACAATGCACTTTACATTATTTTGTTTGTTGCGGTGTGTATTTTGCTCTCCCTGGCTTTTAAGAAAAATTTTAAAGACAGCAGCGGTGCATACAGCACAGCTCACCTGGCGGGCAATTATAAAAAAGTGGCGGTGCTCATCTTTTTTATCCTCGGCAGTCTTTACATCATCTTCACTTCGCTGGTAGGGCTTACCTATATCCAGAAAAATAAGATGGCAGCCGACATCACGGCTGAAGGGGTGGATAGTCTTTTTGATCCAACCGCCAGGAGCCAGATGGATGTAACCACCGTGGTATTCGATTCCATACCGGTGACACAGAAACTGGCGGCGCTCCGGGAATGCCTGGACAATGTGAAGGCACTCGATACATTGGGTTACAGGCCGGGACAAGATTCGGTGAACTCGCTGGTGAAGCTGATGGAAAGCAATCTTACCAATTATAAAAATTTCAGTGACATATTGCTGGATGACTGGCGGAAATTAACAGGAAAGAAAGAGAAACTGCAGAACGATCTGGCCAACAAAAGAGAAGAACTTAAAGCCAAACTTGTAATTTATAAGGGCAGTCTTAGTAATTACCTGCTGCAAACCTATGCCAGCCAGCTTAGAAACTGGTACAACAGCGCGGCCAGCAACAGTTTTGAATATTACAAATCATTGAAGAGCGAGTTTGAACTGGTAGAGAACAGCATCCTGTTTTTTGGGGACGACCTTTTGCGCGCATTCAACAACAGCTATGAACAATTGAAGAACGGCCGTTATTCAGAATACATGGTGACTAAATCCATAGCACCCAATTCGGTTTATTTCGAGATGAATAAGTATGATGCTGACCTGAAGAAAAACGACCTGGGTGTTTATACCTATATTCCTGATCCTCCTGCTTCCGGCAATGAATGGGGCGCTATCGGGAGGGCTTCGCAATGGATCATGTCGCCCAATTCTGTTGACCTGGTATTGATCATCGGTATGTTTGGTTTCGGTTTATTCGGCGCTGCCATTTCTACTTTCATCAGGGAACATCACAGCAACAATACCGAAGACCCGGTAGCGGAACATATTGCCAAAGTGCTGATCAAGGGCGTATCGGCGGCCATCGTGGTTTTCCTCGGCACCAAGGGAGGCATTGCGTTGATCAATAACGGTACGAACGATCCCAATGCATACATTTTATTTTTCACCTGCCTGGTAGGCGCCGTTTTCAGCGATGAGATATGGGATTGGGCGAAAGGGAAGATCAACTTCAACAACAACAGCTTCAATCCGGGCAACAGGGACGAACCAAACCCGCCCGGGCCGACTGTTCCGCCGGAACCTTTTCCGCCTGGAAATGCATAATTTTTTATTTTAATTGTGCCTGACTGCTAGAATGACCACGGCAAATACGGCGAATAAAAAGGTTAAATAACCCTTTTCATCGGTGCTTTATATTATTAATTTGTGCGTGATCTAGCCAATCAAAAGATCCAACCCTTAATATGAAGAACCACCGCCAAGCCGAAAACGGTATCCAGAGTAGGCGAAAAAAAAAATCACCATGCCAAAAACAAAATTCACCATTGATCTGGGCAATACCCAACTTACCGACGAACAAAAATCAAAGATCCTGGACGCGGTACACAAAACCATCAATTCCAATGTGAAGCCCAAAGCAGCAGAACAAGCAGTGATCAAAGGAGCCGGCGCAGGTACGGGTGGCGGGACTGCAACGGCCGCCGCAGCTTCAAAAACGGTAACCATCAATGCAACTTTCACCAATACAGACAGCAGCAGCCTTACGGCAACCTGCCAGGGCCAGTCGGATACAGTGAGTGAAAGCAGCGACATCGTTTTTAACAACATTCAAACCCCCGGCGTATTGCTGGTGATGGGCAAAAGCCTCGGCAGCACCACCGTAACGATCACGCCTTGTTCGAACCCTGCAACCAAAACTTTTCCGCCCGGCGTTTTTCGCTTCATTTTTAAATTATGCTGAGCCTGCTATAAAAATTTCATTATGAGAAAAAGTATCATTATTACAATGCTTGCTGTATTCTTTTTCATGCTTCAGCAAGGCAGGGCGCAATCCAGTACCCAGCAAGGTTTAAGAAGTGTGCTCACCGCCGACTCCCTGGCCAGCGGCAACATGAAAGATATATTGATCAGTTTTTTCCAGTTGTCTTTCAATAACCTTACGGGCGAGAACAAGGAACTAAGTTTTAATTCCAACCCGTTTGCACTGATGCTGAAAAACAATCCCAGCCTGGCCATCGATACCAGTTACCGCAAATACAAGCACATCAGGAAACTGAATTTCGGCTTCAGCCTCCGGCTGGATACCTCCTATAAATTCAGCGGCTTTTCTTTCGGTATTAAATACGCGATCATCAACAAAAGAGACAGCACCACTTCCAAATGGTTGTTCAAGGCATTGGGTTCGGATACATTGAATAAAGAATTTGATGTGTTAACGATGGCCTTGTTCGATTATATAGAAAAGAATAATCCCGGCGACGCTTTTACCGACCAGGTAAACATCCTCACCAACGACAATACGATCGCGTACAATGCACTGTCGCCCCAACTTATACAGGTAGCCGATAGCATTATGAACGCCAGGAAACTGGTGCGCATGCAACAATTGCTGGCAGCAGATTCTACCGTCAATTTCAAAAAGCAGGGCGATGCTAATTTTACAGTACTGAAACAGGAATTGAAAACAAAACCTTTGTGGACCGTCAATTTCAGCGATACTACTTATAAAGACCAGTTCGTTTTTTCCAACCTGGTACTGGCTACACAATTTTTAAAAGGAATGGGCAAGTTCAGGTCGGGTTCCAACCTGGAGCTGGATCTTAAATCTTCGCTTAATTTCATGGACGATACTTCCTACACGAAAAGAGATCTGAAGCGTTGCCTTTTCAATGCAGAAGCAGGTGTAAACTGGGTGATCCGCAACAAGGCGAATGACCGCTCCTGGTTTGAAATGAAATTCAGCGGGGCTTACCAGCACAATTTTAACCGGTTGTACAGCATGGAACAAAGAGACCTGCTCACGTTCAATGGTACCGTAAGGGTGCGGCTCATCGCCGACATCTGGTTGCCGCTTGAATTTAAATACGATCCCAAAAGCGGCAATGTATTCGGCTTCCTGAATGTACGGGCGAATTTTAATACCCTGGGAAATATAGCAAAAGGGAAATAAAAGAATTTAACGTAAAATAAAAGGCATAAAAAAGCCCCTGTAGAAACAGGGGCCGGTTACCAAAACTAACTGCTTATGAGAAAATTTTTATTGTCTTAATTGATAACACAAAGATCGATTGTTTTTATTTATTGCGCTGTTAAAGAAAATGTAACTTGGGTTAAAACAGCGTTAAAAGAACTTCGTGTTTTTGTTTGTTGTTACCATTAATTCAACAACTGTACCAAAAATAAAAGTCTCCCCAAACAGGGAGACTTTTACAATAGAGTGACAATATAAATTAATTACCGCCAATGCCGCCACCGGAACTGTTGGTACGCTTGTTCTCTTCTTCTGTTGCTGCCTTGCGCTGGCGTGCGGCTTTCACCTGGCTGTTACCAAAGCGATAGCTGAAGTTCACTTTGAACTGCCTGCTTTCCCACCTGCCGTTTGCTGTATTGGTTTGTCCGCTGAAGTTGGTGGTACCTTCCCATTTCATCGTCCTGAAGATATCGCTCACAGCGAGTTTCAGGTTACCCTTTCCTTTAAACAAAGTTTTTTGCAAACCACCATCGATACTATACATCGCGATGCTTTTAAAAGTACCCTGCCAGATGGTTGGGGAATTGTAGAATCCGCTCAACTCTGCGGTGAAACCTTTACCCAGTTTAAAACTGTTTTGCATGTAAAAGCTCAGCGCTACCACATCAAGATTTACGTTCCTGTCGCCGCCACCGAAATTCGCTTTGTATTTTGAATAGTAAGAATTCACGTTGGTGAAGAAGCTGTACCATTTGTACTGGAAAGGATAGCTGATGTTGAGGCTAACGATGTCCTGCGTGGCCAGGTTCTGTTTGCTTAAGAAACTTTTGGTGCCATCGGTGGTATCCGGTAACTGCGTGAAAATGTCTTTCACATGGCTGTAATTTAATTGGGTCGTCAGCTTGTATTTATAAGTATGCGAAAACCCGAAACTGTTGGTGTATTGCGGGCGCAGCCTGGTATTACCTTTCATGAACGTATAATCGTTGAGCTTAAACTCGAAAGGGTTCAGATCCTGGTAAGCCGGCCTGTCGATGCGGCGGCTGTAGGTCAAACCAAACTGGCTCATCGGGTTCTTGTTGAAAGTAATGGCAGCGCTCGGGAAGAAATCGGTATAGTTGCGCTTTATGGTTGAGTCATA
>Ga0247806_10000590_pt1 | contig 21769 bp, 21 predicted proteins | sample UWRJL059202B1_FD_179935 | JGI IMG/M metagenome (GOLD analysis project Ga0247806, IMG submission 179935) | Plant litter microbial communities from Arlington Agricultural Research Station in Wisconsin, United States - UWRJ-L059-202B-1 | ecosystem: Environmental > Terrestrial > Plant litter >... | reverse complement strand
CGAAACCGGCCTGGCACCGGAACGCGCCCAGCATCTGCGCGAGCGTGAGACCGCCAATCTCACATTGGCCAGACGCGTCATCGTGCCAAGCCCGTCGACAGCCCATATCCTCGTGGAGCAGTTCGGAGTGCCGGCCGACAGGATCGCGACGGCGCTGCCGGGCTTCCGGACCGCCGATACCGTCCATACCCCGTTGACGCCGCCGCTGATCCTGTCGGTTGGCCAACTGGTGGAGCGCAAGGGCCACGACATCCTCGTTGCCGCGCTGGGGCATCTGCGTGATCTCGACTGGCAGGCGGAGATTGTCGGCGACGCCAACGATCTGGCGGTAGAAGCTGGCCTCCGCCAGCAGATCGCCGATCTCGGACTGGCCGATCGGGTGACCCTCGCCGGCCTGTTGAGCGATGACGAGCTGATCGAGCGCTACCGCTCGGCCACGATCTTCGCGCTGGCGACGCGCTACGAGGGCTATGGCGCCGTGCTGGGCGAGGCGCTCCTGCATGGCCTGCCGATCGTCAGCTGCGACACCGGCGCGGTGCCCGATACGGTGCCGCACGGCGCTGGCATCCTGGTGCCGGTCAATGATGTCGACGCTTTTGCCGATGCGCTGCGACGCCTGTTGACCGACCGCAGCCTGCGCAGCGATTTGGCCTGGCGATCGGCCGAGGTCGGGCTTGAACTGCCCCATTGGAAAGCCACTGCAGAATTGGTCGGGCTGGTGCTCGATGACGAAGCGCTGACGTCGTCACGGCAAGACTGAACCCATCAGGCCTCAGGCATGCTCAGAAACCAGTCGCCATAGGGCGTGTTCTTGGCGAGATGGCGATTATAGTCCGGCGCGCCATCCTGCCACCAAACCGGGCCGCGTTCGCCGAGCCCTCGTTTGGCGGCTTCGACATCGTGCCGGGCAGCGGCCTTCAGCTCGGGATCGGTGGATTTGACGCGGCGGCGGGCGTCCATCAGCGCGCGGGTCAGGCTGTCGCGTTCGGCTTCCGTAAGCTCGGGATTGGCAGCGCGCCACAGCCGGCCACGCACCACGATGTAGCGGCCATCGGGCGTCAGCGGCGCGCTCATTGCAGCGTGATCCAGGTCGGCGCATGGTCGCTGGATTTCTCCCAGCCGCGCACCGCGCGATCGACGCCCGCCGCAATCAGTCGCGGCGCAATCGCCGGCGCCAGCAGCAGATGATCGAGCCTGAGCCCGGCATCGCGGCCATAGGCGTTCCGCAGATAATCCCAGAAGGTATAAATCCGCTCGCCGGGAAACAGCGTGCGCAGCGCATCGGTCCAGCCCTGATCCACTAAGCCTCGATAAGCCTCCCGTGCCTCCGGGCTATACAGCGCATTGTCGGCAAAGCGCTCCGACTTGTAGACATCGAGTTCGGTGGGCATCACGTTGTAATCGCCGGCCAGGATCACCGGCAGCCCGCTGTCCAGCAGGCCCTGCGCATGCACCGTGAAGCGCTCGAACCATTTCAGCTTGTAGTCGAACTTGGGGCCAGGCGCCGGATTGCCATTGGGCAAATAGAGACAGCCAATAATGATGCCCTGCACGGCGGCTTCGAGATAACGGCTGTGCACATCGTCGGGATCGCCGGGCAGGCCGCGCCGGGTCTCGACCGGTGTTGCACCCCGCGCGAGGATGGCCACGCCGTTCCAGCTTTTCTGGCCATGCCAGATGGCGCCATATCCGGCGGCTTCGATGGCTTTGATGGGGAAGCGGTCGTCCGGAGCCTTGAGCTCCTGAAGGCACACGATGTCGGGCCTGGCCTCGTCGAGCCAGCGCAGCAGCACAGCCAACCGCCCGTTGATGCCATTGACGTTGTAGGTTGTAATCTTGATCACGTCGCACCTGCCAAAGCTAACTTCGATGGCTTAATGCGGAACGGGGGCGATAGGTCCATATCGCCCGCCGGCGCGTGCCTGGAGGTGAGCACATGCCGGCAGGCAATCTGGGAGCGCGTGGGAACTAGAACTTGTAGTTCAGGCCCGCGCGGAGCACGCTGAAACGCTGCGTCACGTCGGAACTGCCGGTGGCGAGGCCACTGTAGGTCTGGGTGCCGAGATCGACATAGAGATATTCGGCCTTGATCGAAATCTGGTCGGTAGCCTTGGCCTCGAGGCCGCCGCCTACGGTCCAGCCGATGTGGTTGGCCGACTGGGAGGTGACGACATTGTTGGCCTGGGTGATGCTGGCCGAGCCGTGGCCCGCGGCAAAACCGGCGGTGACAAAGGGCATCACAGGGCCAAAGGCCATGCCGGCGCGGCCGCGAACGGTGCCGTAGTAATCGATCGCCGATTCAAAGCTGCCGATGCCGGGGATGTCTTCGGTGTAGCCAACCTTGGACCACTGCAGATCGGCTTCGGCGCCGACGACGAAGCCGCCCAAATCCATGTTGTAGCCAGCCTGGCCGCCGAACTGGAAGCCATCCGAATCGGTTTCGAATTCCGTGCCGCCGCCGACGGCTTCGCGGATCTGCGTGCCCCAGCCGTAGCCGGCGTTGATGCCGGCATAAAAGCCCGACCAGTCCGAAACCGGCGCTGGCGAATAGATGGGAGCGGCGCCGCTGTTCCAGCCGAGATCCGCAGCGTTGGCTACGGTGGACAAAAGCAGGGTCGCGGAAAGCATGATGCCAAGATGCTTCATGGTGGGGCCTCGTTTGGTAAGTAAGAAGGAGCGGGTCGAATTTCCCGTAAAATGCAATCGAATGGTTTAAGACGACGGTAAGGAACAAGGTTAACGCCATGCCGTGGTGCATGGCTCGCGATCACGAATGCGTCGGGCGCATGGAACCGGTCGCGACGTGTCTCTGCGTGACGCAAGGATCAACGCAGGCATGAAAAAACCCGGCCACTACTGTGACCGGGTGCTTCGTTCGACATCCGATAAGAAGTATCAGGCGCCCTGAATGGCGCTTTCGATATCGGCAATCGGGTGGCCCGTGAGGTCCTTGGAAATCTCGCCGAGCAACTTGGCGCTCAAGGTCTTGTGATAATGCTTGCGCATTTCGCCGAGCGCCCGCGGCGCTGCGATGACGACGAGGCCGTCGATCTTGTTGGCGAGCACGTTCTTGTTCAGCAGATCGACGATGCCAGCCGCGAAATTGTCTTCATTGGCCTGGCTGTCGTCGGGGTTGCCCGAGCTGTTCTGGCGCGAGCCGCTGCCCTGGTTGTCGCTGTCGATGCCGCCGTGCGAGGCCGGGCTGAGCTTGAGATTGGCTTCGTCGCCGGTGTTGGTGAACAAGACCAGCTTGGCGCCATCAGCCACGGCAACGGTGGTACCCTTGGGCAAATTCATATCGATTCTCCGCGTTGGAACAGGTGCCGGACAGCTCCAGATGAGCCGTCCATTGATCTGACTAAGACCGGGGAGCGCATAAGGTTGCAATGGAGCGTCCGGCCGCGAGCACGACTTGGCGCGCAAGTCCGGCAAGGGTGCTAACCCACAAGGCTCAACAGCTCTTTATCATCGCGACTGTGCAAATTCGCCCTGACCACCGGCTGCCGGGTCATCAAGGCCCGTTCGACGATCGTGGCGGCGAGAGCGGGCCCGCCCGCAGCGCCGCGCTGCTCGCCGATCGCCCTGGCGTTCTGCCGGTAGCTGGGGGTTGCGAGGATATGCTGCAGCGCAGCGGCAATCCGCGCCGGGCTCGAACGATGCGGTAGCATGGTCCCGGCGCCGGCCTGAACCACTCGGGCCGCAATGCCCGGCTGCTCGAAGGCCAGCGGCAGGCACAGCATGGGCACGCCCGCGACCAGGGCGTCGAGCACGGTATTGAGCCCGCCATGGGTAATCACCGCGCTCGCCAGGTTCAGCAACGCGGTCTGTGGCGCCCAGGGCAGCACCATGTCGGCGTCGATCGTAGAGGCCTGTTGCGGCGTCAGGGCGTTGCCATAGGTCACCACCAGCCGGACGTCGATCAACCGGCAGGCCCTGGCGATGCGTTGCAACAGCTTGAGGCGATGACCCTGCAGTGTCCCCAGTGTCGCATAGACCAGCGGGCGCGGATCGCTCTCGATCGCCAGTGCCGGCACCGGGTCGCAGGCAACGCTCCGCAACGGCCCGAAATAATGAAAATTGTCCGCCATTTCCCGACGTGGAAAATCCAGCCCCGGCAGCATCTGGCTGATATCGGCCAGCGGCGAGATGCAATCCACCAGCCGGCGACGGGGTGTTAGGCCCCAGCGGGCCGACCAGTCCGCAATGGCATGATCGTGCGCCGCGGTCAGGCGATCGGAAATCCACTCGACGTTGCGGTTCAGCTTGGCGGCCCGGGGGCTATCCTCATAGGGCCAGGCCAGCACCGAGGGCGGCACCAGCGGTTCCCGGTTGATCGGCAGGGCCGCGGCAAACGACACATAGGGCAGCTTGAGGTGATCCGCCACGAGAGCCCCCGCAGGCTCCATCTGGTCGGTCACGACAGCATCGATGGCGTTCTCAGCCAGCAGGCGCGGGGCATCCTGGCAAAATGCATTGGTCATATTGACCATGTCCGAGACGATGCGGCGCACGCCAAAGGGCAATCCCGGATGACGACAATGCGCGATAAAGCTCTGTGGCGTCGTCTGGCTGAGGCCCGGATCGATCACCAGTCGCTCGAGGCGTGGCCAGCTGGTCTCGGTGTCCGGATGACAGACCAGAAAACACTGGTGGCCACGCGCCGTCAGCGCCTGTGCCAGGGCCCGCGCCGGCTGCAGATGGCCCTCCATCGGAGGACTGAAAAAAGCGACGCGCAAGCTGCACCCTTTCTGGGATCGTTGACCTAAAGCCAGTCGCGGTATCGACTATAGGACAGTACGAGCGAACAGGCTAACTGGTTTAGGGCGCCGCATATTCCCGAGGGTGGGAATGCACGGCGATGACCCAAGCGCGGCGGCAAAGTGACTTGAGCATGAGCACAAACGTCGCGTGCATTTGCCCTCAATGTGGCTGCAGAGAAAAAGATGCCTGTTGTTGAAGATGAGTGACGATACCGCGAAGCGCCGCCGCAAGAGGACCGTCCGCTCGGTTGATCGTTGGCGGCAGGTAAACCGGCGATGACACTGGCCAGCCCTGACGGAGTTGATGTCCAAGGTCAGACGCAAGAACCCTGAACTCGGGTCCGACCGGAACGTGAGGCTCTTCATCCAGGCCTGCATTGAGCAGGCCAAGAAGCCGTCAGTTGAGCGCGCTTCCGCACCTATTCGATCAGGATGGGCTTGAAGGGCGTGTCGCGGTGCTTTCAGGAAACAATCGTGCGAACGCATTGTCGATGGCGGCTATATTGATGGCAGGGGTAACTCCGGCGCCGTTACGTGCCCGGACCCCAGCAATGACCTCTCGGAATTTCGTGAGCAGATTGGTTCTCAGGAATCCAGGAGCGTTATCAATATTGAGCACTTGCGTTGCTACAATCAGCGCCCGCAACGCAACGTCGCACGTCGCTTGTGATCCGCTCGAGCAAGCTGTGACTGCTGCAAGTAGAGCTTGATCCTGCTCTACCCGTAGCTGCGACAAATAGAGGTTGCGTCCATCGACTTCGAGCCGAGGCGGTTGTTGAGTTGCAGCCCCTGAGGACGATGTGGGTGGCTGAAAAGTAATCCCAGGGCTCCTCGGCACAGCGGGAGTTGCGGGCGCGACAACATTTGGTGTGAAGCCAAATTGGCCTAGAGTTAACTCACTTGGCATCGCCTGCGGTGTGATAACGATTTGCCCGTTAGTCACGGAAACATATGATCCTGGCGAAGCTGCGGGAATGTTCGTTGGCCGTGTTGTAGCGGGCAGTTGAGCTGTAGGCCCCGAAAACGCGCCAGGCGGTAGCCCGCTGCTGTTCGTAAGAGCCAGCGTGGGTGCGTTGGGGTTTGCTGTAAAGCCAAATCCCATAGTGCGCTGAGGATCTAATACCTGCTGATTTGATGGGCGGGCACCGCTAATTTCAGGAAATGCTCGCGCGAACGCAGCGTCAATAGTCGCGATATTGATGGCACGGCCGACTGTCGCGTCGGGACTTGAACTCACGCTAGCCACCACCTGACGAAGGCTCATCAGCAAATTTTTTTGGGCGGCCGCTGGAGTGGACCCGGAATTAAGGGCCAGCGTGGCTGCAACCATTTCCACCAGGGCATCGTCACACGCCGATTGTGGGCCGCTTGAGCAAGCCGTTATTGCTCGAGACATAGCTGCGTTTTGGGTCACAAATAAACCAGCGATGACTCGACCCAATGGGACGATTTCCGAAGGACTCTGCGGTGCGGTGGACCCTGGAAGTGGAACTTGGGAAAATACCACATTGGTCCCCTGAACAACCAGCTCAGGCTGGTTCGTACCTGGTCCAAAACCTGGTTGTCCCCCGTTGGGCTGAGAAATTTGCCTTAGCCCCGGCGCGTTTGTCTGTACCGGTGGGACGACACTTTGGCCTGTAGGACCGGGTTTAGGCAATGCGAACTCTAATGGAGTGCCTGTCTGTGTCGATGAAGGAAGGCTCGCCGGCCTTGGTGTAGTGACCTGGGCAAAGGCCGGTTGTGACAATACTAGGCAAACAAAGACAAGCGACCCAAATTTTACGACGGTGGCGGTCGAGGTTCTGAACATTATAATTTTTTCGCTGAATATTTTGCTGTCCGGACAGGCCAATATTCGCGGGATCAAGTCAATCGATTTCGCGCGCTAGACTTTAAGGTAAGCGCCCTTGATTCTATTTGTCGAATATTGCCGGCCAGAACAGTTTAACGGGGCCACAGCACGCGGTGTCGACCAGCGCGGCACGATGCGAACAGGCAATGGTGTCGGGAATTTAGGATTTTGCGCATGGTCAAATGGTGCCCCCCGCCGGACTCGAACCGGCACGTCTTGCGACGGAGGATTTTGAGTCCTCTGCGTCTACCATTCCGCCAGAGGGGCACAGGCACGGTCTCTAGCGCAGGCGCAAGTTTCCTGCAAGGCCGGAAACCTTAGCTGCCGACGTAGGCGATCTTGCGGGGTTCGACGCGGGTCATCGCGGTTTCGCGGGCGTCATAAATGGCGCGCGCATCGATGATCGAGGCGTGGTTTTCAGCCGACCAGTTCCACAATTCACTGATCGGACCCTGCAGCGTCTTGCCCAGTTCCGTCAGGCCGTATTCGACGCGTGGCGGCACTTCGGGATAGATGGTGCGGGTCACGAGGCCATCGCGCTCGAGGTTGCGCAGGGTCAGTGTCAGCATGCGCTGGCTGACGCCGTTGATCAGGCGCTTGAGCTCGTTGAAGCGCAGCGTGCCGTTGCGGCCCAGCATGCCGACGACCATGACGCTCCATTTGTCACCGATGCGGTTGAGCACGTCCGACATGGCCGTGCAATTGGACGATTTGGAGGTGTCTTGCAGGGACATGGGGCTGGCTCTTTCCGCTGGCGTGGCTGGTGGTAAATATAGATGCAGTTCCTTTCTGTGCCTAGGTGCTAATCGCGTCGGTCTTTGCCGGGTGTTCAGGCGCCCGCTCAACTCCCTGTCAGACCCGCCCACGTCGCTTGAGGCCATGGCCCAGCGCTGCTAGAAGGGCGGCACTTCATTAACTTTTCGTCCCGGAGCCGCTGTTCCCGTGCTGTTGTTTGTCCGTTTTTTCGCCCTGGTCTGCATCGTTCTGGCGAGCCTTGCGCCAGCGCGCGCCAATCCGATGCTGCTGGTCGATATGGACAATTTCAACGTGCTTTATGCCCAGGAGGCCGGCGAGCCCTGGCATCCGGCGTCGCTGACCAAGCTGATGACGGCCTATGTGGCGTTCGAGGAATTGTCCAAGGGCACCGTCACGCTCGATACGCCCGTCGTGCTGTCGCGCCATGCCGTCAACGAGGCGCCGTCCAAGTCTGGCCTGCCGGTCGGCAGCAGCCTCACCATGAAGGACGCGCTTTACGTGATGATCGTCAAATCGGCCAATGACGTGGCCATGGCGATCGCCGAAACCATCGGCGGCAGCGAGGCGGGGTTCGTGGTCAAGATGAACGACGTGGCCAAGCGCATGGGCCTGACGGCGTCGCATTTCGCCAATCCCAACGGGCTGCACGATCCCGCGCAGGTGATGTCGGCGCGCGATCTGGCGGTGCTGTCGCTGTATATCCGGCAGAATTTTCCGCAGTTCATGCCGATGTTCGGCACTGACGTAGTGCAATTGGGCAAGGCACAGCTGGAATCCAACAATGAGCTGCTGGTCAAGTTCGCCGGCACCAACGGCATGAAGACCGGCTATGTCTGCGCTTCGGGGCTCAACATGGTGGCGACGGTGCAGCGCAACGGGCGCAACATGCTGGCGGTGGTGCTGGGCGGCTCATCGGCGCGCGAGCGCAACGAACGGGCGGCCGAGCTCCTGCTCAAGGGTCTCGAGGGTTCGGCCCAGCCGAGCGGGCAGACCGTGCTGACGCTGGCCAATAATCCCGGCGCGACCCCGGTCGATATGCGCTCGCTGATCTGCGGCAAGGATTCCAAGGCCTATGTGGCGGCGCAGCAGGCGGCGTTTCCTATGGGGCTCAAGGGCCAGCCGAGCTTTTTGACCGACGAGATCGCGCCTAGCTCGTATGTGGCGACCGATCTGGGCCGGGTGGCCGTGGGCGTCGAGCTGCCGCGGCCGCGTCCGCCGCATGTGCCGATGGTTGGAGCGACTGCAGGCGTCGCCGGTGCGTTTACCGAGGGCGTAACGGCGGTGGCCAACGACAATGTGCCCTATCCACGGCCCCGCCCGGTGTTCGCGCAATAGCGCTCAGGCGGCCGTGACGATCTCGAAGCGCAGGACGTCGGCCTCGCTCGTCACGACGCAGTCGTGCCCGTGCTGGCGGCAATACAGCGGGATATCGACCCGCGCCATCGGGTCGGTCGCCAACACGGTCAGCGCCAACCCCGGTGGGAGGGTCGACACAAGTTTTTCGAGCTTGAGGACGGGGAGGGGGCATTTGAGCCCCCGTGCGTCGATGAGCCGGTCAGTCAAGCACCAGTACCCAGTGGATGCCGTAGCTCGACACCTGGTTGAACGACACCGCGATACCGGCGCGCGTCGCATTGGTGCGCAGGCCCGCCGCGTCTGCGGGGTTGTTGCGCCAGCCCGAGAAGGTCTCGGCAAACGTGGCGTAACCGGCGCTCAGCTTCATGCCGGCGAGCTCCTGCGGCGTGCGGGGCGGTGTGCCGGTCTGGGCGTATTGATTGGCCAGCACCTGCGCCGTGCCATCGAGCGCAGGATCGGGAACCAGCGCGGGCAGGCCCGCCGTCGCGCGATAGGCATTGATCAACCCGATGGCTTGGGCCTTGTCGAGCGTTGCGCCGGGCTGGTCCATGCGGGCCGACAGGCCGGGCGCCAGAGCTGTGCCGCCGCTGGGGGCAATAGCGCCCATGCTGCAGGCGGAAACCGCGACGGCGGTCATGATGGCGGCAAGGGCGAAAATGGCCGGCTTGGGAGCGCGCAAAGCGGTCATGGGCAAATCCTGACGAAAAACATGAAAGGCGGATAATCGGCCAGCACGGCCAAATGATGATCGCACCCTTCCTAGCGCCGGTATGCTGCCATAGAATTAACGGCGCCCCTCAATCGCGGTCCCGTCACCCGCGCTACCAGCGGTTGCGCAGGCGATCCAGCAATTGGCCGAGCAGGAGCTGGCCAGCATCGGTGAAGTTGATCTTGCCGTTCTCGACGTTCGCCAATCCCAGCCCGGACAGTTCCTTCAGCGCTTCGGGGTCGGCCTGATGGCCCGCGGCATCGCGTGCCACGATGCCGGAAACCGCGTCACCGCTTTCGAGCTGGTGGTAGATGGCGAAGGCAAATACGGCGAGAGCCTTGTCGCTGAGATCGTTGGGCGTGGTCATGGATATTGCTCCTCAGGTGCGGTCCTGACGAACACTTAACCCTCTAGATCGGTTCCTGCGCATCGTTTCACCGATCGGCCAGTTCAATGCTAACACTGTGCTAACGCGCCACCAGGAGATTTTCATGGAAACCAGCCATTTCGTCGTATCCGCCGCTGCGCTCTCGGGCTGGCAATACAGCCACAAGGGCGACATCACCGGCCCGTTCGACACCAGGGAAGCCGCCGTCGCAGCCGCCATCGCCGAAGCCGGCGCGTCCGACGATCCCCACGCCGAAGTGCTGCTGCGCGATAACGAAATGAAAACCGAAAGCGTATGGCGCGCCGGCAAATAGCGCGGTGGTGACCCCGGCGGGATTCGAACCCACGACCCCCGGATTAGGAATCCGGTGCTCTATCCAGCTGAGCTACGGGACCACGCCTCCCGACGTACCAGCTTGACCGAGCTGATTCAAGATCGGCCCTCACCACCACAAATCTCCCTTACCGAGACAATTCGTTCATCATTTTTTGCCTTATTTGGGTGCATGGTGAATAGAACCTTTCGGATGCCCGCTGTGCTCAAAATCGGTCTTGCTCATATCTTGGCCCTTGCGGCGTTGTCGGCGCCTCAGGTGTCGGCGATGGCGTGCGAGCAACTCACCATGGCTCCCGGTGGGGTCGTGGTGCAGGTGACCGACGGCGATACGGTCGTGCTCGACGACGGGCGCGTCATCCGCATGATCGGCACCCAGGCGCCCAAATTGCCGCTGGGCCGGGAGGGTTTCGAGACCTGGCCGCTGGCGCCCGAGTCCCAGCAGGCGCTGTCGGCACTGGCGCTCGACAAGCCGGTGCAACTGGGCTTTGGCGGCGAAAAAATGGACCGCTATGGCCGGGTTCTGGCGCATCTGTTCGTCGAAACGCCGGATGGTCTGGTCTGGGCGCAGCAGGCCATGGTCGCCCAAGGGCTGGCGCGGGTCTATTCGTTTCCCGACAATCGCGCCTGTCTTGATCTTTTGTTTGCCGCCGAGGGTCGCGCGCGCCTTGCCAGGCTTGGAATCTGGAACAATCCCTATTACAGCGTGCGGGCGGCCACTGCGCCGGCCGACCTGCTCTCGCGCGCAGGCCATTATGAACTTGTAGAGGGCCGCGTGCTGCTCGCCGATCAGGGCGGCGGACGCGTCTATCTCAATTTTGGCCGGTTCTGGAAAGAAGACTTCACGGTGATCATCGAAGCCAGTGCGCTGCGCCTGTTCGCGGCAGAAGGGTTCGATGCCAAATCGCTCGAAGGCGCCTTGATCCGGGTGCGCGGATGGCTGGACGACGGGGATGGTCCTCGCATCGAAGTGACCCATCCCGAACAAATCGAGGTTCTGGCAGTAAGATGACGGGCATGGCGCTGATGGCAAAAGGAATGCGGAACGCCCTGTTGGGCTTGAGCCTGGTGGCGCTGTCGGCCTGCACCAGCCTGCCCGGAGCCCGCATCGCCGTGAGCCAGACGGGCGACAACCCGGCGCCGACCGTGGTGCCCGAGGGGACCGATCCCGACGATGCCGTCATCGGGCGCCGTGAGCATCCGCGCATCATCGCGTCCTATGGCGGGGTGTATTCCGATCGCCCGGCCGAAATCATGGTGGCGCGCATTGTCGGGCGCTTGCTGGCAGCGGCCGATCAGCCCAACGCACAATTCCAGGTGACCATTCTCGATAGCTCCGAGGTCAATGCTTTCGCGCTGCCGGGCGGCTATATCTATGTGACGCGCGGCATTTTGGCGCTTGCCTCGGATACCAGCGAGCTGGCAGCGGTTCTGGCGCATGAAATTGCCCACGTAACCCTGCGCCACGCGCGGGCCCGGACCGACCGGACGCGGACTACCGAAATCGTCGACAAGGTCATAACCGGTGTGTTCGGCGGCGACACCTCCACCGACGCCAGCGCCAACCGCACGCGGGAATCGCTCGCGGCATTCGGCCAGGCGCAGGAGCTGGAAGCCGATCGCGAAGGCATCAAGTTTGCCGGCAAGGCGGGCTATGATCCTCAGGCTGCAGCCCGCTTCCTCGGCGTGATGAGCCGGTTCGCCACCTTCTCGGTGGGCACCGGCAAAAGCGAGGACGGGTTCCTGTCGTCGCACCCGTCGACGCCGGCGCGCATTCAAAAGGCCGTCGACACGGCAACCGAAATGTTCGGCCCCAGCACCGCTGGCGAAGTCGACCGGGCCGGGTATCTGTCCTCGATCAGCGGGCTGACCTTTGGCGACAGCCCGGCGCAGGGCACCATCATAGGCCAGCGCTTTCTGCATTCGGCGTCGAAATTCACCTTCACCGTGCCCGCTGGATACAGCCTCCAGAATTCGCAGAGCGCCGTGGTTGGCGTGGCGGGCGATGGCGAGGCCGTGCGCTTCGACAGCGCGGACGTCCAGGCCAATATGGCGCTTACCGACTACCTCAAGTCCGGCTGGATCGCCGGGCTCAAGGCCGACAGCGTCGTCAGCCTGTCTGCCAATGGCATCGAGATGGCTTCGGGCGTGGCCCAGACCGACCAGTGGTTCTTCCGCGTCTCGGTGATGCGGCTCGATGGCCAGGTCTATCGTTTTATCTTCGCCGCCAAAGCCGATAGCGCGCGCTTTGCCGCCGGTGCCGAGGCAACGCTGCAAAGCTTCCGCCGCACGGTGGCGAGCGATCTGTCCCAGGTCAGCAAGGTCGCGGTGCGTATCGTAACGGCCAAGCCGGGCGATACGGCGGACTCGCTGGCGCGCCAGATGCGGGGGCTCAACCGCGGGACGGACCTGTTCTACATCATCAACGATCTCTACCCCGGCGATCCGGTGGTGCCGGGTGAGGCCTACAAGGTCGTCGCGATGCAATAGTCCGGCTCGGGCTTCGGCTCGATCTGGCTACAGCAGATCGCAGAGCGCGGCGACCAGCGGCTCGTCGGCGGGCGGCATGGGATAATCGCGCAATGACTGGGCGCGGACCCATTTGAGGGCCGTATGTTCCCTGGCTTGCGGCGTGCCCTGCCATTTGCGGCACACATAAAGCGGCATCAGCAGGTGAAAAGCATCATAGCTGTGCGAGGCAAACGAGAGCGGCGCAAGGCACGCCGTCTTGGTCGAGATCCCGAGCTCTTCCTCGAGTTCGCGGATCAGCGCGGCCTCCGGCGTTTCACCCGCCTCGACCTTGCCGCCGGGAAATTCCCACAAGCCCGCCAGCGACTTGCCCTCGGGGCGCTGCGCAATGAGCACGCGGCGATCGGGATCGATCAGCGCACAGGCGACGACAAACAACATTCTCATAGCGGGGCCCGCCGGTAGTGGTAGCCATAGGCATCGGTGAAGCCGAGCTTGCGATAGAGCGCGAGAGCAACCTCATTGTCGGCCAGCACCTGGATGGCGGCATTGCTCGCGCCCATCTGCGACGTCCAGTTGAGGGCCGCATGCATGACCGCACGGCCAAACCCTTCGCCGCGCCGCTCCGGGTCGACCACGACATTGAGAAACACCCCAATGCCCTCGGCCTGGATGGCGAGCGCTGCGCCAGCCGGCTGATAGGTCTCGTCGTAGACGACGACGCCGCGCGCCGGGACGGTCAGCTGGTCGAGAATTTGTCCGAGGCTTTCGAGCGTCGCATCGTCATAGCCGGCCATGGCACCCTGAATGGCGCGCCACTCTGGATCGGTGGGTTCGAAGTATTTGGGCGTAGCCGAAACCAGGCGCTGGCGCTTGGTCAGCGGCATGGTGAGCACGAGGCTTGGCTCGAAAGTCTCCCAGCCCTTGGCATCCAGCGCCGCAACAATGCCGGGGCCAGCTAACGGCGTGACGCGAAAAGTCGGACGCAGCTGGCGCGCGCGGTACTCGGCGGCCAGGGCGTCGAGCCGCGCGGCTGCATTGCCGTCGTCGGCCAGATCAAGACTATGGATGGAATTGGCGCGCTTGGTGTAACCGCGCGCAAAGCGGGCCGACCAGGCGCCATCGGTTATGGTTTCGAGCGAGGGCCAGGCGAGCAGGGTGGCCTGCTCGATTTGGGTAGCGGTAAGGGTCATGGAGCGCTCGCCCTAGCTGCGATAGTCGCCATTGATGGTGATGTAACCATGCGTCAGATCGCAGGTGTAAACGGTTGCTCTGCCGCTGCCGAGCCCTAGGGAGACGGTCAGTTCGAGGTCCTGACCCTTCATATAGGCCGATGTTGCGGCTTCATCATAGACCGTCGCGCGTTCGCCATCCTTGGCAACCAGCAGATCGCCGAAGCGGATCGCGAGTTTGTCGCGGTCGGCGGGTTCCCCGGCTTTGCCGACAGCCATGACGACACGACCCCAATTGGCGTCCTCGCCGGCGATGGCGGTCTTCACCAGCGGGCTGTCGGCGATCGATTTGGCAATCCGGAATGCCGAGGCGTCGGTGGTGGCGCCTTCGACGTGAATGGAAACTTGCTTGGTCGCGCCTTCGCCGTCGCGCACCACCTGGATGGCGAGATCGAACAGCACGTCGCGCAGGGCTTCGCCAAAGGTTTCGGCGCGCGGATCGTGCAGGCTTTCGATGGTTTCAAGGTTTGCCTTGCCGGTGGCAAAGGCCAGCAGCGTATCGGAGGTGGACGTATCGCTATCGACCGTGATGGCGTTGAAGCTGGTCTGCACGTGGCGGGTCAACAGCGCCTGCAGCACCGGGGCGGCGATGGGCATGTCGGTTACGACGAAGCTGAGCATGGTCGCCATATCAGGCGCGATCATGCCGCTGCCCTTGGCGATGCCGTTGATGCGCACTTCGACGCCATCGATCTCAAGGATGGCGCCCGACAGCTTGGGAAAAGTGTCGGTGGTCATGATGGCCTTGGCCGGATCCATCCAGGGGCCATCGGCCAAGCGGGTCGCCATGGTGTCAAGCACGCCGGCAAACTTGGAGGCGTCGAGCGGCTCGCCGATGACGCCGGTGGAGGCGAGGAAAATCTCGGATGGCGCGCATCCCAACGCCTTCGCGGCGTAATCGGCGGTCAGCGCAACGCTTTGCTGGCCCTTGGCGCCGGTAAAGGCATTGGCATTGCCCGAATTGACGACGAGGCCGCGTGCGATGCCGTTAGGCAAATTGGCCTTGCACCAGTCGACGGCGGCCGACGAGCACTTCGATTTGGTGACGACGCCGGCCGCCGTGGTGCCCTCGTCGAACGCCATCAGCAGCACATCGGTGCGGTTTTTGTACTTGATGCCAGCTTCGGCGGTGGCGAAGCGCACGCCCGGAACTGCCGGCAGGTCTGGAAATTCTGTGGGGGCGAGTGGGGAAACCGGATGGGCGGCCATGGCAAAATCCTCGTGCGAAGTCGCACCGGTTTGCCCGAAACAGGGAACAACCGCAAGACAGGCGGCGCGCAGAAAAAAGCCCGGGAGGTGATCCCGGGCTTTGTAATTCTTATGGGGTGACGGGCGCTTCGGTTTCAGTGGCAGCGTCGGTCTCGGTCTGCTGCGCGACCGCGGTAGCCAGCGCTGCATCGGGAATGTCGATGGCAACGCCATCCATCAGCTTGGCAACCGTGTCGTCAAAGGTCTTCATCAGGAGCTGCTGCTGCAACTGGCCGGCGGCCTCTTCGAAGGCCGGAGGAGCGGACTGGCGCTTTTCTTCAAGCTTGATGACGTGCCAGCCGAACTGGGACTGCACGGGCTCGGAGACCTGGCCGATGTCGGTCAGGGCGTAGGCCGCGGCTTCAAATGGCGCAACCATCATGCCCTTGCCGAAGAAGCCGAGGTCGCCGCCATTGGCTGCACCCGGGTCGATCGACTTTTCCTTGGCGAGGGTTGCGAAATCTGCGCCGCCATCGAGCTCGGCCTTGACGGCCTTGGCTTCGTCTTCGGTGGGGACCAGAATGTGGCTGGCGCGGATTTCCTCGGTCGGCTTGAAATCGGCGACGAGCTTGTCGTATTCGGCGCGCACGGCGGCTTCGGTGACGCCGGCAGCGATGGTTTCAGCAAAATAGGCGCGGCGCAGGGCGCGGTCTTCGAGATAGGCGAGGCGCTGCTGGAACAATGGCGTCTCGGCCATGCCCTCGGCGCGACCGGCTGCAGCCATGACCTTCATGTCGATCAGCACGCGCAGCAGGAACGGCTTGCGCTGTTCGGGCGGCATCTGGCTTAGTTCCTGGGTCAGATCCTCGGCGGCAAAGCTCAAATCAGCCTCGGTGATAGGCTGGCCGGCGACCGTCGCGACAACGGTCTCTGGTGTCACGGCGGGAGCCTCTGCAGCTGGCGCTGCTGGGGCATCCGCTGCTGGAGCCCCGGTGGCTGGCGTTTCTGCGGCGGGGGCTGCAGGCGCTGCGTCCTGCGCAAAGGCCGGAGCCATGGCTGTCGATGCAACCATCAGGGCCAGCACACTGGCGCTGCGGGCAAAGCGCAGAGGGGAAAAAATCATCGTTGAACTCTCCTGGCCGGCGCACCTTGGCAAATCGCCGCGCGGCTCGTTGGTGAACGGCAGACTGGTCTGCCTGGATATTTCCATCTGCCGTCACATGGCAACTGGGCTAAAATATGCCGCGCCGCATTTCGTGAGCGGCCCGCTGGCGCAAAACCCCGGAAAATCTTGGTTTTCCGGCGCCGAAACGAGGTGTCGCCGATTTGGGCGACGTTGACAAGACAAGGGCTCGCTCTTACATCTCAGCCGCTTTTCCGCCACCCGGCGGGAACAACAATTTCGGAAGCCGCAAAGGCTTCTCATCGCGCCGGACACCCCAGGAATTCCATTATGACATCCTGCTGCGCTGCGATGAGCAATCAAAGGACCTGACATCATGGCACTTGCTGGCCTCGCCCGACGGATTTTCGGTTCTCCGTCCGATCGGCACGTCAAGCGGTTTGCGAGCAAGGTCGCCGCGATCAACGCGCTCGAAGCCGAACTGGAAAAGCTCAGCGACGACCAGTTGCGCGCTCGCACCGCCGAGTTCAAGGCGCAACTGGCCAAGGGCGCCGATCTCGACGATCTGATCGTGCCGGCGTTCGCGACTGTTCGCGAGGCTGGCAAGCGCGTCCTCGGCATGCGTCACTTCGACGTGCAGCTGATCGGCGGCATGGTGATGAACGAGCGCGGCATTGCCGAGATGCGCACCGGTGAAGGCAAGACGCTGGTGGCGACGCTGCCGATGTATCTCAACGCGCTCACCGGGAATGGCGCGCATCTGGTGACGGTCAACGATTACCTGGTGAAGCGTGACGCGGCCTGGATGGGCCAGATCTATAATTTCCTCGGGCTCAGCTGGGGCGTCATCGTGCATGGCATGAGCGACCCGGAGCGCAAGGCTGCGTACGGCGCCGACATCACCTATGGCACCAATAACGAGCTCGGTTTCGACTATCTGCGCGACAACATGAAATACACCCGCCAGCAGATGGTGCAGCGGGGCCATGAATTCGCGATCGTCGACGAAGTGGACTCCATCCTGATCGACGAGGCGCGCACGCCGCTGATCATTTCGGGACCGTCGGAAGATCGCTCGACGCTTTACACCACTATCGACGCGCTGATGCCGATGATTGGCGAGGACGATTTCGAACTCGACGAAAAGCAGCGGTCGGCGACGTTTACCGATGCGGGTATCGAAAAGCTCGAAGCCAAACTCGCCGAAGATGGTCTGCTCAAATCGGCGTCGATGTACGACGTCGAAAACGTCGCTTTGGTGCACCATGCCAATTCGGCGCTACGGGCACACAAGCTGTTCCGCAAGGACAAGGACTATATCGTCCGCAACGATGAAGTCGTGATCATCGACGAGTTCTCGGGCCGCATGATGCCGGGCCGCCGCTATTCCGAGGGCCTGCACCAGGCGCTGGAAGCCAAGGAACACGTCAAAATCCAGCCGGAAAACCAGACGCTGGCGTCGATCACCTTCCAGAATTATTTCCGGCTCTACAAAAAGCTTGCCGGCATGACCGGAACGGCCGCGACCGAAGCCGAAGAATTTGCCGATATCTACAAGCTCGACGTGGTGACCATCCCCACCAACGTTCCGGTGCAGCGCAAGGACGACGAAGACGCGATTTTCCGGACCGCTGCCGAGAAGTTCGACGCCATCGCCGATTTGATCAAGCAGTGCCAGGATCGTGGCCAGCCCGTGCTGGTCGGTACGACCTCGATCGAAAAATCCGAGATGCTGGCCGAATTGCTGCGCGCCAAGAACGTTGGATCGATGAACGTGCTGAACGCGCGTCATCACGAGCAGGAAGCCTTCATCGTCGCCGACGCTGGGCTTCCCGGTGCCATCACCATCGCTACCAACATGGCCGGTCGCGGCACCGATATTCAGCTTGGCGGCAACCTCGAAATGCGCATCGAGCGCGAAACCGCTGGTCTTGAAGGCGCCGAGCGCGATGCCAAGATCGCCGACATCAAGCGCACCATCGCTGCCGACAAGGCCAAGGCGCTCGCCGCTGGTGGCCTGATGGTGATCGGCACCGAGCGCCATGAATCGCGCCGTATCGACAACCAGCTGCGTGGCCGTTCGGGCCGCCAGGGCGATCCGGGGCATTCGGCATTCTTCCTGTCGCTGCAGGACGATCTGATGCGGATTTTCCCGGTTGATTCGATGGATTCCATGCTGGGAAAGCTCGGCCTCGAGCAGGGCGAATCGATCACCCACCCATGGGTCTCCAAGGCCATCGAGCGGGCGCAGGGCAAGGTCGAAAGCCGCAACTTCGATATCCGCAAGAATATCCTGAAGTACGACGATGTGATGAACGATCAGCGCAAGGTGATCTTCGAGCAGCGCATCGAGATGATGGATGCCGAGGACGTCAGCGAGACCGTGGTGGAAATGCGCCACGACGTGGTCGACAACATCATCGAAAAGGCCATTCCGCCGCGCGCCTACCCCGAGCAGTGGAAGATCGAGCAGCTCGAAGCTGCCGCCAAGACCTATCTCAACGTCGATGTGCCGGTGAAGGCCTGGGCCGAAGAAGAGGGCATTGACGTCGAAACCGTGCGCGAGCGGATGATCGCGCTGGTCGACGAGGCCGCTGCCACCAAGGAAGCGCGCACTGTCGCCGCGATGGAAGCTGCCGGTTCGCCAAACCCGACTGTGATGCGCCAGGTCGAAAAATCGATCCTGCTGCAGTCGATCGACGGGCTGTGGCGCGAGCATCTGGTTACGCTCGATCACCTGTCCAAAGTGGTCGGCTGGCGCGGTATCGCCCAGCGCGATCCGCTGAATGAATACAAGCAGGAAGCCTATGAGCTGTTCCAGTCGCTGCTGGCGAACCTGCGCGAACTGGTGACGACACAGCTCAGCCACGTCGAGCTGCAGCCACGCGCGGTGACGCCTCCAGCGCCCGACCTCAGCCGCCTGCGGGAAACCCATATCGATCCGCTGACCGGCGAGAACGATGCCGACGGCGGTGACACCATCGCCGACTCGCTCGGCGCCGTGGGCAGCGATCCCTCGCTGGCCCCGATCGACCCGGCTCTGCTCGAAGGGGTCGCGCGCAACGCGCCTTGCCCATGCGGGTCGGGCAAGAAATTCAAGCACTGCCACGGGCAGCTGTAAAAACAAGAAGGCCCGGAGCGATCCGGGCCTTTTGCTTTAGGGGCAAACAAGGACTTGGCGAAGTAATCAGCACGTCACCCGAATTTCGGCGAAGCCGCTGATCGAGCCACCGTCCGAGGGCACCACGCCAACCATGCAGCGCGTGCCGGCGAGGCCGATCGTGCCACCCTGCGCAATCACCGTGCCGTCGGCCAGGGTGATGAAGCCGTTGTCGACCGCGCCGATTTCGACTTTCCCCGTGGTGCCGCAAATCGGATAGCTGTCGCCTGCGGCCACCATGAAGCGCGTGCCGGTGGGCAGGCAGTCGCCACCGCTGGCTACCGCCTCGCCTGACGCCGGCAGAGGCGGCAAGGTCGCGGGCCCCGGCACTGCAGCTGCGGTCGCGCCGCTGCGCCAGTTCTGTTCAAGAATATCGAGACGGTTGGTGATGTCGGTCAGCGAAGTATCGTCGACAGCTGGCGGCGTCACTGCGGCGGGCTGTGCCGCCTGCTGTTGACCGAACAGCGCCAGGCTCAACTTGATCTGCGCAATATCGGTGGAAAGCCGCGCCAGATCGCGCTGCGTCTCGCTATAGGTCCAGGCGTTGGCGCCAATGGCTGCAACACCGACCAGCCCGACAACGAACGCCAGGATCGTGCTCATCGGCATGCGGCGTGTCGCTACAGTCGTGGCGCGCGTCGGTTGCTTGGGCTCACTCTGGACTGTGGGTGTGTCTTCCAAAGTGTCGTCTCCAATGCCGTCAGGGCATACTCAGTCACGGCAAAATGCGGCTGTCGTGTGGTGGCTCAGAGCAGCAACCATCGCGCGCGCGGATAGGGAACCGGCGCCGTCTTGCCGCTAATGATTGGCTTGACCGTTTCTGGCTGGCCGCCGAACAAATTGCCGATACCGCCGACTAAGCCGCTGACGGCGCCGGTCATGGCTTCGCCCCGCGCCTTGATCGCTGCGGCATCCTTGGCCTGCTGCTCGACCAAAGCCAGTTGGGTCACCACGGCTTTTTCGTCGGCCTGTTGTTTGGCGACCAGGCTCGGGCTTGGCGTAAACACCGGGCAGGGGCCCATGGCATCGAGGATGCGGCCACCGGGCGCATTGAACACATATTGCCGTTCGCAAACGTCCCAAACCGGCGGCGTCTTGTTCAGCTCGAACAGATCGTAGCCTTCCTTGATGTCCTTCCAGAAACCCAGGTGCTGATTGGTCGTCTCGGCCGCCAGATTGACGGCACTCATCTTGAAGGGGAAAATCTGCAGCTGGAAACTCGGATTGCCGCCTTTGAAGCTCTCGCGGGCCAGCGCATAGATTTCAGCAATGCCGTCGTCCGTCATGGCGTAGCAGCCGCGCGACGAGCAATCACCATGCACCATCAGATCGGACCCGGTGCGGCCCCAGGCGCGGTCGAACTTGTTGGGAAATCCGGTATTGAACGAGAGGTAATAATTGGACTTGGGGTTCATCAGCCCGGGGGTGATGGTGTAAAAGCCCTCAGGACTTTGCCGATCGCCTTCCTTGACCTTGGGGCCGAGCACGCCCGAAAAGGCGCAGATCTCGTAGCTCTTGAACATGCGGAACTGACCCGCAGTTGTTCGCTTCCAGACCTCGAGGGTCTTTTCCTTTTTGAAGATGCGCACCACCATGGCCTCGCCGGCCGAAGATCCCATGGCCTTGAGCGCTGTCACCACGCTGGCCTGCAACGGCTGGGTGTGGCGATTATTAGCCGATTTCGGCAAAAAACCGCCACAGGCGACAAGACCGAACGCGACCCACAACAGGATCAGCACGGAGCAGATATTGCGAAGCACAGTGGCGGTCACGATCGGCAGCCCAATAGCAGGGGTGGACTGACCCGGCGCAGGGACAGTGGTTACCGCAGCATGAGAAATGCTGGTGAACGAACCGTTACCACGACGCAAAACAGCGTGGAAGTTGTGTCGAATTCTGCGTTGGCCACGATGTCATCCCGGCGGAGGCCGGGATCCATCTCGAGATCGCGCCACAGCCGCAAGGTGGTTGGGACTGATAGTGCGATCTCGCGGCGTCTTAATACATCTCAGGATGGATCCTGGCCTCCGCCGGGATGACACCGAGACTGCGAATGGTCTGCCTACAGCGTCGTGCCGATTGCCATGAACTTCTCGCGACGCTGTTCGCGGATTTCAAGCCGCCCCTTGCCGGCAAAATCGGCGAGAAATTTGGCGATCGCGTCGCGGGTCGAGGCCATCACGGTTTCGGGGTGTCGATGCGCACCACCGGTCGGCTCGGGAATGATCGCGTCGATGACGCCAAAGCCCAGCAGATCGGCGGAGGTGATCTTCATGTTGGTGGCGGCGTCCTGCGCCTTGGCAGCATCGCGCCACAGGATCGAAGCGCCGCCCTCTGGCGAAATCACCGAATAGATGGCGTGTTCCAGCATCAGTACGCGGTTGGCCACGGCGATGGCGATGGCGCCGCCCGAGCCGCCTTCGCCAATGACGATGGCAATATT
>Ga0247806_10000589_pt1 | contig 21792 bp, 15 predicted proteins | sample UWRJL059202B1_FD_179935 | JGI IMG/M metagenome (GOLD analysis project Ga0247806, IMG submission 179935) | Plant litter microbial communities from Arlington Agricultural Research Station in Wisconsin, United States - UWRJ-L059-202B-1 | ecosystem: Environmental > Terrestrial > Plant litter >... | reverse complement strand
GTAAAAAATTATTAAAACAAAAAAAAAAAAAAAGTTCAGCCAAAACTAAAACTAAAGGTAAAAAAAAATAGAATATGATTATAAATTTTTATTCATTTACAATTGAAAACATTCATTTACATTTTATTATCGAACATACTTTAATGTTTATCGCATTAGCTTTTTGTAGTTTGTTAATTAAACAATATAATTTTATTACTTTATTATTAACTATCGAAGTAATTATTATTTCTTTAATTACTATGATATTAGCAATGTATAATCTAACTTTTGATATTACATTATTAATTTATATTTTATGCATTTTAGGGGTGGTTGCTGTTGAAACAGGTATTATATTAGCTTTAATTGTTAAATATTACCAACGACATAATCATACTATTATTGAGGAAATTAAATATTTAAAATATTAATTCACAATGGGTCATTTAATCAATCCTACACAATTTAGATTAGGTCATTCTGTATTTTCCGATAGAAACTGGCCAGCCTTAAATAAGGAACAATATATGTTTTGTTATGGTATTCAAAAAGATTTTACTGATTATTTTAAAAGTATATTTCTTTTTAAAAAAAAATTAATTTTAAAACGTAAACATAGAAAACGTAAATTTTTTACTAAAAATAAAAACCCACGATTACTTTTTTCTCACTGTAATGTTAATTTCTTTGGATTTAATTTAAATAGAGTTTTAGTTGATGTTAATATTTTTGATTTACGTTTTGAATCAAAATGGGAATCTCTTTTTGATACTAAACGATTTCAAAACTTTCTTTTTAATTTTAGTCAAGTATTCCGTACTGCTAAAATTTTAAGAACACCAACTTTTTTTGTTAATATTAAAAAAGAAACTATTAAACAGTTTTTTACTATTTTAAATGTACAATATCATAAAATTAATGGTACTTTACTTTCACAAACTACCAAATGGGTTAAATCTTATTTATCAAAAATTTATCAAAAATTCTTTAGTTTTTTTACCGATTCTGCTTATTTAGTCAATAAACGAAAAATTTTACGTCAAGCAAAACGATATATTAAAAAACGTTCTGCAAAAGCGCATATTTTTATTACTTCTAAATATAAACGTAGACAAAAAAGAATTTTTCTTAAAAATTGGAGTAAGATTTTATTATTATTAAGTCCTATTAGTGCGAAATTTCCTTCAAAATTTTTTCAAGCAAAAAATAAAAAGAAAATTTCAAAACTTAAAAAAATGTTACTTATTAAAAATAAATACTTATTTAATTTTTCTGATATGTTTGATATTTACTTTAAAGTTATTACTCATAAATTTGCTAAAAAAGTTCGTCGTCGTGATTTAAGTCGTTTTTATTCGTTAGTAGAAAGTGCTAAAATTATTGATTATTTAAAATCAATTAAAAAAGATTTTAAATTTTCTTTACGTCGATTATCTTTTAATAAACCGATTTTATCTTTAATACCATTAGAGGATAAATTTAGACTTTATAAATCTCAAGCTCATTATTATTTAAAAAATATTATTTTAAAAAAACAATTTTCTAATGTTGATAGATATATTAGATTAATTCCTGCTATTGATTTAGATAAAAAAATTATGAAAAAATTTTATAATTTTAAAAAAGATTTAGCTTTAATAGAAAATAAAGTAAATGTTCAAGCGATTACTAAAAAACCATATACTCGATCTACAATAGTTTGTGGTTTAAATACTTTTCTTTTAAATGTTAAAAATCTTCTTTTTCTTATAAAAAAACATAAACTTCAAGTAAAAAGTCTTATTAGTGGATATAATAGAGCTAATTTATTATATCCAGCTATTAAATTTGAAGCCGATAGTGAAAACGAATTTTATACTAATTTTTTTAAACGATTAATTTTAGAATTTACTCAACATAGAAATAAAAAAATAATAATGGATCAAGAATTGCTTAAGTTTATAAAAACTAATTTTTATAAACTTAATTACACATATAAGAATCGAGTATTTAAAGAAAATTTAAATAATAATAATCGTAAAAAAATTATTAAAAAAAAAATGACTAAAACTCGAAAAGCTAAAAAAAAAATTGTTAAATCTAATAAAAAAGTTAACAATTTTAACTCAATGAATAATAAATTTTCTCAATATAAACATAATCGCTCTAACAAATTCTTTAATAGAAATCAAAAACCATATACCCGTATTTTAAAAAAATATCCAATTGCTAGATATACTTTATTAGCAAATTTTAAATTAAAATCTTCAAATTATAAAAATATATTACGAAATTGGGTTATTTATGAAGGAAATTTCTGGGTTGAACGTTTAATTTCTCATCTTGTTACTGCTGTTAGATTTCCTGAACAAAAAAAATATAATGACATCAAATTAGACTTAATAAATGGAGTTTATTTACCTAAACATAAAAAAAATACTGAGCGTCGAGTTGCTTTTGTAACTAAAGCTGTTAGTGGATTACATTATCTGTTTATAAAAAGACGTGAATTAATCTGGGAACAAAATGATGCGCAAAGTGATTATTTTAGAAATAAATTATATTTATTTAATAATATGAATAATTTTAATTTTCCTGCAGCCCATAAAGAACTTACTCAAACTTTAGATTATTCGGATAAACACGAAAAATTTTTAAAAGGGTCTTCTTTACCGGAGCCAAAACATCAATATGATAATGATAAAAAACCTATAATTGAGCTTCCTGCTTTTGATACTGATCGCCTTTATAAAAATTATGAATCAACTACAATTTTATCTAATATTGATCCGTTTATTAGTGAACATCGATCAAGAGTTAATTATCATTATACCTTAGATCCTTTTTTTCAAAAGTATATGAAATTAAAACAACTTAAAAGTTTATTAGTAAATATTGCAGTTGATATTGGAGATCAAAAAATGATTACTGCTAAATTTTTATCTTATTGGTTAAAATCTTTATTTAAAAAAGGAAGAAAAATTAGTTATGTTTTACGTACTTTAGATCGATTTATTAGACCAAGTAATAATTATATTGGAGCTGTTTCTGTATTATTTGTTGGACGATTTACTCGAAGTGCGTATACTACAAATAAATATTATAAATTTGGACGATTAAATAACGGTGAAATTCTTAAACAAATGGATTATGATTCTATTGAATTTACAACTAAATTTGGTATGTGTGGAATAAAAGTTAAAATTCAATATAAAGTTAATGTATTTGCTAATCGTAATTTATCAAATTATTTAAAATCGTCATTTTCAGGAAGTGAAGCTATGACTTATAAATTTGATGAAAATTTACATTTACCTATGTTGATGAAATATGGTTCAAAACGATTATTTCGTATTCATAGTAATTTAAAATATAAAAATAATATACCTTTTTACCAATTTAAATAATGATTAAATTAAGAATTCCAAATCGTACAAAATTTAAAAAGTATAATCGACAATATTGTTATAAATATATGCATATTAAAAGTCCTACAACTTCTAATCCTAAAGGATATATTTATACAATTAGAGCACAAGAATCTGCTTTTTTACCAATCTCTTTAATTGAAACTTGTTTTAAAGCTTTATCTAAATCAATTAAAATTAAAAGTAGACGTAAAAAACGTAGTCGAATTCGTGGTGCTTTTAATATAGATAAACCCGTAAGCGGTAAATCTGTCGGTGTTCGTATGGGTAAAGGAAAGGGAGCTATTCGCCATTGGGGATGTCCAATTCGAAAGGGTCAACTTTTATTTACAATTAAAAAAAAGGTTCGTATAAAAGCTGCAATTAATGGTTTAAAACAAGTAGCTATTAGATTACCTATTTTAACAAACAGAAAAACTCTCCGACGATTATCTAAACCATCGTTTTTAAAAAATAAACAAAATCAATATTATTAATTATGAATCAAAACAATAATCAAAATAATAATTCAAACAATAGTTTTAAACCAAATCAAAAAAGATTTGATAATACAAATTCTGATTATAAAAATAATTCAAAAACTGAATATAAAAAATATGATGCAAATTCTGATTATAATAAAAATGCTGATAATGTATCAGAAAATATACCCTATGAAAATAAATCTAAAGTTTCTAAAAGTTATTTAAGTCCACAAAATAATCATTTAGCTAATAAAAACTCTGTAAATCCATCTGATTTAAATTTAAATGTACCAGAAATAAAAAAAACTAACAACAATGAATCTAATAAATTTAATATTATAAAAGAGAATCAAATTAATAATCTTGATTCTAATAAATTTAATATTATAAAAGAGAATCAAATTAATAATCTTGATTCTAAAAAAATGAATAATAATAAAAATTTTAAAAAATCAGAAAATAAATCTTCTGATAAACCTACATATGTTTCAAAACAAGCCTTTATTGGGGATCGTAAAAAGCCAAAAAAAGTGTATGCCGATGATTATGAACAAGAACGTGATTTTAAATTAAATATATATAAAAAAAATATATATGCTACTCCTTATTTTCAGGAAAAAAAACGACGAAATACTTTTATTGGAAAAAAACCGAAACCTAAAGAAGAGGAATCTTGGAAAAAAAAACATAAAAAACATTCAAATAAGCAAAATGATTAAAAATAAAGGCTATAATAAATCAGAATTTAAAAAACAAAAAGTGGATAAAAAAAGAAACAAATTTTATCAAGATAAACCGAAAGTTCAACCTATTGAACAAATTGCTGTTATCCCTAAAAAGAAAAAAAAATTCTTTCAAGAAGATAAATCAAAAGTTCACTCGATTGAAACTGCTGGTCTTATGGCAACTTTTAAATCCTCTCAAAAATTTTTTAAATTTAAATATTTACTAACATTAGATTTAAAAAATTATCTTAAACAACAATTTAATAATAAAAATTTAGTTGAACGTAAAATTTTTATTAAAAAGTTACTACGTAAATCTAAACGTAAAAGTTTCTTATTAAAAAAACCTAAAAAAGTTTTAGCAAATAATAAGTTCATTACTAAAAAACGCTTTATAAACTTTTTACAAAAAAATAATTTATATAATATTCTTAATTTGAAACAAGATTTCCCTTATCCTAATTTTTTACAATCTAAATCTGAAATTCAAAGAGCTGCTGTTTTTAGAGATTTAGTTAATAAAGAAGAAGCTTATTATAAAACTATTAGTAAAAGCCCATTAATAATTTTATTATCACCTAAACCAAAAAATATATATATCACTGTATATACTTTACCAGAGTCTGCTAAAGGTTATCAAATTCTTTGGAAGAAAAGTACAGGAATGTTAGAAAAAGTTGAAGGTCAATTAAGTTTCGCTGCTTTAGTTGAGCTTTTTAATAAATTAAATATTTTTTTAGCTAAAGAATATTTATCTTTTCAAAGTCCTATTCGTTTAATAATTAAATCTACTAAATATTATGGTACTAATCATTTAATTCAAAATTTTGTTAAAATGTTTCAAAAAAATATGAGTTTAAATAACATTTATTTTATGTATAAATATCGAAAACGTTTTGAGTTTTTTAATAGTTATGCTACTTTAATAAATGATGCAGTATTCAATTATATTAGTTCAATTTGGTTAAAATTTTTAAAAATGATTAGACGTACTAAAATTGCGCCAGAAAACTTATTCACTTTTAAAGAATTAAAAATCTTTAATAAATTTTTTGGTATTGAATACGATTATCTTAGACGTAAATATAAACTCAATCATTTTGCACGTATTAAACGTTTAAAATCTTTAAAAAATAAAAAATTTGTTAAAAAATCTTTAATAAATAAAGAAGTCATAAAAAAATCTTTAAAAGTACCAAACAATGTTATACAACGTTAAAATGTTAATGCCATTTATTAATTCTTTAGTTTTTAAAACACATTTTTCAATTCTTTTAAAACCAGGTTTATCTCATAAACTTGCTAAATATCGTTTAAACAAGGTTTTAAAAAAGTCTAATATAAAATTTCGTCCAAAATATAAACCTTTAATTTTAGTTCATAGAAAAATTAAAAAGCATACATTTGTAATTAAAAAAACTAAATATCGATTTGGAGATTTAAAAAAAAAGTATAAAAAAAAACTTTTTAAAAAAGTAAGAGTATCTAGAGCTAAACGTCGAACATTATTGAATATTTTCGTTAAACGTAATCCTTATATTTTAGTAAGAAAGAATTACAAATCTTTATTTGCAGAATTTTTTAATGGTCGTTTACTTACTCCTTTATCTTTAGATTTTTTACATTTAGCTTATTTTAAATTAAATAAAAATAAATTATATAAACCGCGTATAATTAATAAAATGGATAGTTATGCTAAACGGATGTATAAATTTACTCTTAAAAATTATAAACAAGCTAAATTATCTCCGTATCAATATTTTATTGCTTTAATGAAGAAAACAACTCATTATCAACAAGTTTTTGATTTATATAATAAAAAACATCGATATAATATTCAATTACATCAATTATTTTTTTTCCAAAAAGCAAAGAAATATGATTTTGTAAAATTTTTATCTTGTCCTGATTATATAAATCCAGAAATGGGTTATTTAGAGTTTAATAAATATGATGCTTTAAAATTTCATGAGTATAAATATATACAAAAAATTTTAAATTTTTATTATCCAGTTACTGAAATTCATTTTAAAGAAACTAATATTCATGGTAAACCTATGAAAACAAAATTACCTCGTCGTGTTTAATGGGTGCTTTGACTTTAAAACCTTTATCATTTAAAGTAAGAAGTTGGGAATTATCTTATACTAATTATCCGAATTTTTTTGATAATAATTTTGGAATGGTTACTATTCAAAAACGTGGGAATGAAATTATTCGAATTTTACCTTCACGACATGACGGTTATTTTTGGATAACTAATCAAACCAGATTTTATTTCAATAAATTAAATTTACAACGTTTAGTTTTCCCTTTTATTAAAAATAAAAATACTTTTATTAAAATTCAATGGAAACGAGTTGTTAAACTTATACAATATTTAAAAACTATTCAAATTATTAATAATAAATTTTTATCTTTACGTAAACTTTTTACTATGGGATTAATTAATTATTATGATAATACTTATTCTCAGTTTGATTTCTTAGCTAATTTTTTAAAAAAAAAATTATTTACTTTAAATAATACTTTTTTATCTACTCCAAATGTAAACTCTTTTATAGGAAATGTTGCTCATAATTATTTAACTACTTTTCCAAAAAATAAAGTCAATATATTTAATCAAATTAATATTGTTCATGAATTTCCACGTATTTGGTCTAATTTAAAACATTCTAATTTAAATTATTATATTGGTTCAAAAAAAAATTTAAATGTTGCTGTGTTACAAATTGCAAATCATTCTAATCTTTTTTTTAATAAAGAAATTACCTTATTATTAAAAAATCAAATTCAAATTTATACTGAAGATAAAATTAATACTAATTTAAAACAAATTATTTTAAAAAATAATTCAATTATTGAACAATATTCAAGCTTATGGTTTGATAATAAAAAAAATTATGGATCTTTAAGTAAAGATAACGTTTATTATCATTTTAATAATAATACTTGTAGCAATAATAATGGTATTCATTTTACTTTTCAATCTTATGGTAATATGTTATCTGCTAAATATAATATTTTTTTACCAACTAGCACTTTATTAGAAGAAAAAAAAATATTATTAGATGGGTATGGTAATTTACAAAATTTAAACTTATTAATTACTAGAAAAGCGATGTCTCGATCGTTACTTCAATTTATGTGGGTTTTTTATTTACTTTTTAATGTTTCAAAACGTTGGAATTTTAGATCACGTAAACAAATTAAAAAATTTCATGTCAAAAACTTTAAATTATTAGAAAATATTATTTTACTTTTTTATGGTAGATTAGAATGGAATTTTAAATCTAATATTGATTTATCTGATAGTTTATTTTTAAAAGAAAAGAATATTATTAATAAAAAATTTAATGTTACATCTACTTTTGTAGAATCAAAAAAAAATTATTAAACAAAAATGAGAAAATTAGAGATTTTATGTATTTTATGTGATTTTTTAAGTATTTTAGTTCCATTATTAATTTGTGTTGCTTTTTTAACTTTATTAGAGCGTAAAGTTATGGGTAGTATGCAAACTCGTCGAGGACCAAATAAAGTTGGTTTCTTTGGTTTATTACAGCCCATTGCTGATGGTGTTAAATTATTATTAAAGGAAACTGTTGTTCCTGCTCATGGTAATAAAATTTTATTTATTTTTGCTCCTATTTTAACTTTTATGATTTGTTTACTTGGTTGGTTTGTTATTCCTTTTCCTTATGGTGGTAGTATTTTAAAAATTAATTATAGTATTTTATTTTTATTAGCTTTATCTTCTATTGGAATTTATGGTATTATTATCGCAGGTTGGTCTAGTAATTCTAAATACGCTTTATTAGGGGCTTTACGATCTTCTGCTCAAATGATTTCTTATGAAATTTCAATGAGTGTTACTATTTTACCTGTACTTTTATTAAGTGAAAGTTTAAACCTTTATGATATTGTTTTAAAACAACGTTATATTTTTAATGGTGTTGTTTTACTTTTACCTGCTGTTATTTTCTTTATTTGTACTGTTGCTGAAACTAATAGAGCTCCTTTTGATTTACCAGAAGCCGAAGGTGAACTTGTTGCTGGTTTTAATGTTGAGTATAGTTCTATGACTTTTGCTTTATTTTTCTTAGGTGAATATGCTAATATTATTTTAATGGCTATTTTTAATGTTTGTCTTTTCTGGGGTGGTTGGTGGTTTTATCCTTTTGATACTTTTTTTTCTTTATTACCTATTACTCCTGTAATTTTTTATAATATCATTTATATTGTAAAAATTTTATTCTTTTGTTTTCTTTTTATTTGGTTACGGGCTAGTTTTCCTCGTACTCGATATGATCAACTTATGGCATTAAGTTGGAAAATATTTTTACCTTTAACTTTTGCTTATTTATTTTTTATTATTATTTTAAAATTAGTTATTATATTTTAATTTAGTATAACTTATATTTAATTCTTAAAGTTAATTCTATTTTTATTCCTATTTAAGATTAAGAGCTATTTAATTAGTTCTTTTATTTAGAACATACAAATCTTTAATTATTGTATTAGTTAATAAACTATTTAGTTTATGAAAGACTATAATATAGTCTTATGTTATAAAATTTTTAATATGAGTAATATTTTTTTGGATATTATAATCTATACCTCTATAGATATATTTATATATAATCTATACCTCTATAGATATATTTATATATAATCTATACCTCTATAGATATATTTATATATAATCTATACCTCTATAGATATATTTATATATAATCTATAACATCTCTTATATATAAAACATTTCTTTCTTTAATCATTAGGTCTAAGGATAAACCTTACCCCTAAATGATGTGATATATGCAAAACTTTTATTTTAAGGCGGAACGGCTACTTTAGTCTATATAAATAATTAAATTTATCCAAAAATACGCTAATTTTGTATAATTTGTAAATATTTTAAAATTACTTTATAACTACCTGATAATAATTAATTATTTTATAGCTTTAAAAAGAAGATAAAAGACGAATCTAAAATAAAGTATATAAGGTAAGAACCTAAGAACCCTTTGAGGCCGACCCGTGTCATGTCGTAAAACTGCGAAATCCTACATTATTCTACTGATTGTAGGCTCATCTCAAGTAGACGGTAGTCATATTCCGATATGAATTATGATAGGGTTAGCTTTCCAAGAGTTTTTTCAAAATAAAACTTAAAAAAAAGGCCGGGTAATGTAAGTATAAAAAATGGGTATAATACAGAAATACAAAAAATCTGGGATGAATATAATGAAATAGAATTTCATTATAGTTGTCAAAGATTACCAAGGCCATATATTACTCATAAGGCAATGGGAGAAGAAGAAATATGTGAGTTAGAGGAAAATTTTATAACCGAATATAAAGAAAAAATAAAACGATTGAAAAATAAAAATTGTTAATTTTATTAAGAATTATTTATTTTATTTAGAACACACAAATCTTTAATTATTGTATTAGTTAATAAACTATTTAGTTTATGAAAGACTATATTATAGTCTTATATTATAAAATTATTTTTGGAAAATTCAAATGTATCAGATTTCTAACCAAAATTGCCGCTGCGAACCCCAATTTTCCTTACTATATGAAGGAAGAAACATTAGAGCTCTACTTTCTTCAGACACAGGGTAACCTTTTTTAAGCGTAATTTTATGTTTTAGGCCAAAAACAGATACTTAAGTATCTGTAGCGGGATATACTAATTTTGGTTAATTAAAATAAATGCATTTAACTAGCTGATAATATTAATTTCGTTTATAGCTTTAAGAAGAAGATAAAAGACGAATCTAAAATAAAGTATATAAGGTAAGGGCCCATGGGAATAGTATAATTGGTAGAACGACAAACTCATGTTTTGTAAGCGCGGGTTCGAATCCTGCTTTCCACAAGGTTTGAAGGAGGGTGTAGTTTAATGGCAGAGCATTAGTTTCCAAAACTAATAATATTGGTTCGAATCCAATCATCCCGGTTATATATTTGGATTGAAGATGGTCGTGGGTGTGGCAGAACGGTCAATGCGCTTGTTTTGGGAACAAGAGATAATGGGTTCGACTCCCATCACCCTGACCATAGGTTGTATAGTTTATCGGTTGGACTATGCAAAATTTTTATGACCGACCTATTAATTTTAATCTTTCGGGTTAATAGGATTAAGAAAGCTAGAAAGATGTCGGTGGCTGAGTGGCTGAAGGCGGCAGTTTTCAAAACTGTAATAGGCAATCCCTATCATAGGTTCAAATCCTATCCGGCACGAAGTGATAAGAAAAGGGTCGGTGGCTGAGTGGTCGAAAGCATCAGTCTTGAAAACTGACATAGGAGATCCCTATCATAGGTTCGAATCCTATCCGACCCAAATTATCCAAAGTCTTTCAAAAGAGAGCAAAGGCCATGGAGTAAAGGCAACTCATGGGACTCATAATCCCAAGATGGTGGTTCGATTCCATCTGGCCGCAAAGTAAGCCGCATAGCTTAATTGGTAGAGCACCGATCTTTTAAGTCGTGTGGTCCGGGTTCAAATCCCGGTGTGGCCAATAAAATCCTGTAGTTTAATGGTAAAATACACCACTCATAATGGTCGGGATATAGGTTCGATTCCTATCGGGACCATCTTTAAATCAAAAATCCCTCTTCGTCTAGTGGTAGGACATCGCTTTTTCATAGCGATGACGTTGGTTCGATTCCAACAGAGGGCAAATGATTTCAGGAATAACTCTCATAGGCGGAGTTAATCAGGATAGTTTATTTAGTAAAACGTTGGATTTTGATTCCAAAGAAAGGGGGGCAGTACCTCTTCCTGGAAGAAGGTTCGTAAAGGCCATGGAGTAAAGGCAACTCATGGGACTCATAATCCCAAGATGGTGGTTCGATTCCATCTGGCCGCAAGAAAACCCGTATAGCATATTGGTAATGTATATGTTTGCAAAACATGTGAAATTGGTTCGATTCCAATTATGGGCAAAACTGAAAAAAGAAATAGGTAAAATAAAACCATACAAATGGATGCAGCGGTTTGTGAAAATCTAGGTTATGACAGAAAGAGTACAGAATAGAAATTGAAAGTTATATGTAACAAAAGTTGTGAGATAAAAATATACTTATGAGGGAACTTGGGTTAAAATAACTCTACAACAATTCGATGAACTGAAACATCTAAGTAGTCGAAAGAAAAGAAATCAACCGAGATTTTATTAGTAATGGCGAGTGAAAATGAAAAAGACCGATAGGTTGAAAAACCACTAATTAATATTAAATGTTTAAATAAACAAAATAAAATTTGTACCAAAAGTGAGGGTAAAAGTCCTGTCATTAAATGTGAATATAAAATTAGCGAGTAAAACGAATTATGCTGAGTTAGTTTGAAGAACGGGGAACCTTCCTCGAAGTCTAAATATGTGTAGAAAACCGATAGTGAAGAAGTACCGTGAGGGAAAGATGAAAAGAACCTTTAGGAGAGGATTGAAAGAGAAAATGAAACAACCCGTAATTAAGATTTGAAAGCGTAGTAAGGCCTGAAAAGATAGGCGAAAGTAAAAAAACTAAATTATTTATTAAGCGTAAGAAGTGAATGTAAATAATGTTTTTTTGCGACCTTTAGGATTTACAATTTCAATATTCCTTTTGCATCATGAGCCAGCGAGTAAATAGGGATAGCGAGCTAAAAGGCCAAGTGAAATCAAATATAAAAATAAGATTTCCAGTTATTTTTATTTTACCCGAAACCAGATGAGCTATTTATGAACAGGTGTTAACGACCGAACCCTAGTCTGTTGCAAAAGACAGGGATGATTTGTGAATAGGAGTGAAAAGCTAATCGAATTTGGAGATAGCTGGTTTTCTGTGAAATCTATGTAAGTAGAGTGTTAAAGTATATTTATTAGAGGTAGAGCCACTAGATAGATGATGGGGATCAGAGAGATTTTACTGACTCTAACTAAACTCTAAAATTATAATCAAATAATACATAATAAACAGAGTGTGGGTGAGAAGGTCCATACTCAAATGGGAAACAGCCCAGATTATCAGCTAAGGTCCTTAATGTTTAGTGAACTAAAAAGGAGGGTTTAGAAGCATAAAGGAGCAGGAAGTGGGCTTGGAAGCAGCCATCTTTTAAAGAAAGCGTTAAAGCTCACTGCTAGTATTTCAAACTTTCCACAAATGAAAAAGGAATTAACCAAAAACCTAGGCTATAATTATAATGCATAATATTAGAAAGGAGTCTATTATTATATAAAATTATAAGGTAACAGAATATAAAGTATACCGGATAAAGTTGATGGTCATATCAATGGAAGGAATCTTTAGAGCTTATGCTGGTATGAGTAACAATAAAATGATGTTAGAATCATCATCACTGGAAACTCGAGGTTTTCATCATAAAAATAAATTGGGATGAGTAAGGCGGCCTCTAAGATAAATTGGTGAATACCAAATATTGATGAGCAATTTGTATTAAGAATTACAAGGCACTATAAGGCAACAAAGTAATGTCATTTGCGTGTGGATCACGTGGATATAGAATGCAAAAAAATAAATAAAATTGGAAAAGATTTTTTGTATACTAGTTACTTGCAAGAAAAAACTTATAGCAGTTACCGTACTTATACCGACACAGGTGAGTGAGTATTAATGTACTAAAGTGTATGAGGGAATAATATTTAAGGAACTCGGCAAATTAACTCTGTAACCTCTGGGATAAGGAGGACCATACTATTTGCTGCTTTTATTTGAATAATTGCTAGATATAGTGTTATGTTAGTCTAAATTGGAAACGAAATAGATATGAGGTAGGCTGTTTAGAAATTGTTCAAGTGAATATATGGAAGCAATAAAATGTGAATATATATAAAAAAGCAATTATAGTACGGGTCATCGATAATTGGGAGCGGCGACTGTTTAACAAAAACACAGGACTTTGCAAAATCGTGAGATGATGTATAAGGTCTGAGGCCTGCCCGGTGCGATAAAATGAAATGAAAAGGTGAAAGCTTTGGATATAAGTTCTCGCAAACGGCGGCATTAACCCTGAGTGTCCTAAGGTAGCGAAATTCCTTGTCGAATAAGTGTCGACCTGCATGAATGGTTTAACGATCGTTCCACTGTCTCTAATAGTAACTCAGGGAAATTAAAATTTTTGTGAAGATGCGAAATATCTATGGCTAGACGAAAAGACCCCATGCATCTTTACTATACACATATATAATATGAAAACGCGATTTTATGTAGTCTAGGTAGGTAGTTTATGATATGGAGCTGTAAAAGGCGAAATTAGACCAGGTTGAAAGACCACCTGAATCAGTTTTTGTGTTTACCTTTTTAATGATTTTATGTTTTTAAATTTATTTAAAAATGATTACAAAAGAGGGAAATTGTATGTTTGGTAGTTTGGCTGGGGCGGCCGGCTCCTAAAAGGTAACGGAGCTGCTCAAAGGTGAATTCAAGTACAAAATGTTGTACCCAAGAGAGTGTAATAGCTAAATTTGCTTGACTGTAAGATTGACGGATCAAACAGGTACGAAAGTAGGATATAGTGATCCGACGGTGCTGTAAGGAAAGGCCGTCGCTTATCGGATAAAAGATACGCTGGGGATAACAGGCTAATGATTCTTGAGAGTCCTTATCGACGGGATCGTTTGGCACCTCGATTAACCAAAATGGTCGAGTATAAAGTGGGTGAATTGCAAAAATAAGAATAAAATTCTCAATTTGCAGCGAAGTCTAATCTAGCGTAAAAAAGGATTAGAAACGTTCAACGACTAATAGGTGAGTACGCTAACAATAAACCTAACACGAGCGCCCGCCTTTTTAAAAAAATTTTTAGTTTATAAAGATTTAATAAAAAGATGACATAGTCTGAGCTTTATTGTGAGATAAAGAAGTTAAAGATAAAGAGCTTTAACGATAACAAAACTGGTCGACTCATCACATCCTGGTGCTGAAGTTGGTACCAAGGGTTCGTCTGTTCGCCGATTAAAGTGGTACGTGAGTTGGGTTCAGAACGTCGTGAGACAGTTCGGTCCCTATCTACCGTAGATGTTAGAAAATTGAGGGTTTTTCGCCCTAGTACGAGAGGACCGGGTTAAGGATACCAATTGTGAACCAACTATTATTCCAATAGTATCGTTGGGTAGCTACGTATCAAAAGTATAATTACTGAACGCATATAAGTAAGAAGACTAACTCAAAATTAATTTTCTTTAATAGTAGTTGCCGATGACAACAATAGGATACATGTAAACGCATTGCGAAATGTGAAGCTAAGTATTACTAATAAACTTATTTAATAAATAAGGGTCTTAAATATGTTGTGTGGAAAAGTTTTATTGCGAGGTGTTACAAAAAATTATAAAGTAGAGGTTTACTCTATAATTAAAATATAAAAATAAAAAAATAAACTTTTATTAATAAAAATTAAAGTATGTTTAACATAAAATAAAAAAAAAAACGAAACACATTTTATTAAATTTTTCAATAGATTTTATTTTTATAAGTTAAAAAAAAAAATTAGGACACAGTTTGATACCTAATTTCTAATATTTAATATATTAGAGACTTTTTTTAATGAGCTCTTTTTATTGAGGCTTAAGTCTTGAACTTCAAAGTAGTAAAATAATTTTGATTTGTAAAATTAAAATAAAAGTGAGATAACATATAGAAAATTAAGAAAATAAGACCAATAAGTTACTAATTAGCAACAAATGTTTAGTAAACGAACATATTTATATCAATTAAAAAATCAAGTATTAGATTCAAAAATAGCATTGTGGTGGATGTTTAAATATACCATTGCTATTAATGGAGTAAATTCCAATAATAAAAAACAAGTAAATGAAATAATACATTTACTTACAAATTGTAAAGGTGATCTTGGGACAACCAATTTTGTAAAAACAATATTCTATTTTTTAAAATTAGAGTTAAACAGTCGTTTTAAAATATTAGACGAAAGTTTAGTCGAAGATAAAAAGAATATGTTTAAAATATCCTATTGTTTACGTTCGTTAATAAATCAAGGAAAACGAATTGTTATTTCAATATATAAGGATGACAAAGGAAAAGTATCTACAATCACTAAAGAAGCCGTTCCAAGTTTGACTGAAATTTATAGATCAGCAAATTGGTTAGAACGAGAAAATTTTGATCTTTTTGGATTAATATATAAAAATCATCCAGATTTAAGAAGAATATTAACCGATTATGGTTTTGTTGGAGCTCCATTTAGAAAGGATTTTCCATTAATAGGTTATAAAGAATTAAGTTACAATAGTGAAAATGGAAGTGTTACTTATAAAAAAATATCTTTATTACAAGAATATCGAAATTTCGATATGACTAATCCTTGGGTAAAGTAATTAAAGCTGAACTAAAAGTAATTAAAAGGTAGGAAAAGGGTCGGTGGCTGAGTGGCTGAAGGCATTGATTTGCTAAATCAACATAGGAGACCCCTATCGTAGGTTCGAATCCTATCCGACCCATAAATTAAATTAAAAGTGTATTAAAATGATATTTTATTTATTAACTTATAAAATAATTTTATGGACAATAATATAGCAGCTTATATTCGATATGAGGAAAATGAATATTGATTATTTTCTCAATATTTTGTCGTATATTCGCGTTTGGATTATTATTTATTTCGAGTATTACTAGTTATATTAGTACTTTTACTGAATTATATACACAATTATTTTTGTCTATTCATATATTTGCTATTCTTTTTCAATGATTGTTTTTGGATTATATCTTCCAGTTTCTATTTTTTTAAGTATAAAGCATGCAAAAGCTTTATGTTCAAACAGTCCTTTTTCATTTTGGTCTTGCGTTACTTTTATTGCACGTTTATGTGGTAAAATATTCGCGGCTGGTTCTATAGGTGTAGGTATTGTTCCTATAGATTGGACCTGTGAGAGAGTTGGAATTAAACCAATTTTTATGTGGGTATATTATCCTGGTTTAAAAATAAAAAGATTAGCCGAGCAACCATCAAAAGACTTAAATTATATAAATGAAAATATACCTTTTTCAAAATAAATTCGTTATTTACAAGAAAAAACTGATCTTGCAGAAGCAAAATTAGCCGAAGAATATAGAATACAACAAGAAAATAAAAAATAAATTAAAAGGTGTATAATTTAAAATAGTTTAAAAATTAAGGTTGAGTAAAAAAGATAAATATATCAAGCAAGTGGATAAATTTGAGTTTGATCCTGGCTCTGAGTGAACGCTTGTAGCGCGCCGACACATGCAAGTCGAACGGGAACTACACAGTTAGTTTTAGTGGCATAAAGGTGAGTAACATTTGAGAACGGAACACTTCAGAAAATAAAATGTCGTTTCGCCCAATATAAAAGAAAAAAATTTTATGTAAATAGAGGCAACTTTATTTAATAAATAAAATGAACCTTAAAATTGGCAAACAGAATTTTAAATAATATTACTATTTTTGATAATCGAAAATAGAGAACAAAGGATTGTATCGCTGAAGGAAAAAAATTCGGCTCAAAGAATATAAAAGTAGTTGGTAAGGTAATGGCTTACCAAGCTTCACGTTTAGTGGGTCTGGGAGGACGATCCACCACACTGGGACTGAGACACAGCCCAGCTTCTCTAGATTAGGGGCTGCAGTGCGGAAACTTGGGCAATGAGCGAAAGCTTGACCCAGCGACGCTGCTTGAAATTAAAAAATCGAATGATTTAAGAAATTCTTTTAACGGTGAAGATAGTGACGATAGCCGTAGAATGAGTCCTGACTAACCTCGTGCCAGCAGTCGCGGTAATACGGGGAGGGCGAGCGTTATTCATCATTATTGGGCGTAAAGGTACGCAGACTGTTCTTGGCTGTATATTCTGAAAGACCTGGGGCCAACTCAGGGGTGAGAATCTAAACGCTAGAACTAGAGTCGACGAGAGGATGGTAGAACTTTTAAAGTAGAAGTGAAAAGTGATGATATTAAAAAGACTCCCAATGGCGAAGGCAACCATCCATTTTCGAACTGACGTTGATGTACGAAGGCATGGGTATCAAATGGGATTAGAGACCCCAGTAGTCCATGCAGACAACGATGAGTGTTGGATTGTAGTGTTGATATTTGTATGAGCTGTAAAAGGCATAATATTGATGCTGTATCCGCGTTAACGCGTGAACACTCCGCCTGGGTAGTATCATCGCAAGGTTGAAACTCAAAGGAATTGACGGAGATTTAAACAAGCGGTGGAGTATGTGGTTTAATTCGACATAACACGCAAAACCTTACCAGTCCTGGCGGCAATCTTTCTTGGGCTGAGAGGCTCTGAAAAGAAATTATTCTTTATTCAACTTTATATTTAAAGATAAAGAAAGAGTATTTTTGTAAGTAATTATTATTTTGATTAATTAAAGCTTTAGGTTGTGTAGGTGCTGCATGGCCGTCGTTAGTCCGTACTTTGCGGTCTCAGGTTGGTTCCGTAAACGGGCGCAATCCAAATGTCCTTTGAAATTGTATTTTAATACAATATAAGGATGGTATCGGTGTTTAGCTGTTTCAGGTGCCTAGCATCGAAATATGTACTTTTGGAAACACGGTAATTATTGGATGACGTCTAGTCTGCATGGCCCTTATGGACTGGGCTACACACGTACTACATTGGTATTTACAATTGGGGTGGACTCTTATGTGAATAGGAGTGAATCTTATAAAAGATACCGCGTTCAGATCGATCTCTGTAACTCGAGATCGTGAAGCCGGAATCGCTAGTAATCGCGGATCACCAAGTTGCGGTGAATGGGTTCTTAGATCTAGTACATACCGCCCGTCACGCCACGGAAATTAATTAAGATGGAAACGGGGGCTAGCTGCTTATGTTTATAAATGGAATGTAAGAAAGTGGACTTGTGAAGTTAGAATTGGTAACTGGGGCGAAGTCGTAACATGGTAGTTGTAGGGGAACCTGCAGCTGGACTAAAGAATTTATGCTTTGGATTTATATGAGGTCTGTAGCTTAATGGCAGAGCATCAATTTGTCGAATTGAAAGATGAGGGTTCGACTCCCTTCAGACTCGTAATGCTCCTTAGTATAACAGGAAGAACAATAGCCTTCTAAGCTGATAGTGTAGGTTCGAGTCCTACAGGAGCCAATTATGTTTATTAAAATATACAATCATCAACACTAAACTGGGTAATCGTCTAATGGTAAGATACCTGCCTTGCACGCAGTGTGATGTGGGTTCGATTCCCACTTACTCCAAATTAAAAAATGTAGAGGATGGCTGAGTGGTTTAAGGCGGTAGTCTGTAAAACTATTGTTGTAAGACATCGTGGGTTCGAATCCCACTCCTCTCATATAAAATATTTTAATTTGTTTTTGGTTATAGTTTAGTGGTAGAACGATAGGTTGTGGCTCTATAGATGTAGGTTCGATTCCTACTAACCGCCTTAATCTCGGCTTTAAAAAAATAAAGTCTTTCATATAGTGCTCGGATAGCTCAGCTGGTAGAGTAGAGGTTTGAAAAACCTTTGGTCGTGGGTTCAAGTCCCACTCCGGGCATTTTAATTAAACCAATTACGTAAATAGCATGTTTAAAAATTATTTTCGTGTTATTAGCAATAATAATACTTATATTGATATAAGTCCTGACGAAACGTATATTGATATAAGAAGCGGTTATAGTTTTTAAATCCGTACAGAGTTTTAGATGTAGATCTTTAATTAGATTTACTTTTTTTAGTTTTTCTTAAATTTATTTCCTACATTAACCATAATTAAATCTATTGAGGTATTAATTCCAATAGGTTATGGGTAATATCAATATTAATTAAACTTTTGATTTACAATTATTATTTTTGTAAATTATAAATTCATAAAATTTAATGCCATGAAAAGAAACAATACAATTTTATTTTTAATACAAACAAATATTAAGTATATAGTTTTTTTGTTATTTTTATTATTAGAATTTATATCTTATAGTTATAAATTCTTTATAATTTTAAATAGTTTTATTTTTTCAATTATATGTTTTCATATAATTTATTTTATTTTTGGGTTTACTTCTCAGGAAAATGACTTAAGAATAAAAGAACCAATAAAATTTAAATTTAGTTTGACCTATTTATTAAAATTAATTAAACGAAATATAAAAATTAAATGCCTTTTAGTAAAAAATTTAATTAAAGATAAACGAAGAACAATTAGTGAATTAATTTTAATAATCTCGGTTATTATAATAAGTTTACTTATCGTTCGGTATTTTCGATGGCATTTATTGTTAGAAATTTTTCAAACTTTTAATATCAAAGAAACTTTATTGAAATTTTTAACTTTACTAAGCTTTAGTATAATCGAGTGTTATACTTGGGTAATACGATTAATAAATCCTGAAGACATGTTTAAATATCTTTATTTAATAGAAAAACCAAAAAAAAAAAGTAAAGTTTTGGATTTACCAAGTAAAATTTCTGATTACACTGGTATAATAATATTTTATATGAAAAAAGGGGGTTCTAAAGCATCGGATTTTATAGCTAACCTTATACCTCGAATTAAAGTTCCACAAACTGAAATAACAACTCAACGGGGTTTTAGACTCCCTGAATATATTTTAGGTAAAGACTATGGTTATAAAAGAAATGAAGCTAAATATGTTCTTCATAAAGCGGATGGTAATGTAATTCCATTTGATAAGAGTGATGTTCATATGGTAGAAGAGTGTTTAGCATTACCAAATGTAAAAGAGCAAGTTACTTATTTACAAAAAAATCCACATTCATTTTTACACCAAATAAATGATTATATTACTTATTGTAATTATAAGGAAAGTGCTTTTAAACCTACATCTCCAAAAGACGCATCAGAAAAAAAGAACAAATGGTTAAATTTACTTAAGTTTAATCCTCGGGGTATAAGTAAAAAAATGGAGGTAATAGAAAAATTTGATACTCATTTTACTAATGAGATAATGCCCGTGTATGCTAAGAATTATTTTAAGGTAGGGATGCAAAAAAATGAATTTAATAATATAATTTATGAGGTATTATTTCATAATTCACTTCAAAGATTACATCCAAATTCTGATTATTTTGGAATTCCTGCTTCTGATAAAAATAATGTTAAAATTTTTAGTCAACCGGATGCAGTATATTATTTAAATGATAAACAAATAAAATTTCAACAAATAAAATATACATCAGATTTTATTGGCCGTGAGTTTGCTATTCTTAAAGAATTTGATGATAGATACAAAGATACAGATTATTGCGTATTAGCCTTTCGTGATTATTTTTTAGTTCAAGAAAATTTTTATGATGAACCAAAAAATTTTAAATCAAGAAAACGTATAGCCACATGCAAAACCTTGATACCCTTTGATCCAGAGTTAAATGCAGAAGAAACTATCGTAAAATTGAAAACAAAAACACCAATGAACAAAATATATTCTTATATGAAAAATGTTACTGATGCAGTTAACCGACAGAGTGTTGAATGGAATCTCATTAAAACTAAATCTGAAATTGGAATTAGAAAACTACCAAGTTATAGTCCAGGAAGTGTTAACTTCCAATATATAGCCGAGTATTCTAATGAGGCAATGGAAAATTATGAAAATGTAATGAGAGAATTAAAAAGTAAAATAAATAGTAAATAAAATGAATAAGAAAAATACTAATAATAAAAAGAATATAGAAACTAATATAAATTTTCCTGCTGATGATCGTTTATCCAATGATCAAACAAAAAATATTTTTATTGAAAAAAATTTAAAATATGAAGGTCAATCTTTATGTGGGCTTTTAAGTATTAGAGAAAATAAAAGATTTATATATCATTCACAATTATTTGCGTTAATGAATAGTATAGAAAATCCTGATATTATTATAAAGTATATATATATAAATTTATATGAATTAATAAATGAAAGTGATATTATGGAAGAGAAGACATATCGTAAATTATATTATATTTATGTTAAGTATTATACCTTTATTTGTAAACAACCAGCTATAAATTGGTTTAAAACTTTGTTTCCTTTAGTTAGTATTAGTATAGCGTCTTTTAAATTTGAAAATTTTAGTTTTAAAAATTTTTACGTAGGTTTAGTTGGTAGAGTAATAAATTGTTCATTTAACACCGTCGACTCGTCTGAGCTTGCGTTTTATTGGTATGGCGATCCTAAGGATTGGTCAATTGGTTATCATTTATATATAAATTCTAAAAATGAATTAGAAATAAATAAATGTA
>Ga0247806_10000588_pt1 | contig 21830 bp, 19 predicted proteins | sample UWRJL059202B1_FD_179935 | JGI IMG/M metagenome (GOLD analysis project Ga0247806, IMG submission 179935) | Plant litter microbial communities from Arlington Agricultural Research Station in Wisconsin, United States - UWRJ-L059-202B-1 | ecosystem: Environmental > Terrestrial > Plant litter >... | reverse complement strand
TCTACACGATCGTGACGAACGGCACACTCGAACGCGTCCGGAGCTCGAACGGACAGACCTGGCGAGCACAAAAATCAGTTGCCCGCATGAAAGTAGCGACGCCGCTTTTGGTGTCATTAGATGGAGGATTTGACCACAGTGTCGGTCTTTCAGCCAACCGCTCGACGGTATTTGCGTGGGGTGGCAATAACTATGGGCAGCTTGGAACCGGATCAACCGAACTTATCGCCGCGCCGAAGATAGTTCTAGATAAGTCAGACCTTGATGGCTCATACATCAAACAGGTGATTGGCGGCGGCTACCACACACTAGTACTTACCGATAACGGAAACGTCTATGCATGGGGTCTGAACGCGCAGTGCCAACTAGGTGTTGGCGACACAGTTAACAGGCTTAAGCCCACGCTGGTTGCAACGGCCGGCACACCCATGGAGGGGAAGCGGATTGTTTCGATTGGCGCAGGCAAATACCACTCATTGGCTGTCGATGACCAGGGCGTTGCTTACGGGTGGGGTGAGAACGGCGTAGGCCAACTAGGGGATGGGAGTTATACGAGGCGCTGCAATCCAGTTGCGGTTGCGGCAGCGGGTACCCCAATGGCGGGGAAATCTATTGATATCATTAAGTCAAATTCAAACTCCCATACAACGGTCGCACTTGATAAGACTGAAGGCCGTGCCTATATATGGGGTGACAATTCGGCTGGAAAGCTGGCAATTGGAAATGGGACGATTAGTAACGTGAATGTGCCGAATGCGGTATTGACGGCAGGTACACCCATGGCTGGTCTAGGGGTTGGTGATATCGAATCTGAAACGCATGCAACTTTCTTCCTGTCGACAACCAATCGTATATTTGTTGCTGGTGGAAATTTTGCAGGTCAATGGGGGAATGCCGCTGCGTCTACGAGCTCGAACGCTTCGGCCGTTGTTGAAGTGCCGACCGCTGGGACGCCACTAGCCGGCAAAGACATTATCCAGATTTCCGGAGATGGACACCATGGAGTGGCACTCGATAGCAACGGCATTGTTTATAGCTGGGGATGGAACTTAGTGGGGCAAGTTGGTGTTGGCTCGGCTAATATTTTCGAATGTGGTGCCAGTTCTGAGTCATGCGTGAGGCCTCTGCGGGCCGTTGTGACCGCAGGGACGCCGATGGCTGGCCGCAAGATCACCTCGATCTCGACAGGCGACCGTTGGACCTATGCGGTAGCGTCGGATGGAACGGCCTATTCATGGGGGCACAACAGCGCTGGCCAGCTGGGTATTGGTTTCACCCAGGAGATCGTGTCCTTGCCAGCACAAATGGTCTTCCCGAATGCGGTATTGAGATATTAACCTGCTTTTTTTAGAAATCAACTCGGTTTGAATTGTTACTCTGCCAAATAAAAAAGACTACTCGAAGGTAGTCATTTTTATTTGGTCGGGGTGAAAGGACTCAAACCTTCGACCTCTCGGTCCCAAACCGAGCGCGCTATCAACTGCGCCACACCCCGATGGTGTTACCCGGGTGATTATACGCTATTTTTCGTGGTATTTCTAGTACTGACTTGAGCGGATGTTGTTGCTTCACCACTGAGGGTCGGGTATTATAAGGATACTTAGCTATATGAAAAAACTTGCACGAACTATTTTACACTTCTTTCAGGAGCGCCCACGCGCTGACTTTATTCTCGTCGCAGCTGCACTGATTATTTTTACGGTGCTCGCATTGTGGAATATTACAGGGGTATCGATTTGGTTTGACGAGGCTTTTAGTGCCTATATTATCCACTATAACTTCCTCGATATTGCACGCTATACAGCAACGGACGTACATCCGCCGTTTTATTACTGGGTGCTGAAAGTGTGGAGCTTGCTGTTCGGTCATTCCGAATTTGCACTGCGTTCGATGAGTGTTTTGTTTGGTATCGTGACTGCGCTGTTCGGCTATTTGCTTGTCCGTCGCAAATTCGGACGCAGGGCAGCCTTGTATGGTTTGTTTATCTTGGTCTTATCACCACTGTTTATCCGCTACAGCCAAGAAGCGCGCATGTACACCCTGGCAGCGGCAATTGTGCTATCGGCAACGTACGCACTAGTGCGGGCTACCGAGTCGCATAGTCGAAAGCTATGGATTACGTATGGTTTTTTGGTTTCGGTTGGGATGTGGACCCATTACTTTGTGGCACTCGCTTGGATTGCACACTGGGTATGGCGCTACGTGATTATTCGCCAAACAGGTGAGCGTGGCCGCGAAATTGCCAAAAAGTTCTTTACGCCGAGCTGGATAAAGGCGCATATCCTTGCCGTAGCATTATTCTTGCCTTGGATACCGGCAATGGTCATTCAACTTGTGACGATCCAGTCTCAAGGATTCTGGATTGGCCCAGTCGGTGTTGATACGATTACAGGATACTTCGGGACACTTGTTTACTTCCTCGAGCACGATCATGTTACTGGTTGGCTTGCGCTTGGCCTTGGTCTGATGGCGATAACCGTGACGATTCTTGCTGTGCGTGCGTACAAGACGGGCGGGCGAACGTTCAAAAAGTACTATCTATTGTTGCTTTGTCTGGCTGCTGTCCCTCCGGTTATGTTGTTTGTTGTTTCTTTGCCACCGCTATCATCGTCGTTTGTCGAGCGTTATCTATTGCCGGCGGCTGTTGCATCGGCACTATTTATGGGTGTGACGCTGGCCTATGGATTAAAGAAGGTCGGTATTATCAAGCAAATCGTACTATTTGCGGTGATTATTGCGATGCTGGTATTTGGTATCAGCAACATGTATTTTTATGGAAATTATAATAAGAATTCTCGGACAGGAATTGAAACAGAGCAGCTTGTGAAACAGGCGAGTGAAAAGTCTGCTAGCGGTGTACCGATTATTACGGCCAGTCCATGGGTGTTTTACGAAGCAATCTTTTATAATTCAGACGATCACCCAATTTACTTTATCGATTCACAGGTCGACTATGCATTCGGTTCGCTGGATATGCTCAAGTATAGCGACAATCACAAAATTAAAGACCTCGATGCATTTACCAAACAGCACCCAGTTGTCTGGTACGTTGGCTACTCCCAAGGTGAGTTGGTTCCACCAGTGTCTACTTGGAAGAAGATTGATTCCACCGCCACGACAAGCCATGTCGACGGACAGTCTGTGTATAAGGGTGGCAAATACCTAACCCGCTAGATCGGCTACCTTACGCCGGAATGACGCGGCGAATCAGAGGAATCTTTAGCAGTCCCCAGACAATCATGACGGCGATAATACCAAGGAGGGTATTGATGATAACATTGCCTTCGTTGATGGTATAGCTACTGATAATAATTAAGGCGACACCGTGCAATATATAGGCGGTCAGAGAATGTGTACCGATTGGGATTAGAAGCCAGTTGAATCCTTTTGCGATGCCGCGACGCAGTGCGTAGAAAATGAACATAAAGCCGGCAAACCACAAGAAGGCCATTGCGGCGCGCAAAAGACTGACCGATTCTTTCGCAAACAGCATATTTACTTGATCGGCAAATCCCTGGAAACTTTGTGCATAGTAGGCGAAGATGGTGGAGATGATTATAGTAACGGCCGTGAGCGCGACGGTTGTCGTTGCGATGACAGTTCTTTTTTTAGATGATTGGCCATGCCACCAGTTAAGGATGGTGTGGAGGTAAAATCCAACAATGCTTGGGATGAAGAAAAGGAATTGCCACTGGAGTGCTTCGTGGTGTGTTACCCAGCCGAGCACTAGTAGTAAAAAACTCAGCAGTGCAACGACCCAGGCGAGGCCTTGACGCAGTAACCAAATCGCAATAGGGGCTGCTGCTAAAAATAGCGCATAGAGCGTCAAGAAGTGCACCCATACGAAGGTGTACTGCATGGTGACGAGTTGCACGAGGAAGGTTGTCCAATCGCCCACGGCCATCGGTGTACTTGGTGACCCGCCCTTCATCGGCACGTACCAAATAATCGCAACGTAGGCAATCGATGCAATAATTGACCAGAGATAGAGCAGCCCGGCGCGCTTAATGAGCTTGAGGCTAACTTCCTTTAGTGGGAGCGCGCGATTCTTATAACCGCGAACGTAGCCAACAAGTAGGCCAGAGATGGCGACGAATCCTTCGGCTGCAGTGACCCATAGGAGGGCCTTGCCGGTCAGGATGCCCAACAGGCTTGGCCAGCGCGAGAGGTGATCGATAATGATGACGATAATGAAAAAACCTCGAAGATGATCGAGGGTCTCGAGCCGACTCTTTTTTACTGCTTTTATTTTTGACACTGTTCTTTATTATACAAGTTTTTCTGGCAGACGCCTGAGGGTTTATACTAAGAGGTATGAAACCTCCTTACAATGCCCCTGATTTTACGCTGCCCGATGTCTCCGGAAATTCCCGCGCACTCGCTGAATATAAAGGGAAGTGGGTTATCTTATATTTTTATCCAAAAGATGACACGCCAGGCTGTACTGCCGAGGCGTGTAGTTTGCGTGATGCTCGAGATACTTTGGCTGAAATGGGTGCTGAAATTATCGGTATTAGTAAAGATGACGCCAGTAGCCACGAAAAGTTCAAAGCAAAGTATTCTTTAAATTTCACGCTTTTGACGGATGTCGAAGGTGCAGTTATCGAAGCATACGGGGCCTGGGGCAAGAAAATGTATGGTCGCGAAGGAATACTGCGCAAAACCTTTATTATCGATCCAAACGGTGAGGTTGTAAAAGTATACGGACGCGTAACACCGATGGGTCACGGCGAACAGGTTATTGAAGAGTTGCGTCAGCGACAAGAAGCTCGTTGATGGTTAGATATGTCGTGGCGGTCAGTGGAGGAGTCGATTCGGTTGTCCTGTTAGATATGTTGTCGCGGGTGGATGGTCATGAACTTATCGTTGCTCATTTTGATCACGGCATTCGTGATGACTCGTCCGATGACGCGCTGTTTGTCGGTGGTCTTGCGGCAAAATACGGTTATACGTTTGAGATGGTTCGTGAAGAACTAGGTCCAGCCGCGAGTGAAAAGCGAGCTCGTGATCGACGATATGCTTTCTTGAGGGCAATCGCACAAAAACATGATGCGCGTATTGTGACGGCGCATCACGCTGATGACGCAGCCGAGACGATCGCAATCAACCTGCACCGTGGAACTGGTTGGCGAGGACTTGCTGCGCTCGATTCTGATATTATCCGACCCTTATTGCGGGTGTCGAAAGCTGACTTACTCGCTTATGCCGCTCGTCGCAGTTTAGAATGGCATCAAGACAGCACGAATGCGAGTGACGCATATCTTCGAAATAGGCTACGGGGGGCGGTTGCGGCACTTGATGATGATGAAAAGGCGACGCTTTTAAAGCAACGCGAGCGCCAGATTGAGCTCAAGAAACACATTGACGCCGAAGTGTGGCGATTGGTTGGTGACGGACCTAGTTATAGTCGTTACTTTTTTGCTCATGTTCCTAAGAATGTCGCAATTGAGTGTTTGCGTGCCGCTGTCGACGCAAAACTAACGCGTCCGCAACTCGAGCGTGCCCTTATGGCCATCAAGACCGCGCTCCCAAAGAGTTCATATCAAGCCGGGGCCGGCATTACCTTTGATTTCACTACTCGTAATTTTTCTCTGTCACTGTTAAAATAAAGATAAGAGAATACTGCTACTTATGCCGAAAGGAATGATTTGTCATGGCTATAAAGTCCCCTATGCCCAAGAAACCAAATAATGTCCTCCGATTGTCCCTGTTCTGGGCGATTCTTGTTGTTGGAGTTTTAGCTGCGATTGCAGTCACAACCCCACACGAGAACTTGCAGTCAGTCCCACTTTCCAGTGTAGTGACTCGTGCCAACAACGGAGAGATCAAGAAGATTGAAGTTCAGGGTAATGAACTCAAAGTCACGCCAAAGGGAAGTGACAAGCCTACCGAGAAATCTACCAAAGATGCATCGAGTAGCCTGCAAGAGCAGGGCCTAAACAGTGACGCCAAGGTTGAGCTGCAGATCACGCAGCCATCAAATACCTCCGACATTCTGTGGAACCTCGCTATCATCGTGCTACCGATTGTCGTGATTATCGCATTCTTTATGTTCATGATGCGTCAATCCCAGGGCCAGAACAACCAAGCCCTCGGATTCGGTAAGTCAAAGGCAAAGTTATACGGTGAAGACAAGACAAAGGTTAATTTTAGCGATATCGCTGGAAATGACGCAGCAAAACAAGATCTTGAAGAAGTTGTTGACTTCCTAAAACACCCAAAGAAGTATGAATTACTCGGCGCCAAGATTCCAAAGGGTGTGCTGCTTGTCGGTAACCCAGGAACTGGTAAAACAATGCTTGCCCGCGCAGTAGCTGGTGAAGCAAATGTACCGTTCTTTAGTATTTCTGGTTCTGAATTCGTTGAGATGTTTGTTGGTGTTGGTGCCTCACGTGTTCGCGACCTCTTCGCAAAAGCAAAAAAGAACTCTCCATCGATTATCTTTATCGATGAAATTGACGCCGTTGGACGCAAGCGTGGCTCTGGTATGGGCGGTGGACACGACGAGCGCGAACAGACTCTTAACCAAATCCTTGTCGAGATGGACGGATTTGAAACTGGTACGAATGTCATCGTTCTTGCAGCGACAAACCGCGCCGATGTGCTTGATGCGGCACTGCTCCGACCAGGTCGTTTCGACCGACGCACAAATATCATGCTCCCAGAACGTAAGGATCGAGAGGCAATCTTGAAGGTTCACTTCAAGAACAAACCGGCTGACGAAACCGTAAACCTTGATAAACTTGCGGCAAAAACCGCCGGATCATCAGGTGCTGACCTTGCAAACATCGCCAACGAAGCTGCTATTGTTGCTGCTCGTCGTAACGGCAAAAAGATCAGCAATGCTGATCTTACCGAAGCGTTTGAAAAGGTTGCCATTGGTCCAGAGCGAAAATCTAAAGTCATGAGCCAAAAAGATAAAGAACTAACTGCCTACCACGAAGCTGGACACGCGCTTGTTGGACATGTCCTTCCAGACAGTGACCCCGTGCACAAGGTAACTATCATCCCTCGCGGTGGTACCGGCGGTGTTACTTGGTTCCTTCCTCCCGAAGATACCATCTACACTAGTGTCTACGAGTTCAAGGACATCCTTGCCCGCGCACTAGGTGGACGTATCGCTGAAAAGATCATGAACGGTGCTGACGGTATTACGACCGGTGCAGGATCGGACCTTCGCAAAGCAACTGAAATTGCCCGCGACATGGTGATCGAACAGGGAATGGGTACAAAACTGCGCGACCAAGTCTTCCACGAAGATGGTGGCGGTATGATGTTTGACCGTATGACCCACGAACGTCCATATAGCGATGACACAGCCAAAGAAATCGACATCGAGGTTGCACAGCTTATTAAGGAAGCAGCAACTCGTGCCGAAACAGTATTGCAAGCCAATATGGTGAGCCTTAAGAAATTAGCCAACGCACTTCTCGAGGAAGAGACTCTCGACGAAGCCGGCGTAATGAAGTATCTCAAAGATGCCAAGCTACCAAAGGAGGCTGCGCTTTACTAGGCCCAGCTGTTGATCGCCATTCATGGTTAATTTTCGCAAAACGTTATCTAAGCTGAACGGAAGGCTGCCCCTAAAATTAGCGGCAGCCTTATTGGCTGGATCGTCTTTGATCGCTAGTTTATTGGGAATTCTGCGCGACCGTATCTTTAACAGCACCTACTACCTGACGTATCCAACTGGGGCTGACGCTTATACCGTAGCCTTTTCTGTCCCAGACTTTATGTTTATTATTCTTGTCTCTGGTGCGCTGAGCGTCAGCTTTATTCCAGTTTTCAATCAGCGTCTTTTGTCGGGTAACAAGAAGTCAGCCTGGGAGCTTTCGACCAGCATTATTAACCTGATGGCACTGGCAACGTTGATTGCCAGTATTTTGATTATAATCTTTGCTGAACCGCTGGTGCGCTACGTTGTTGGACCAGGCCTTGATGAGTCAAGTCGATCATTGGCGGTCAGTATGATGCGTGTGATCGCGGTTAGTCCATTCCTGTTTGCTGTCGCGACGGTTATCACTAGTATGCAACAGGCTGTTGGGCGTTTTGCGTTTTTCGCGCTTGCGCCAGCAATCTATAACGTCGGTATTATTATTGGGCTACTGTTTTTTACAAACGGTATCAATATTTTCGGCTGGCAAATCTTTGACGGCGGGATCATGGGCGTCGCGCTCGGTGTTGTGCTCGGGGCGATTTTGCAACTAATCGTCAGTACGCTCGGGCTATTTGGCATGGGCTTTGATTATCGGTTCAAGATATTCTGGAAAAACAAAGGTTTCCGCCGAGTGCTGCGTCTATTGCCGCCACGCTCACTCGACCAGGGGATTGATTACGTGAACAGTATCGTCGAAACGAACCTCGCATCACGCATGGTGGCCGGTAGTGTGCGTGCCTACCAGCAGGTAACCTCACTGACGTATGTGCCAATTAACTTAATTGGTGTGGCGATCAGTACCGCTGCATTCCCGAAGATGACCGAGCGTTTGGCACAGGGGCGTCCAGATTTATTTAAAAGTGAGTTGCAAACGGTGCTGCGTGTCATTATCTGGTTGGCGCTTCCGGTGACGGTTATTGCGGTCTTTGGTCGTGGCTATATCGTAAACTTTATCGTCAACGGTGGTGACCCGTACATGGCAAGTATTCTTGCTATCTTGGCGTTATCGATTCTATTTCGTTCAGTCTACTTTATCTCGGCGCGTAGTTTTTATGCGCACCAAGACACAAAGACCCCATTGTACATTTCATTATTTACGATTGGGCTTAATATAACCTTGGCCGTATGGTTTACGCTAGGACTTGGCATGGGTGTTCATGGCCTCGCATGGGCAGCTGTCATTGTGTCTGCAACAGAGGTATCGATCCTATTCTTCGTCATGTCACGACGAATCCCAGGCCTGTTCGATATGATATTTATATCGGCCGTGATGCGCATGGCGAGTGCTGCTGGATTCACTGCTTTGATTACCTATATCGCGCTGAGCTTCTTGCCACTAACGGCCGACGACCAAAGCTTCTGGGCGACCTTCCCGAAGTTTGCCCTTGTCGCCGCGATAGCCGGTCTGTCATACTTACTATTCAGCTGGCTATTTAAATTGCCAGAAGTATATCCTGTCCTGACCCGTATTCAAAAAATTTTGTTTAAAGCTCCGAAAGTAAAAGATGAATCAATCACACATTCGTAATTTCTGTATTATTGCCCATATCGATCACGGTAAGTCTACTTTGGCTGACCGTATGCTTGAGTTGACTGGGACTGTCCAAAAGCGCGATATGAAGTCGCAGCTGCTTGATAGTATGGATCTTGAACGTGAAAAGGGGATCACGATTAAACTCGCCCCAGTTCGCATGAGCTACAAAGAACACGAACTCAACCTTATTGATACACCTGGACACGTTGATTTTAGTTACGAAGTGTCGCGCAGCCTTCAGGCCTGTGAAGGTGCGATTCTTGTAGTGGACGCCAGTCAGGGTATTCAGGCCCAGACGCTCGCCAATGTCTACCTTGCGCTTGCGGCTGATCTCAAAATTATCCCCGTACTGAATAAGATCGATCTTCCCGCAGCCGATGTGCCACGCGTGAGTGCTGAAATTATCAACCTTCTTGGCTGCACCGAGGATGATATCTTGAAGATTAGCGCCAAGACAGGTGAGGGCGTCACTGATGTCCTTGATACGATTGTCGAAAGCATCCCGTCGCCGCGCGGGAATAGCGAAGACCCAACCCGTGCCCTTATTTTTGATAGCTATTTCGATGACTACCGCGGTGTTATCCTGTATGTCCGCGTGATTGACGGTGAGATCAAGAAGGCTGATATCATTGACATGATGGCGACGGGTGCAAATGGCATCGCACTTGAAGTCGGATCTTTGAACCCAGCCATGAGCGCTAGCCCTGTTATCGGCAGCGGCGAGATTGGCTATATCGTCACTAACCTCCGCACAACGCGCGACGCCCGTGTCGGTGACACCGTAACAATTCGTCGTCGACCTGCAACGGAAATGTTGCCAGGCTATAAACTGGTCAAGCCATTCGTGTATGCCGGATTCTTCCCGGTGAGTAACGATGACTACCAGGCACTCAAGGATGCTGTCGAGAAACTAAGCCTTAGTGACTCAGCGCTGCAGTTTGAGCCAGAAACGTCACCTGTGCTCGGGTTTGGTGTCCGTATTGGATTCCTTGGATTGCTACACCTTGATATTATTCGCGAACGACTCGAGCGTGAGTACAACCTTGACCTTGTCATTACCAACCCTTCAACCGACTACCATGTGAAACTAAATTCAGGCGAAGACCTAGATATCAAAAGCGCCAGTAACTTGCCTGACGTCACGCGCATCAAAGAAATTCGAGAACCTTGGATTAAAGGTGAAATCATTGTACCTGCTAGCTATATCGGCGCAGTGATTCAGCTGATTATTCAAAAACGCGGCTTGCAATCAAACCTCAGCTATATCGATGAACGTGCACTGATTAGTTTCGAGGCGCCACTGGCAAATCTTTTGACAGACTTCTACGACCAACTGAAATCAATCACCAGTGGTTACGGTTCATTTAACTATGAACTTGATAATTACCGTATCGAAGACCTCGTTCGTATCGACTTTTATGTTGCCGGTGCAATGGTTGATGCACTGAGTATTATGGCGCACCGTTCTGAGGCTCAAAGTCTTGGACGCGAAGTTACTAAGAAATTAAAAGAGGTGATTCCTCGTCAAAATTTCCAGGTCGCATTACAAGCCGGTATTGGTGGTAAGTTTATTGCTCGTGAAGACCTAAGCGCCTACCGCAAAGATGTCACAACTGGCCTCTATGGCGGTGACGTATCTCGTAAAAAGAAAGTCCTCGCCAAACAAGCCAAGGGCAAAAAGCGCATGAAGCGTTTTGGGAAAGTAGATATTCCATCCGAAGCATTTATGGTAATGCTAAAGCGCGACTAGCTGCTCGTCTGGTACAATGGTGTATGACTTTAGAACAGATGATTACCGTGTATGAACCGACCCCTGAAACTGTTGAACTTGTACAAAACTCAAATATCACCCTGCTTGTTGGAATATCTGGGGCCGGTAAAGATACGATTAAAAAGAAATTGCTTGAAAAAGACGGGTATAGCGACATAACTTCGCACACAACTCGTCCACCGCGCATGAATAATAACGTTCTCGAGCAAGATGGCCAAGAGTATCATTTTATTTCGGTTGAAACTGCCCAGGACATGCTGGTTCAGAAAGCTTTTATTGAAGCAAAACTAGTGCACGGGACCGTATACGGCACCTCAACCGACGAGGTTCGCCGCGCCCACGATCAGCAAAAGATCGCAGTTACCGATATCGATGTCCAGGGCGTTGATGAATACAAGCAGCTATCGCAGGACGTCATTGCAATTTTTATCCTACCTCCTAGCTTTGAAATCTGGCGTCAACGATTGATGCAGCGCTACGAATCAGCCGAAGTCTTTGATGAAGAATGGCCCAAGCGTCGCACGAGTGCCGTGCAGGAGCTGCAGCAGGCTTTGTCGGTGCCATACTACCATTTCATTATTAATGACGAGCTGGCGCGCTCGGTTCAGATTGCCGACGAGATTGCCCACCAGGGTGATTTGTTCAACCGCAAAGACGATGAAGCGCGACTTGTGGCCCGTGATCTGCTTGAAGATATACTTGCACACAGCTAGCACTCATTGACAGAGAGTGCTAGAACACGCTAGAATAAATCTATGACCGATCGACAACGACAGATCTTGGCAGCAATTATCGAGCAGCATGCTGAGATTGCCGCACCGGTGGGAAGCGTGATGCTTGCTAAGCTTTTTGGGGTCTCTAGTGCCACTATTCGAAGTGAGATGGCGCGACTTGAAGATATGGGTCTTATCGAGCAGCCACACACCAGTGCTGGTCGCGTACCAACTGACGCTGGGTACCGTTTCTATGTGAATTCGCTCAACGAAGCGCATGCCAATGAAACACAGCCGCAACTTCTCGATCGCAGTGCGAGAGCGATTGAGGCGCGGGTGCAGACACAATCAAATCGTGCTGACCGTGCAATCCGCGGAGCGGTTGATAGCCTGGTTGAACTGACGCAAAACATGGGGATTGCAACCATCGGCGATGAACTGTATATGGCGGGAATCGGAAATCTATTCTCTCAGCCAGAATTTTTGCAAGGGAACCACGCGCAGGCAGTTGCCCGTTTGCTTGATAACCTCGAGCCGTGGCTACGCGAGGCCAAGCCGAACGAGCCGTTGAATGTCTATATCGGGTCAGAAAACCCAATCGGTAGAGCTAGTGGTGCAACCCTGATTATTAGTCGCTTCCGTTCACCCTATAGTGATAACAGCTACATCGGTGTCATTGGGCCAACCCGTCAAAGTTATGAAAAAGTAATGCGTTTAGTGCGCCACACTGGCGCCATGTTAGAGGAGATTTTATAGTATGTCAGATGCAAAAAAACCAAAGAAGAATGTTGAAGAAGCGAATGAAGACGCCAAGGATTTGCAGATTGCAGAATTAACACTTGATGTGCAGCGTACCCGTGCTGATTTTGAAAACTATCGCAAGCGAGTTGATGCCGAAAAAGCCGCAGCCCGTGAAGCTGGTCAGGCCGGTGCGATCCTTAAACTCCTGCCAGTCATTGATAATATCGAACGCGCTATTGCCTATACCCCTGAAGAATTGAAAGACAATACCTGGGTGCAAAGTGTTGCAGGGCTTGTCCGCCACCTCGAAAAATCACTCGAAAGCCTTAATTTAGGACGCATCGATGCAAAACCGGGTACTGTCTTTAACCCTGATTTTCACGAAGCTATTCAGTTCGACGAAGAGGCAACGGGCGACCAAGAAGTCATCGCTGATGAAATGCAGGCTGGCTACACATTGAACGGTCACGTGATTCGTCACGCAATGGTTAAAGTTACCAAGCAGTAATAAAACCCGCGTAGACAAGGCAAATAAAAAAGCACCTTCCGTGGAGGGTGCTTTTGCTAAACAGTGGAATAGGCAGAGAGAAACGGGGTCGCTCTGCCTATTCCAACTTGCGTTGCGGTGAATAGGTGAGCTAGATTGCCCCCAGGTCGACGCGATAGGTGTAAAACCTGACGTCGATTTCGTGGGCAGGAGAGCGTTCGACGCACTCGAGCCCGTCAAGACGCACTCCTGTTTTTAGCTGCACCAATCTGGTGAGCTTTTGGAGGGTCCCGAAGGTAATCGTTTCCTTGCGGTCGATCGTCAGCTTTGACTCACGAACACGGGCCTGTTGAAAGGCCTTGGAGTACTTGACATCCTCTCGCAAAATCACGAAAGGGATGTGCCCGCGGCGCGGGAGAACTCCAAGAAGCGGCTTCGTCGCTGCGCGAGCAACATTGATGTCACCTTCGAGACAATCCAGCATGTGCAACTCGTGTTCGTCGAGCATGGGTAGTTGTTCGATGAAGCGATCGAAGCTAGTTTTTGCAACAAGACTACGTTCAAGGGTCAAATTAACCACGTTCCTCTCTGCTAGTAAAAAATAAAGAACCCGTTGAGTATCAACTCAAGCGGATTCGCTTCTTGGTGGGCATTCATGTTCGTTTTTCAACTTACGCGACGTTTCCTCTAAGACCTATTGATAATAGTCCTCGCGCCCCATAAAATCAATGGTATTTTGTATATTATACAATAATCTTTTTTACGTAAATTTCAGTTGGCACTCTTGACAGTTGAGTGCCAACTTTCTATAATGAAAGAGTACTTAGCAATCTCGTACGGAGAGTGCTAAAATAGAATAAGAAATCACGAACATTCTGTCACTAAAAGGAGAATAGTATATGGGTAAAATCATTGGAATCGACCTCGGTACCACTAACAGTGCTGTTGCATACATGGTTGCGGGTAAACCGGAAGTCATCGCGAACGCTGAAGGTAACCGAACAACACCTAGCGTTGTTGCTATCAATAAGAACGGCGAACGCCTTGTTGGACAAGTTGCGCAGCGTCAACGCGTTACAAACGCTAAAAACACTATCTATGGTGTCAAGCGCCTTATTGGTCGCAAGTTTAGCGACGATGAAGTCCAAAAAGACCACGACATTATGCCGTATGAAATTGTCAAAAAAGGCGATGGCGTTGCAGTAAAAATGGGCGACAAAGATTACAGTCCAGAAGAAGTGTCTGCTATGATTCTTTCAAAGATCAAAGCTGACGCCGAAGCCTTCCTCGGCGAAAAAGTCACTGAAGCGGTTATTACCGTTCCTGCGTACTTCAATGACTCGCAACGACAGGCAACTAAAGACGCAGGTAAAATTGCCGGCCTCGAAGTAAAGCGAATCATCAATGAACCAACAGCTGCGGCGCTTGCCTACGGCCTTGAGTCTAAAAAAGACGAAAAGATCGTTGTTTTTGACCTAGGCGGTGGTACATTTGACGTTTCTGTCCTTGAACTTGGCGACGGCGTCTTTGAAGTAAAATCTACTAACGGTGACACGCACCTTGGTGGAGAAGACTTCGACAACCGTATCGTCAACCACTTCCTCGATGTCTTTAAGAATGAACAGGGAATTGACCTCAAGTCTGATAAGGCTGCAATGCAACGTCTAAAGGACGAAGCGGAAAAGGCAAAGAAAGAACTTTCTTCAACGAACGAAACTGAAATCAATCTGCCATTCCTGACAGCTGATGCGGATGGTCCAAAGCACTTCGAGTACAAGTTAACGCGAAGTAAGCTTGAAGAACTCGTTAAAGACTTGATCGACGGTGTTGCAAAACCTGTTGCAAACGCGTTGAAGGATGCTGGCCTCAAGACCTCTGATATTGACGAGATCGTTCTGGTTGGTGGTATGACTCGCATGCCTGCGGTTGTTGAAAAAGTGAAATCAATCTTTGGCAAAGAACCACTTAAGGGCGTTAACCCTGACGAAGTCGTTGCTATCGGTGCGGCAATTCAGGGTGGAGTGCTCGCCGGTGACGTCAAAGACGTTCTGCTACTCGATGTCACACCACTTTCACTCGGTATTGAAACAATGGGTGGGGTCGCCACTAAAGTGATCGAACGCAACACGACCGTTCCAACTAGTAAGTCTGAAACATTCTCTACAGCCGCTGACAACCAGCCACAAGTAGAGATTCACGTCACCCAAGGTGAACGAGAACTCGCTAGCGACAATAAGTCACTGGGACGCTTCGTTCTTGATGGTATCGCTTCGGCCCCTCGTGGTGTGCCACAGATTGAAGTAACCTTCAATATTGACGCCAACGGTATCTTGAATGTCACCGCCAAAGACAAGGGAACTGGCAAAGAACAAAGTATCACTATCTCTGACAGCGGTAATCTTTCAAAAGAAGATATTGAAAAAGCCGCTAAAGACGCTGAAATGCATGCCGACGAAGACAAGAAAAAGCGCGAAGCAATCGACGCCCGAAATGGTCTAGAATCTGCAATCTACCAAGCGGAAAAAATGCCTGACGAATTCAAAGACAAAATCAGTGATGAAGACAAAAAAGTCATCACCGACGCTGTCGAAGAAGCCAAAAAGCACAAAGATTCTGATGACAAAGACGCGCTTGAAGCAGCCACTAAGGCTCTAAACGACGCAACGATGCCTATCGGCGCAAAGATGTACGAAGCGGCTGCCAAAGAAGATGCTGACGCATCCGAAGCCGGTGAAACAAAGACCGACGAGCCTGTTGAAGGTGAAGTTGTCGACAAAGACGAAGAGACAAAAGAAAAGAAGTAATCAGTCGAATTACTGCGTAAAATAAGAAAAAGGCCGCATTTGTCGGCCTTTTTCTTTATACTAGGATGATGCTACATTACGCCAAAACACGCCGAAAATATGCTAGTCACAACAAAAGTGACCGTGCGAAGAATCTTTGCGCCTTTTGTGGCGATGAAAACCTTGAATCACGCCTCGTAGAAAAAACCGAAACCATGCGGATTATCCCGAACCGCGTGTCTTATGATCTCTTCGAAGGTCTCCGCGTTGAAGATCATTTAATGATTGTGCCGATCCGCCACGTCGAGGGGATTGCTGAATTCACCGATCAAGAAAAACGCGAGATGACCGACCTACTCGGTAAGTACGAGCAACTCGGCTACAGTATGTATGCCCGAGGTGTTGGCAGCATTAGTCGCTCGGTCAAGCATCAGCACACGCATCTGATAAAACTTTCCAACACTTTGCCTAAGTTCAGTCTGTATATGCGAAAACCCTACATCTTAATTCACAAGTAGGTATTACAGCTCTAGGTACAGCGCAGCCCATACCATGCCGGGGTCGGCGCGGTAAATCGGTACGTAGTACCAAGATCCGTCGGGGTTAACTAATTCTGGATAGGTTCCGTGTAGTGAAATTAATTCACCAAAACGTGTGTATTGAGCGTCGTATTCTGGGCGTTTATATTTTTTTAGCACGTGTAAATAGAAGGTCGCGTGCCAGGTCCAGATGGTTGTCCCGGTATAGTTGGGCATCAGCCATTTACCCATACCGATACGGTAGTTGAATTGATCAGAGTTTTCGCCGTACTGTAGTGGGTAGACACTATTCATGCCAGCCTTGGTGATATAATCACAGGTCTTATCAACGAGTTTTGCATCGTCAATCACGCCTAGGAAGAATGGCATCAGTGCACATTCCGAGCTATATGCTTCATTTGCGCGGTCGGCACTGAAATAGTGTCCATTCCAGTAATTATCCATCAGTTCTTTGGCGTACTGTGCCGGGTGGTAGGGGAAAGCAGTTAATCGTAAGATCTCGGCACAGCGCGCCAGTCGCCCAATCAGTGCAATGCTGTACGCGCTACGGTCGTAAAAGACGGCATCGCGCATTTCGGCATAGCGAACGTTTAACAGATCACCTGTTTCGGGTTCCAGGTAGGCTTTAACGTATTTACGTAGCTGCCGCTGCAAAAACAAATGCTCGGATTTATTCAGCCTATAGTTACTAACGACGAGTGAGTGTAGTAGCCATGGCAATGCATCGATACTGCGCTTGGCAGGCGCGTTAAAGGTGTTGCCGGCTTGATCGATACATAGCGTGATCGTATTTGCGCGCCGGTAGTGTCGAAGCGCCCATCGCAAGGTATGTTGCACCTTTGTTTTTTGACCAATCTTGACCAGTGATTCGGCAACCGTTCCAAAATCACGCATCCAAAAAAAGTCATAGTGACCTAGGCTGGTTCGGTAAAAATCACCCTGCCAAAGTCGCTCGACGATTTGGGCGCAAATTTCTTTTGGCGTACCCTCAAAGCGTTCGATGGTGCCAAAGTATCGGTTGTGGAGTTGTCGGTATTCTGCACGGATAAGTCCCAAGACGGCACCGGTGCTTCGGATAAAAGGTTTCATGTAGTGTCAGTATATAGTGCAAATACGCTTGTGTATATAAAATCTAAGCAAATGAAATAGGCACCTTGCAAGGCAGCGGATATCTGGCTGATATCAACGCTGCCCTACAAAGGTGCCGTGTGGTGTGTTACTTCGTCAGTGCGACGTCGCAACACTCAGAGACGCCAGCATCGCAGGCCTGTGCGGACGCCTCGGTCCGACAGTTCGAGCAATGCCTCGTCGTTCTGATGGTTGTTCTGCGCGTAGGTCCGCCAGTCCCGACTGGACGTCCCTGCGTGTGGTTGAGCTCCATGTCCCAAAAGACATGTTCAATCTTTTGCCCGAGTGCATCTGCCACGAGGCAGGCACTCTGGATAGTAAAGCGGTTCTTTCGATCGCTGGATTCCATGCGGTTGATGGTACCAGCCGAGCATCCCACGACTTTCGCAAGCTCTGCTTGTGTCATGCCGAGTGATTCTCTGTATTTCTTTACAAGTGTCAACGTTCCTCCCAGGTATGTAATTGACTAAATAACTATAGCACTTTTATAAGCATAAGTCAATTGCCAAGAAAACGCACGAAATTCGAAGATAGCTCAAAATGGGCGTATAATAATGAGTACAAAACTATAAGTAAATAGGAGAATAGTGATGGATGATGGACTTGGAATTATTGGATGGATCGTACTCGGTGGACTAGCCGGATGGGTTGCCTCGATGTTTGCAGGAACAAACGCGCGACAAGGCCTTCTAGGTAATATTATCGCTGGTATCATCGGTGCTTTCGTTGGTGGGATCGTATTTAACTTTTTCGGCGGCGCGGGCGTGACCGGATTTAACCTTTGGAGCTTCTTGGTTGCACTGGTCGGTGCGATCATAGTTCTCTTTATCTGGCGCGCGATTACCGGCGGCAAAAAAACCGCGTAACCTTTCGTACCACAAAAACTATAACTAGCACTCTAGACATTTGAGTGCTAGTTTTATATACTGGTAACAGATGAGCAAACGTGATTATTATGAAGTATTAGGCGTCGCTAAAGATGCGAGCGCCGACGAGATAAAGAAGGCCTTTCGACGTGGAGCTGTACAGCACCACCCCGATAAAGAAGGCGGTAACGAAGAAAAGTTCAAAGAAATTAATGAAGCCTACGACGTCCTTAAAGACGCTCAAAAACGTCAACGATATGATCAATTTGGCCACGCTGGTGTCGGTGGATCAAATGGCGGTGGTCAATCGGGCAATCCATTTGAAGGCTTCGGCAACCAAGCTGGTGGCTTTGACTTCGGTGATGGCCTTGGCGATATATTTAGTCAGTTCTTTGGCGGCGGTAACTCTCGTCAACAGGCGCCGCAACGTGGACGCGACGTTGAAGTAAACCTTCAGCTTAATTTTGAAGAGGCTGTCTTTGGCCTCGAAACAGCGATCGATCTTGATCTCGACGACACTTGTTCGCACTGTAAAGGTACGACAGTCGAACCTGGTCACGATATGAAGACTTGCCCAACCTGTAAGGGTGCTGGTCAGCAGACACGTGTCATGAACACAATGTTCGGTCCAATTCAGCAGAGTGTTGTGTGTCCGACTTGTAGTGGCCGCGGCAAGGTGCCAGAAGTAGTCTGTACGGTTTGTCACGGATCTGGAACGCAGCGCACCAAGCAGTCTATTAAACTCAAGATTCCAGCTGGTATAGACGACGGTGCAACAATCCGTTTGACTGGTCGCGGTGAAGCGATCACTGATGGCAAAAAAGGTGATCTGTACGTCAATATCCGCGTCAAAGCACACAAACGATTTACCCGTGAAGGTGATATCGTTCTCTCCGAAGAGCACGTTGGTATGATCGATGCCGCACTTGGTACTGAGATTGATGTCGAAACCGTCGATGGCATGGTTCGCATGAAAGTCCCTGCTGGAACACAATCAGGCACCGATTTCAAACTCTCGAGCCACGGTGTGCCGCACATGAACAGCGAGCGCCGCGGGCCACATATCGTCAACATTGTTGTTGATACACCGACGAAGCTCACCAAGAAGCAGCGCGAGCTACTTGAGCAATTTGACGCTGGCAAAAAGCGCAGTATGTTCTAGGACACAGGGGCGGAAGGTTGACTTTTTAGCAGAAAAGTGCTAAAGTAAACCAGTTATAAGAATAAGCAGTACCTAGTCGTATGATAGAGGTTGTTATGGAACAAGAACTCCCAGTAATCGGACGCAACGTCCTCGTCGATGTGATCGGCCACGCAAAGAACGTCCCCGCAAAAACTGACACAGGTGCAGATAGTTCTTCGATCTGGGCCTCTCATATAAAAATCAGCAAAAAAGGAACGCTTAGCTTTACTCTTTTCGGCGAAGGCTCCGAGTACTATACTGGCGAGGTGATCAAGCGCAAAGCTTACCGCGTTGCAATCGTTCGAAGTTCTAACGGCCATGAGCAAATCAGGTACCGTACGGAAATTCCGATACGGGTTGCTGGTAAGCGAGTCAGGGCAGCATTATTTTTGTCCGATAGATCACTTAATCACTTCCCGATCCTGCTTGGGCGAAGAACTATCAACAAGAAATTCCTCGTCGATGTCTCTACGAAGGAATACGATAGACCACCCTTTGTGAAACGAGGGAGTGAGCTGCACAAAGAAATGCTTGAAGACCCCTATGCATTCCACAAGAAATACCACCAGAACGAAAAATAAGGAGACATTATGAAAATAGCCATTCTTTCAAACGGAAACGGAAATTATTCAACAAAGCGTCTCAAAGAAGAGGCTATTGCGCGTGGACACGACGTCAAGGTGATTAAATACCGCGACTGTTACGCTTCAATCGAACAAGCCAAGCCAACGGTCAGTTACCGCGGTGAAGACTTGGCGCAGTTCGATGCGATTATTCCTCGTATTGCGGCTAATATGACTCGCTATGGTACGGCCATTGTGCGCCAGCTTGAGATGCAGGGTGTCTACACTGTTTCAAGTTCGATCGCAATTAATCGTTCTCGTGACAAGCTTCGTAGTCTGCAACTTCTTGCCCGCGCTGGTGTGGGTATTCCAAAGACGATTGTGTCTCGTAACTCAACTGATATCGATGACCTTATTGATAAGGTTGGCGGAACACCTGTCATTATCAAGCTTGCCCGTGGTACGCACGGTAACGGTGTTGTTCTGGCAGAATCAAAGAAAGCTGCCAAGTCTGTTTTGCAGGCATTATATCTTTCGAATGAAGATGGAACTAACATCTTGCTACAGGAATTTGTTGAAGAATCAGCCGGTATGGACATTCGTGCGTTTGTCGTAGGGGGCCGTGTGGTCGCCAGCATGAAGCGCCAAAGCCTTGATGACGACTTCCGTTCAAACCTGCACCGTGGTGGTGAAGGAACGGTCGTCAAGCTGACTGAAGAAGAGACGAAGATGGCCATTAAAGCAGCCAAAGCGATGGGTCTGAACATTGCTGGTGTTGACCTGATGCGTAGCGCGCGTGGACCACTGGTACTAGAAGTAAACTCAAGCCCTGGATTTGGTATCGAGAAAGTGACTGGCCGCAACGTTGCGACGCCAATTATTGAATACATCGAACAAAACGCCAAACGTGGCAGCAAACGCGACAAAGTCGGCGCGTAAACCCTAGTGGGCTGCTATACTATGCTCATGGTAATACGACTGTGAGCATCTGGCGCCCACATACGACTGGCATTCTTATTGGCGGACTCGTCGCTATTCTTATCGCCCTCGTGGCGTCGTTTATGCTCAGTCATTTCAAGCCAACCACCCAGGTTTCGCTTGGGTCTGGTGTCTTTAGCGTTAAAGTTGCCACGAATGACATCGAGCGCGAGCGGGGACTATCGGGTGTTGACAAGTTAGGCTCTCTTGAAGGGCTTTTGATGGTTTTCGAAGCGGATGGTCAGCACGGGATTTGGATGAAAGATATGAAGATTCCGATCGATATTGTGTGGCTCGATAAAGACAGGACGGTCGTCTATATGGTGACCGATGCTTCGCCGCAGTTATCTACTGACAAAACATTCACCTCCAAGGATCCCGCCCTTTACGTCCTTGAGCTATCGGCAGGATCTATCCAAAAATCAGGCATCAAGATAGGCTCAAAAGCAGAATTTGTACTAGAAGGAGAACCTCAATGATCGTTATTGCCATATTTGCCGTTATTGCTATCGCACTATTTGCCGGAGCGTTTTTATCAAAGCGTCGATTCGGATTATTAGGCTTGGCACTGACTGCTGGTGCGACACTGAGTTCGATGTGGAGTTATGACGCCGGACTTGTTGTCTCGAGTACCGGTCTGGTTCCTGACGGCCCATTGACTAACGCGGTTGCCTTGTCGTTGATTGTGTTATTGCCGGCAATTTTACTATTGTTTCACGGCTACACGTACAAGGGTTTGCTTGGCCGTGTGATTGGATCGGCCTTATTTGCGGTCTTGGCGCTGGCGTTCTTGGTAGAGCCGATTAGCTTTGCGCTACCACTGACGGGTGCTGCCAACGACGCTTATGTCGTATTAATGCAAAATAAAAATCTGATTATTAGTATCG
>Ga0247806_10000586_pt1 | contig 21857 bp, 45 predicted proteins | sample UWRJL059202B1_FD_179935 | JGI IMG/M metagenome (GOLD analysis project Ga0247806, IMG submission 179935) | Plant litter microbial communities from Arlington Agricultural Research Station in Wisconsin, United States - UWRJ-L059-202B-1 | ecosystem: Environmental > Terrestrial > Plant litter >... | reverse complement strand
GACCAAAACCAACCGGAACGTCCCGACGAATTTGTGCAATAACTTTAATAAGGTCTTCCCTATCCCATTCGGTTACGTTAGAGGTAATAGAGCACATACCGCAACCAATATCCACGCCAACCGCGTTAGGGATAATAACGCCTTTAGTAGCTAGTACGCCACCAATAGGCATTCCGAAACCTTGGTGCGTATCAGGCATAAGCGCAACATGCTTATGAATGAATGGCAGGTTTGCGAGATTAGTAGCTTGCGCGATGGCTCCCTCTTCGGGATTTTCACACCAGCTTTTAATTGGCTTTTTGCAGTTGTCGGAGAAAACTTTCATGTAATGAATTTAACAGAGTTGGTCTAACGTGTCAAGCTAAAAGTTCTGGATTCTCGAAAATATTTCCTACTACTTCTAGCTTCTCTCCAAAACCTGAGATAACAATTCCTAAGTAGGTCCCTTTCATATTTTTTCCAGTGTAAATAAATCCTCCGTTATTAAAGCTAACTACGCCATTCTCAGGAAATCTTAGGTTTAGATTTAAAATATCCCCCTCGTAAATATCTTTCCCGTTTTGATCTTTTAATCCGGTAAATTGCTGCAAAACGGAACCCGTAAGTCGATTCGATTTTTCATTACCGCAAATTACTTCTCCACGAGAATTAACTCCAATAAAATCGGCGGGATTAGCCCATTTTTTCAAAATAATGTCCCAAACCCTAAATTTAATTTCTCTAGACATATTATCTTTTTCCCTTCCGAGTTTTTTCAGCACCCTCATTACAATGCTTAATCATTTTTTCAGTTTCAGGATGATTAGGATTTTCTTCTAACCAAAGCTCTAAATAAGCTAGGTTCCAATTCCAAATTTCCTTACCTTTTCTCCAAACGCTTTTTACTCCGTAATTACTTCCCCAAATCTTCTCTCCTTTAATATCCGCCGTAGTAACGTAACCAAAATTTGAACCGCCCTCGTCTTTAAGATCAGTAATCTTATATTTTTTACCCTTAGTTTGGTATTTGCCACCACTAAGAAAAGTCTTATTTTCATCAGAAACTAAATAGTCGCCAATTTCAATAAGATTTTTAAGTCTCCAAGTAAGTAAATCGCAAAAATCGTTATCTTCGGCAGCCTTTTGAGATTTAGATTCCCTATCCAGAATTTCCTCTGGAGTAAAAGTTTTTAAGTCTTTTGGATCAATTTTAATTTTACCCTTCTTAATCAGACTAATGAAATCAGAAGCTGTACATCCAAGATATTCATCAAGATAATATTCTCTTAAAATTACCGGATGAATATTTACTGACTCGCCCGCAGCTTTCCATAAGCGCGCTTTCCTTACGGAAGATTTTTCGTATGGGTAATTCAGCTTCATAATATTTATCGTTCTCCTAGACCGAAGATTTTAACGTGATTTTTACCGGCCTCACCAAAATAGCAAGGCTCGCAGCAAGGCAAAGACTTAATCTCGACCTTCTTTTCTTTTAACTCTAAGTAATTTAATGGGACTAAATAGAAAAACCCGCAATCATCCGCGAAGGTATTAGGTCCGTTACAAAAACCACAAACTCCTCCAAGGGGTTCTTCTATTAAGGCATTGGCGAGTTCATCAGTTCTCATAATTACTTTTCTAAAATATAAACTACAACTACCGCCGAGTAACTACCAGAAGCACTAGTTACATGAGTAATTTTCCAGCCTTCTTTTAAAAACTTAGTAACGTCAGAGGGAAAATTGTCTATTACTCTATCTTGTCCGGCTAGATAAATATAATGATAATAAATCTTTTGTTCAGCTTGCGCGGAAACAGAGAGAATTAAAGAAGCTAAGACAGCGAGAATAATTTTCATTTCTTTTTCTTCTTTTTAGCAATAAGAGCAATACTTTCTTGAGTTAAAGAACCGTTAGAACCTTCGCCAATCCAAAGGATTTCTCCCGTCTCTCTATTCCAAGAAACATATCCGTAACTATTTTCAGCAAATTCAACTTTATTTTCACCCCAAGATTTTTCAATCGTAAGGGCTTGGTCTTCGGTAAGAGTTCTATCAATATATTTACTCATTTGTTTGCGTCTCTATAAATTCCAATTACCCCTGCATAAATAATAGTTCCAAATCCTAGAATACCAAGCGCCAAGCCAAAACAAATATTACCATTTTGGTAAGAGGGTTCGTAAGCCATACAGCCGGAACCAATAGCTAATAGGAAAAGACCTATGAAATATGCTAAAGAAATCACTTAGGAGTTAATTAGGGTTTCAAAAACTTCTCCGGAATTAGCAAGGGCGCGGAAAGATTGAGCTACTTTTTTATCTCCAACGTAAACATCGTTATAAAGGTACTCATCGTTTGTAGAAAAAGGGCGAGTTTTTACCGTAAAGGTAGGCTTACCTTCCGGGAAGAATTCAGCAATAAATTCAGCAAGTTTCTCTTCATTCTCCTCTTCGAGAAGGCCGATATAAAAAGATGCGGCAGTCTTAACTTCTGACTTAATTACAATAGGAGAATCGCTTTCCACTACGAAAGAGCCGGTGCAAGATTCGCCCCAACCTTCGTACATATTAGCTTGATCGAATTCAGCTAATGCCGCGCTTTCCATAAGGTGAGGATAAGCGGAACCGTCGCCGCCGTTTTGAACAGAGTAGTGGAGTTCTAGAGAGTATTTAGACATAGTTATGAGTATTTTTTAGTTTTCCGATTGTAACCGATTTTTTCATAAAAATCGTAAAGGTTTTTGCACTTAATATCTTCTCCGCGATCAAGAATGCCTTTAACTAACATTTCTTTACATCCGGGGAAATCTTTCATTATCTCGAATTCGGAGGGGTGGACTATTGTATAAAGAATTTTATCATTAAAGTTACGTCTCTTATCTCCATAAAAGAACCAACCATAACTAATAGACTCTCTATAAGTTAAACCTAGAAAGGTGTAAACTTTCCGCTCTCCAGTCTTAGTATTTAGACAGCTAACAATTTGAGTTTGCTGAATTCTGCCCATATTACTTAATGGGTTTAGTTTTCTTAATGGATTTAGTTTCGACCAACTTATATTTTGGAGCTAGAATAGAAGGATCGGTAGAGGCTCCCTGAGTTGGAACTAGAGAGCACCGACCAAAACGATTAAAGAAGCTGCATGAACTCAATAAATATGACAATAACATATTATTCGAGTTTAGCTCCCTCTTCCTTTAGAATGTCCCAAGCTTCGATAAGTTGTTCCTCCAAAGTTTTGTCTTTCTTAGTTAAATTCATCTTCATTTTGCCAGCGAACGCCGTGAAATGAGTAGGAGAAAAGTCGGCTTGAGGATAACCCTCTAAAGTTTTAAACTGTTCAATCTTATGAGGTAGGCTAGTTTTAAAGATAGACTCATTATATGGGCGAGTATAACCAAACCCCTGAGCCCAAGTACCGCCGGAAGTCTTGATAGGATTTTGAGCCGCTAGACGGCGAACATCTGCCTGACCATATTTCTCAATTAGAATGCGCGCTTTTGGATTCCAGTCCTTAGTGTTTTGACCATAAAAACTCATTCCAGAACCACTAAATCCGCCCAAACGCATAATAGAGTATAATGCAGTAGGATCAGAGTCCATATTAGTTAGAACGAAGTAATTATCGTGGAAGATAACACTTTCTCTATTTCCAAAAGCAGAAACCCAAGGGGATTCTTCTGAGAAAATAAAGTTAAAATAAGGAGTCTCAACTGCCGCCTTAGCTCCCTGACGATGAATGCCAATATAAATAATTTCACCTTCGGGGAAGGCTACGTAAATATCCCGAGGGAAATAAGGATTCATCGAATATGCTTCCCCATGAGAGGCACGATACTTAACTAATCCGCCATAACAAGGCATGGAATGACGGAAGTAAGTAAAATACTTATCGTCCCGCTTTACCGTAATAGTATAAGTAAGACCCTTGGCTTGATTCATAAGGAATGCGATAGCTTCGAGAGCTTCTTCCTTAGTATCAGTAATAACGTATTCTTCGTCACGATAAATCTGCTTCTCTTCTACAGGCTCCGCCCATTCCCATTTTTCTTTCGTGATTTTGAATTTCTTTGCGCTCATATTTTATTGGATATATTCGTTTTTTCTAGTTTATCAGTTCTCTAAAGTCATGTCAAGCAAAAAATAATATTATTTTGCTTTATAGTGCGGTATCAGTTGAGTTACGCGATTTAATTTTAGCTTTATACAATCTAATTCTATTTATAATCTCTTGAGCAGAAACGTCCTTAAAGCCTCCTAAAGTATCAAAGTGAAACGCATTAATGGCATCAAATATTTTTAATTGTAAGCTTTCTGAAAATGGATCACCCCAAACGTCATTACCTACTTCTAGAAGAAGAGATTTATTTGTAAAATCGTAGCAATTTACGACGAAACTAGGATCAATTTTAGTATCTTCGTCATAATATCTTAAGTAAGATAAAAATTCAGACGACATCACAACAATTTTGTCAGCCCAATTAAAAAGAAATTGCTTTGTTGATGGGCTACTATTGTCTGCTCCAATAGCGATTACTTCGTGTCCATAATAACGATGTAAAATCATCTTCGCCGCAACGCTACGCACGTTACCGCCCCTACACATAGTTACAATTTTCATTCTAAAGTTAATTTTCCAAGTTCAAAATAAAACCACATTCTACCAGACTCACCATTCGCTTTTAATTTTAAAGCGTAATCATAAGTTTGTTGGTCGTAGTTATAAATTCCACCTATATCTACTAAAGAAATAACCTCCATAGGAATAAAACATCCGCAATAACGTCTTTCGTGAAAGTGTCTTACTTTACGTTTGGCGTTTGCTAAATGTCTCTCTTTGCGAGTGGTCATTTTTTTAATACTTTAAGAGCATTTTGTAAGCCCTCTACATACTGTAGTCGTCTCTTCTCAAGACAAGCAAAGGACAAAGTACTATAATCTTTATCGGTAATAACTCCGATATATTCGGAAAGCTCATAGGCTTTTAGGACTTCTTCCCAATTCTTATACTCATTACGTCTTTCGATACCTTCTTTAAATTGATCGGCAGCAGTTTTGCCGTTAGGATAGTCCTTATCCTTATGAAATTTGTCTGGGTGAAGATAGAATTTTAGTGCCCATTCTTTAATTTCGATCATCCCCTCAAGCCAGTCAGGTTTAACAAACTCTAATTTTTGCAAACCCTTCTCAATATCATAAAAAGGCCACCCTTGATCGTAGTAATCATAAGGCTTTTCTCTAACTCCACCAACCCAAGAACCATCAGCGATTGATTTAAGTCTGCACTCTTTTACTCGATCCGAATAACCAGAAATTTGGTCAAACGAATTGCGCCTAAAATTATCTTCTAACTCTCCATAATCATTATTAAGATAGTTAGAAATAGCAAAACCTAAAATATCATTCCACTCCATATCGAACTTTTCGCGCCCATAAGGCTTGTCGATCTTTCGCTCCCATTCTCCGCGATATTTATAAAATTGTGGGTGAACTAAGTATCCTCCTTTTGAGGGGTCTTTGGTATTAGCCCATTCGATACCATTGCCATTGACTAAAAAAAGATGATTAAGAACTTTACTCCGTGCATCTTCATAAGTTTCTGAGGCGTAAAGACTCGGGTAACGATAAACCGAATCAAGAATATAATCTTTTAATTTCATTTTAATCAGTTACTCTACACTCAACATGAGTTAAATAATAATCACCCGCTCTAAAGCCGCCCAAATGATTATTCCGCCCGCCTTTAGGAGCATTAGAAGAAAAAGTTAATTTCTTTAAGCTTTCTTGAGTTTCACCTTTGCTAAATCTATCAAGACAGACCCAAGCCATGTTTTTGATCTTAGCGTAATACCTATTACATTGCTGACAAAGAATTAAATCTCCATAATCAGCTTTTCTTGCAATATCCCAAAAGGGTTGAGCGTGCCCGCAAGACATTCCGTATTTAGGATTATCATATTTAAATTGCTCCGCCGCAATAGCGTTATAATTAGGATTGGATTCGTGGATCATTTACATTCGACCTTTCGATCTGGATTCTCACTCAAACCCCTTTTAAAACCAGCCATCCAATTCTTATAATTTTCCACGCTGGCATTTGCATTATCAATTTCCTTTTGTTGCGCGTGAGGACGAGGCGGATAATACCAAGGACCGCCGGGAATATAAGTTTCTTCCCATGTAAGACCTGTAGAATACCCATCTTTATACCCCTTACTATAAATATTAGGAGTCCACTGCTTAGGTTTAGGGAAAATAATACAATTACTCTTATGTTCCTCGTTTACTCCATCGCGAGGTACAACCTTAACTTCGTGATCGGTATCTTCGTCTCCCTGCCTAAGTAATAGAGAAAATTGAGCATTCAGGGGAATCGCCAACTCTATAGCTCCGTACGAAGTTCCGCAAACAACTTTAGACTCAAGTCCTAAAGCCTTGGCAATTTCCGACATTGAAAAAACTGGATCGAACATACCTTACTTTATCGAAAGTGGAGAGCACTGTCAAGAAAATTCTTCAATTAAAAATTTTAGTCAAACGATGGGGTTTACCTTTTCGAATAGCACTATAATTTTCCTTAAAATCATGTAATGCTACGATAAGTTGAGCTACTTTCTCTTCGCTAGCCTGAAATTCATAGCTATTCTTATTTTCATCCGAACCCATAAGATAAATGATAGAGCTACAATAATCTACTTCTGGACAACAAGCAACTCTAATCGAGAAATTATTTTTAGTTACAAATAAAGTTTTACCATAGAAATTCTTTCTCCAAGTAGGGTCTTGCTTGGTAATGATAAAATTGTAAAAGCCTTTTCTAGAAGAAGACTCTACCTGATAGTCGAAAAAATTCATTATGCGAAAATCTTAGTTAATCTATGAGGCTTATTTTTACCCTGTACCCCATCAATTTTATATTCCCGTTTAAAGTCGTTTAGAGCTTCAATTACTGCAACGGCCTCACTTACAGGACATTCAAAACGGCAAGTTTTTCTACTCTTTAAAGCGCCTTCAATATAAATAATTTTTTCGGCTAACTTAATTTCTGGATATTGAGAGGAACGAATTCTCCATCCATTAGATGCTACGAAAAGGTCTGTGTGAGGTCTAGCTTTAAGTCTAATTTTTTCGTCTTGGAATATAATTTTAAAAATAAACTCGCCTATTTTATTAGGCGCGTAAGTTAGATCGTAGTCGAAAAAAGCCATATTATTGCACCAATTCTAACGGCTGAATTATAATCTCTAGAGTATCTTTACTAACGTAATCAAAATTACTTCTATCAGTAACTAAGTCCTTAAAAGCAGACATTCTATCCATAGCTGCGCCTTCTGTAGTATAAATAGTTTTGGTTCTAAGTTCAAACTTAGTTCCGGGGAAAGGAATCGAATCCCCGCGAGCAATTAACTGAAATAGAAACTTGTTTTCGATCATGCGTTATTAAATGTATCTGCTAAGTTCCTTGCGCAAATCTCTACGCACTAAATTTCCATCTTTACTATTATACGCTAAATAAGCTTTCAGAATAGCCTGTAGTTCGGCCAATTTCGCAGCAGCCTCCTTTAGTTCTTTAAGCTCCTGATCTTTTACGTCTTGAGGGACGCATTCATCATAACTCATTCCTCTACCAAACATACCTTTCATTAGTTTACCTGCATTCTAACTTTTTCGGTAATACGAATAAGATCAAGATGAAATCCATTAGAGCGGCCAAGCATTGTAGATTCAACAAATTTAAACGCTCTCTCTAAATTAAAGCCCGCTAAAATTTCATCAGCTTCGACCAATTCATCTTCCCCCAAAAGCATTTCCTTTTTAGCGTAATTAATTAAATCGTGACAGGTGCCAAGATTGGCAGGCCAAGCATGGAAATGGCCGTCAGAATCAAGATGAACAAAAATACTTCCCTTACTCTTACTTAACTCTCCATTATCTTCATCAATAAAACCAAGTAACCCTAAAACCAAACTCTTAGTTACGAAAATATTCTTTAATGAATTTCCAAGTTGAGGATTCCCCATTTCCGTTTGTGATTTTATGTCATTAGACAACAATCTAAATGCTTCTTGAGTTATAACAGCTTGATTTTTCATATTATGGCATTTTGAATGGGTGAAATTTTGGCTCTCCGTATGATTCGATTAAAGCTTTCTTTAAATCCATATAAAACTCGTATGGGTCTTGAGCCCTAGAAGCTTGACCTTCCAGCGAAGCGAAGCGCAGAAGCCCTAGGAATGGCCTTGGAAGCGAATTAAAGTTATCTCCAAGAGCGGCGATGATTGTTTTTACCGCCATATACAAATCAGTAGCCGCACTAACGGGGGCATGATTGATAATTTCTGGCGCATAACTCATTGCATAATCAGGACTAATAGCTTTTACTTCACCACCGATTTTAGCACAGAAACACCAATCAATTAGTTTTCCGTCATGTTTTTCTGGATGGATAAGAAAGTTAGCTGGAGTAATCGCTCCATGGACTATTCCGGCTTGCGAAGCAGTTATTAGAGCGCCTAATAGACGATTGAGCATCCAAGCAGCGGTTTTCCCGTCGATGCCTTTAGGATAAGCCCTAATTACTTCCTCTAAAGTAAAGAATCCGGGTTCAAACGCGAAAACATTAACTCTCTTAGTAACTCTACTTTGAGTAAGTTCAAAAGTTCTAAGTAGTTTAGGTATATGTTTGGCGGCAGATAAAGCGCCAGTCTTACCAAGATGAATATAATTTAATGTTTGAGCTTCTGTATTAGCCAAATCATTATTTTCAGCAGAACGCACTACTTTCAATAAGACTTTATTCCCTTCATTAGAAATAGCATTATAAATGGTAGCCAAATCTCCTTCGGCGAAAGTCCCAAAGACTTCATAAAAGAAATCTTGGTATCTAATAACTAGGTTTGGGGTTTGCTTTTTATCTCCGTAAGTCTTACGGCTAATTTTCCCATTCGCCTCTTCTAAAAATTTACTCAGGATAAGGAAAGCTTTCTCAGCTAAAACCTTATCTTCTTTTTTTAAATAGGCGTTTGGGTGAACCATCCCACACCAAGCACGATATTCTGAGCGAACCTTATCAGGGTCAGGCCCAAAAACTTCTTCGGGACATTCAGCTTTAGTAAGCTTTTTATATCCTTCTGTTAGTTTTACGCTCATATTAAGCAGGCGTTCCAGCTTCTTCGATCACAGTTCCAGCAACTTTACGAAAAGTCTTTTTAGAAACCATGCTTTTAGGAAATTTCTTAACGCCGTCTTCATTAGAATGCCAAATGCCATCCTTCCAGAATCCCATAGATTCGTTATAAATAACGATTTCTCCATCCTTAGAAAGAACAGCAATCTTACTAAAGCCGATAGAACGAGACATAACCGACATAAACCACGGCTTATTCCAAAGAGTAGGAAAATCGGCAAATAGCGGTTTTAGAACGATATTAGTGAAATTACCCGTATCAGAAAGACCGTTCTTAAATCCGGTATAACCCTCCAATGTTCCATTATGAATCATTGCGTGATCGGAGTTAATCTCCCAAGGATGCGTATTAAGAATGTTTTGAGGACCGACGTTAGCCCACCGGAAATGAACTAGAGCGGCATCATTATTAGATACATGATACTTATACTCGTCCCAAAAAGAAGAAAGAGTAAAAAAACCTTTATGAATTTCGAGTCCAGTAGGTTTAGCGACTACGAAGCCAGCGCCATGAGGATTACGAATAAATCCACGGCGAATGATAGCGTAAGGAATTTCCTTACCAGCGGGTTTTGCAAGAGCGAGACACATAGTATGAGAGGAGTTTAGAGGTTTGAGAGAGGCTTGTCAAGAGAATTCTACGGAAAATTTCCGTGTTTTTCGTAATATGCGTGAATAAAGCCCCTACGCCAATCACGCCAAGAATAAGTATTATATCTATGAGGGTTATCAATTAAAGATTTTCCTTCCTCAAAGGCTTTTTCTCCTTCATCCCAAGTATCGTCAGAAGGTTTAGTAGCCATTAGTATAAAATTTCTCGAAAAAGTTTTTGAAGTTGCTCCGAGTCTTTGAATGGATTAGAATGGATTACTTTATAAGGACCATACTTATTTGTCTTAAGTAAGTCAATAATAGCTTCATCTATAGAGTCGTAACCCTTATGTTCTCCTGCTCGACTACAAGTATTCCATAATCCTACCCAATAAAATTTAGGTTTATCTAAATTCTCTACATTAAGAGAGATAAGATGATAAATCTTGTGAGAATCAGCAGGGGCATGAATATCTGAATGGTGTATAGCTAAGTAAGCTCCACCTGTATCTTTAGTTTTTTCCGTTTCCGTAGTGATAAAATAAACTTTAGGACCTACGATTTTTAAAGATTTTTTAATTTCGCTCATTAGTATAAAATTTCGTGGGTGTATTTATTTCGGTAAGCCCAAGTATTGCGCTTAATAAAGACTTCGTTACAAGTAGAGCACTTGCACTTCAAATCAGCATTAACCATTTCGCGCTCCCCATCGTTACACTCAGTCCATTCCCCATAAGGATAAACGTGAAGAATATAATGAGAAGAACGGGTATGAGTGCAGGTTTTATCCTGAGAAACCGGAACAATTTTATCTGATAGCTTATCTACGTTAGGGTAAGATAAAAGGATGTAGAGAACTAGAATCTTGTCCTCGATCTTCTGCTTTATAGCTTTAAACCAATTTTTCATGTAAGGGAAAGGAGAAACGCTAGTAGTCCGGCGGCAATGAACGGAGCGATAATAAGACCAATAATAATGGCTAGTTTAGATTCCGTATTAAAGGATTTTATAAAAATTAGAAGGTTTACCGCGACCAGCGGTAAGTTTTTTAGAGCCGGTAAATTTTGCTTTACCATCCTGAACAAGCTTTTGAAGTTCAACGTGAAAATAAGCAGGAGAAGGCCCCGGATGTAGTGCGGCTACTTCTTTAATCGTGAACTCACCTTTAGGCCATTTAATTTCGACGTTAAGAGCTTTACGACCGCGCTTGGGAGCCTCATCTGGATTAGCTGCCTTTTCAGCTTCCTTCTCCTTTTCCTGAGCCAGAAATTTATCAAAATATTCATAGGCACGGTTAAGATTATTACAGCTAAAACCGTCTTTTCCCCATGCGCTATCACCCGGATAAGATTCCTGATCCTTAAATTCGATACTTACGTCACCTACGTTAAATTTCGCAGGTTTATTTCGCTTGATACGAACTACTTCATAACAAATATGAGTAGGATTTTCTCCTTTATAACGCTCATAAATTGCCACGTTACCCACCCGGACCTTTTGAGAAAAACAAATGTCTCGCTCAAGGAAAGTAAGTGGCAGAGAACCGTCTTCGGGTCTAGTATGTCCTTCTGGAAGTTTCATACCCAAAGCATACCAGAATCGGGAACGGTGTCAAGAGAAAAATGATATTAGAAAAATATCGAAGTTTGAGGATTCGCAGTTCTTCCGCTTTTAGCCACATAAAGAGAGTAATCGCTAGATTTAATCATACTAAACCGCTTAATTTTAGGCATTCTATAATGTCCGTAGTATTTTAATTTACCTCCAGAAAGTTGAGAAGATTTACTTAAAGGAATTAAAGTAAGTCGAATATAAGCTTTTAACTTAAATTGCTTAAAAGTAATTTGAACAATCTTATCTAATAAGTGAAATGTACCAATGAACATTTCGGTAGGATAAGCTGGAATTTCCACTTTATCTTTATTAACCAATACTCCAAGGCGATAAAGTAAACCTCTAAGATTAATGTCGCTACCTTTAAAGGCAAGAGTTGTATGAATTTTCTTCTTTAAAACTAAAGGATTTCTCATTGGAATATCGTGGTGAGTCTGTGAGGAGAGTAGATGTTTTTAAAAGCTGTAGAAGGAACGTCAAAATACTGTTTTCCTAAAGCAGTTTTCTTTTCAGAAATTCCGGGAACATTAAAATTATAATACTGATTAGAACCGTGATATTCTTCTAAAACTTGCACTTCGTCTCCGGCAGACAACATATGTTCAAAAAAAACGAAGGAACTAACTTTGATTTTGGCTTTAAAAGGATAAACTACAACTGTCTTCATGCGAATATTTTGGTTAAGCGATGGCCTTTATAGGGCTGCTTAAAATCTGTGATATACGCTCTACCCGCAATAGCCCCGTAATAATACTTATGATAAATATGACCTACAGAATCATAATAAGTAGGCGAATTTTCTCCTCTATGCACAAGCATGAGGTCGCAATAAAAATCAGGATATATATGCTTTAATTCATATATTGCTTGACTACCATCATCTTTAAATTTAATAAAATCACCTTTTTTAAGATTTATTAAAGTTTCTGAAGTTAAAAGTTCTTGCATACCTCTGCAATTTTAATCCATTCTTTATCAATCATAACGTGAGTAACCTTATCAATCCCATGATTTGTAGCTGCTCCATAAACTTCCTCTCCCGCTCGATTCTTTTTTATCTGTAAGCACATAATATGTCTAGGATTTTTAGCTGGATTATAAGAAAGAACTTCTCTAATGCCAGCCCTATCTCTAGTCCCCTTAAATTTAAGGCGAGTTCCTTCTCCAAGGCACAAAGCAGCCCACTTTAAGATTTTTGGTAAGAGATTCTCATAGAATTCCTTCTTCTTCTCTTCTCGCTCTTTACGATCATCTTGATATTTCTTATTTTGAATTTCATAATGATCCTTGTAAAGATTAGAACTACCATTACTAATTAAAGTAAGATAGGCTATTAAAAGCATAACTTCCTCGTAATTTAGTTTTGAAACATCCACTAAAGGATTTATCTGAAAATATAATTTATAATTGCTATTGCTTAATTTCATTCTGAATAAGTTTTGTTTTAATCCAATGCTGGTTAGTTTGAACGTGATTCGCCCTGACCCATTTCGCTACATTTAAACGGAAGGCGGCGTAAGTAAAAGACTCGCTACTTCTGACTACAAAGCCTTCTACATTTTCTTTAAGCATCCCTGATAAGTCTTTGGTTAGTTGCTCGCTCCAAATTCCTCTGTGAAGATAAGGAACTAAATGTAAATCTAATAGTTTCGCCCACTCCCAAGTATCATCCCAGCTTAAGCACTCATTTTTCTCATTCCAAATGGAAAACAAGTTAAAATAAGAAGGTAAATCCTTATAATGAATTGAATGTTTAGCGAAAAGATTTTCTCCACAAATTCGCCAGCCTTCCGGCAATTCGTAAAGCCTATCCGATAAATATTTTTTTACCCAATTACGTGATTTATGATTGTCACTATCTAATGAACGAGCATGAATACAACCATCCCAATAGCCAGTAGTATTTTCACCGTCCATTTTAGTAGTGATGATAACATCTTTATTCTCAAAAATAGAACAATCTTTTAAGGTTTTATCATCTTCTGTCCGACCGGGACTAAAGGGTAAATGATAAGTCCTAGGATATTTAATATACTTGCCAAACGAACTTAAAACCCCAGCAGATTTAAGAATCTTTTGAACCGACTCGTCAAAAAATAACTCACCTTTAACTCTAGTTTGGTTTGCGTTAATGATATTTCCCCATTTATCATAATCGTAATCCTCGTAAAGATGCTCAGGCAAAATTCTTTTATCCGCTTTAATACAGAACCTAAGAAAGTCCGTAGTAATTAAAGTTTGTTCAGCTTTGATATGACAATCAGAACAAAGACTTGCCCCATTGTCTAGATAGTAGCCTCCATCAGAAAATAAACGACGCTCCATAATATGATGCGCGTCTTCTGCTTTTTGGCCGCAAACTACACAGCGGAAATGATCTCTTTTAAAGACGGACTCTCTAAAAGTATTTCTATCTAAAAGTAACTCAGCCATTTGCTTTTTTCCACTTCAAATATTCTTCGCGCTCAATGAAAAGACGAGTTAATTCATTAAGAATGCGAGTATTATCCAATCCGAAAACTCCGTTATCATTCCAATCAAGAAAATTGACCTTAAACCATTTAACCGTCTCGGAATTAGCAAAATAGCCGGGGAAGATTACCCCTACGGTTTGATCGCCGTTCTTAAACGATTCTAATGTAGAATGATTACCTACAGAAACAATTTTAACCGCGTTTGAGCAATAAGTTATCATTTATAAATCCTTTTATAATCCTTTGAAATACGATTAGCAAAGAATCGGTCGTCTTTAGTTAAATTAAGAGAAGTTCCCTTTTTTTCAGCTTCTTCTTTAGCTTTTAAGTATCCAGAGGATTGAATATATAGAGCGCAAATATTCTCGCCTATAATAGTGCCATAAACCCAACGATCATAAACCGTTGAATATGCCCAACAATTATCTCCCTTCTTAAGCTTTAATTCTGTCTCAGCTTGTAGCAAACTAACAATTTTCCTCTCATGTGCTAATGGATTAGGCTCACTATTTGCATTATTTTTAGACGGGTAAGTAGAATAATTACTGGAAGATTCTAGAAAGCTGGTCTTTGGTAAAGTACAAGTGCCACCCTTAATGTGCTCTGTAAGAGCGTCATGGATCACGTCTGGAGTTCTTTTCATTCTTTGCTTTATCTTAGACTATTTCCGGAGTCTTGTCAAGAAAAATCCCCGTTAATCTGTGTCGTTTGGTTTTAATCCTAGTTGAGACTACTTTAAAATAAAGATTCTTAACGCTCCCAGAAGTTAGCCAAACATTGTGTTTGTTAAAAAAATCCACTTCTACATAATCCGGCCCAACGGCAGTAACTATTCCATATTCCCCGCTATAATCTTCTTTAATGGGCTCAATTCTATCTCCGATTTTAACCATATTAAGAGAATATTTTAGTTAAGCGATGGGGTTTTCCGGGACGAGGTTTACCTTTTTCTAAAAAGATAAGTTGAGGCTCATAATGTTCGTATGACATCCCTATAAGTTTGTCTTCTTTATCGAACCAATCTATATAGTAGGCTCCACAGAAAGGAGTGCAGGAAGTACACATTCTTCTTATATATCCGTAACACCCTAATTCAAAATCTTTAACTTGATGGTACTTACTTTCTAATAATGTAACTTTATCTCCAATGCTAAACATATTAAATCTTCTTAAATGGTGATTCTAAAAGCAAATCTAAATAATCTTTTATAGTCTTATAAACTTTGCAGGAGCAATTCAAACCATTCTTGTTAGAAAAGTCGCCTTTAACATATTCTCTCAGATCGGTGCCAAACTCTTCTGACCTAGCTTTCAAGTCACAAACCAATTCTGCGATGAAAAGGCGCCCCATATTCTCTATTCCGCCCCAAAATTCTGCGTGGTGCTGATTGGTTTCAACGTGCTGGATGTGAGCTTGCTTTAACTTATCTTTTGGAGAATCTCTACGTAAATTATCAAACTCGATACCAAAAAATTTACTCGCGTCATGCTCGTACGCTGCTTTAATTAAAGATTTTGCAAATTGTCGTTCTCCTCTTTCAGCTAACCTCTTAGCCAAGATAAGAGCATTATTCTTAACTCTTTCCTTATGTTGGATAATATCCTCTACATGATCCCAAAAATCTTCAAAAGATTCCTCCTCTGAGGAAATATTAGGTTTCTTTTCCTCTATAGAGGGACAAAACTCTTCCTTTTTATTCATAGCAGCTTTACCCATTATAGCAGGTGCTCCAATGAAGTCAAGCTTTTTCTCTGACCTATTATTTTATTCATAAACGAAAAAAGGGGAAGCGAGATAAACTCACTTCCCCATTCTCATACTAAATTACACTTAAATACCAATGGCTTCGTATCGAGGATTATTAAGAACTTCGATCATTGTGTCGTAAGGAGTTTTAGAAACCTTACCTAGCAAGGACTTAAGAATCGACGGAGAACATCCGGAGACCAAAGTAACACCTGCATGATTTTTCTTAATAGGAGAATCCCCACTAATTCCGTTCACCTGCCAGAAAACTAGCTCTGGCATAACGTAACCAGCCTGCTCATACTTAGCTCTGATTATCTCAAAGTTAGTAAGCTGATTATTAGTGCAAGCAACATCAAATTGCATATCAGAGATAATATAAAGCTTTTTGGGCATTTCCTCCTCTGGAATTGCATCCTGAACCGCGCGATTAAGCACTAGATCAAATACAGCCTGTAAATTAGTAGTCATACCCCAATCAGTTTTAACTAGATTAGCTACCTTATCTACGATAGTATTACCCTGAACTTTATGCAACTGTGGAGTCGCAGAAAAACTCATAAAGTAATCCTGAAATGCGCCCTTATTACGCTCTGCAATATAAATACCCAAAGATACAGCAACCTTAATAGGAAGACCGCCGTGATTAGTCATACTACCGCTAGTATCAACGATAGCCAAGCTATTCTCCTTATTTTCTCCAAAGTAATCAGGAAGGGCATTCCATAGATTGTTTAGAGCTAGGGCATCCACAGAGGTATTAGCGGTAGGAAAGTACTGAGTACCAACCTTATGCATACCTTTGTTTAAGATATTACCGACAATATCGTACGGATACAATACAGCAGCATTAATCTTTGCTTCACCCTTCTGAACTTTTTCGTGGAACTTAACATTCCTTTCAGGGTCGTGCTTTTTAAAGGCGTTTCGATAAATTACGTTAGCATTACTAGGAACCTGCTCATAATTAATCGAAGACCAATCATTAGAACACATTCTGCGCTCTACAACGTCAATTCGCTGACGTAAAGCGGAGAGCATCTGACGATAATTACGGCTACTAACACCGACATATTTACGTAGAACCTGACCTAGTAAACGAGTAACCGTGGAACTTGCGTTCTCAGAAGGTGCCCACTTACCGGCAAGACTAACGCTATATTTAGCGTTATCCATATTAGCATAATCAGTGTCTAACTGTTTAGCGAATAGAGTAAAAGCCTTATCCTGTAGAGGCGTTCCCTCAAAGGACAAAAGATCATCCCAGCGCCCATATTCAGGAATATGCTTAATAAGCGAAGCCATTAACTCAGTGTAATTAACAGCTAAATCCTTAATGATAACTCTGAACAAACGACGCTCACCCTGACCGCCACGAACATCGCGGAAAAAGAAGAGGGCCTTCAAAGCGTAAGTAGGATTTTCTTTAAAGGCTGCGTTAAAATACGCTAGAACATTAGCGGGAGTTTCGGCACGAAGCGCACCGGCCTTACCGAAGAAATCCAATAGCGCGCTACCGGAAGTCTTATAAGAAAGAGCGCCCTTAGCGGTCTTTGCGAGATTAGATACTGAATTTAATAGAAGTGACATACTAGATAAGTGTGTTAATTGTGATGTTTTATCTGTGAAAGAAACTAGTTACGTTTTTTCCTTTTGTTTAGAATACAAATGCTCAATGAGCTTTATGGTTTGCTGTGCGTAACTAAAAGAGACTAGATGCAGTTTGTTTCCTTTAAACGTGGATTTTGGTTTGCTGTGCGCATCTAAAATTGTTGTGTGAGATTAATATAGACGAAGGATCGTTCCTTGTCAAGTACTTTTACGAAAGTTAACCACCCGAATCAACTAGTATAATTTTAGTAACTATATTATTGTCGTCTAAATAATACCAATAATTACCTTCCCCCGGCCCAGAAGGAGCGACAGAAACCACGGCTTTATACCAATGGCCAAGAGAAATAAATGCACTGATAGTCCCTAAAGTTTGGTCTTTTGTTCTAACATCACGATTAAATCTATGATCGTCTAAGGAAATTTGAAGATAGCTAGAATAAAAAGATTTAAAATTAATATTTAAATTAACCAAATCTCTTAAAATTTGTAGGTAACTTACTAAATCTTTAGGATATATATTTACTTTAGATACTTCAGCATTAATTGAAAGTAAATCAATATCGAATTCCTCTCCTACTTCAAATACCTTATTCATATTATTCATTAATTTCTACCATTTCTAAAGTGGAGCCTACTTTAAAGTCTTTATTTGAATAAACTTCGATATAGCTATAAGTCATATTTTCTCATACAGGCCAAAAATACGGAAGAGTATCGTCCTCTTTCCATCCAAATTGTTTATAATAGTTTGCGGGACGGGGCGTGTTCATTTGACGGCATCCACCTTGAAGTTCGTTAATATGAAGCGATGTTAATGCGCTTTTCTCAGGAAAATGATTTTCTTTAAGCCAAGCGTTAATTGATCTTAGTTTTAAATGCCTCTTTATTTGCGCACAAACGGCATCAGCGCGCCCTTTGCGTAAAAGATTAGACCGATAGCCAGCATGAACTTTTTTCTTACCTAGCCAAGTTGGAGAATTATTAGTCCCTTTAGAAGAGTTATCTTTAAATACTTCTAAACAATTAAGACTAGGGTTCATTCCTCGACTTTTTGCTTCAAGTCCAGCTAAAGCGCCATAAAGGCACAAGTCAAGCAGCGAATCTTTAAACATCCTAGCCGCAGGATGATTCGACCATGCTCCACCCGTTTTAATCGCTTTAATTAGTTGAGCGGCTTCAATAATCTGCTTATTTAAACGCTGATTATCTAAAACTTTAACAGATTGAGCGTAATCAGGATAGGGTAAAAATACGTTCATTAGATTTTAAGAGACAAATCTTTATCTTGAATTTCAAGAATAAGATTAATTTTGATCTTAGTAATTTCTCCAGATTTACTCTGGATAAAAATATAAGGCCCGAAAACTTTAATTAGTTTAAAAGCATTAGATACATTCCACCAATCAACGATATATTTGCAATGTCCGTTTAACGGTCCACCATTCCTATCAAAAAGATTAATGTCTTGTCCGACAAGCGGAGACAAGGATTCGAGAATTTCGGTCATATTGAAGTTTAGCAAATTCAAGAATCCTTGTCAAGAACTTTATCCGACTGGATCAGCCATATTTTGAGTATCGCCTTTTAACGCAGCCTGTTCTGATAGCCAATTTAAATAAGCTAGGCCATCATCATTACCAGTTAAAGGAACGTAACGCAAAATACCTTTAGCAACTAACTTTTTAACTTTGCCCTTATGAGCTTTACGGATAATAGTAATTTCCTTCTCAGTCAAAAGAGAAATGTCTCCAGACCTAACTACAGCCATTCGCTGATTTTTATGGAAAGTAATATGAACTTGCGATCCCCAAGGTTTAGACTTACCAGCATTAACTTTATTATTTTTAGACTTATCTGGTTCGTGAGAAGTATTAGAGAACCAAATGGTATCTACAAAATTTCCAAATCCAGAATTAAAAATAACGAAATTCCCATTCTTATCTAAGGAAATCATCTTACTTGTTCCCAAAGCAGCCTCAACTAAATATCGAACGTAGGATTCGTGAAAACAGTAAGGGCCAACATTATTAATTAATGGGAGAAGAATTTCTTGCGTAAAGTGGCCAGTGTCAGAAATAGGATCGTCTTTAATGGCGAAATCACCAAGTACTCCATTATGGATAATGGCGATATCCTCGTTAATCGCCCAAGGATGGCAATTAGTTTCATCTTTTTTGCCACTAGTTCCAATACGAAAGTGGATAATAGCAGGAACATTTTCCGGCATATTAGAATAAGCTTCCCAAAAATTATCAAAAGTAAAATATCCCTTCTGAATATAAAGTTGTCCATCCTTGGCAAAAGCGAAACCAGCACCATCAGGATTATTAATGAAGCATCTCTCCAAGACTTCTCGGGACAGGCTCTTATCTTTAGGTTTATAAATAGCAATACACATATGTAGATTTTAACAGACTTTCAATGTCTCTGTCAAGACTGAATTTCAAATACTTCCTCTTGGTCCGAAACGTCTTGATTATTAGTAGAATCAGTAAGACCATTAAAATTTTGAATTTTTACTTTACCAGTAGTAAAGGGAACATGATCTGTGAATGGTTCAATTGTATAAAAACGCATAGAAAATTCGTCGTTAATATCCGAAATTATTCCATCTATCCAACACTCGTTAGAGTTATTGTAAGCACTAACAATCTCCCACATTTTAAAATCACTCTCTCCAAAGAGTTTCTCTTCTCTCTCTAGCTCAAATCTTCGTGCCTCGCGTTCTTCTCTAGCTTCTAGCATATTTTGCTGATCGACAATATCATCAGTAGTCATACCATAATAATCCTCTTCATCAGGAAAATTACTAGTAGAAGTTCTATAGCTAAACATATCAGAGTAATCTCTATGAGAGCAATAACCATAGCCGCCTTTAACGTGGGCGACATTTTCTTCGTGAATAATATCGGGAGTTTTCTTAGACATCAGAATCTTTGTAAAATGCTAGTCGAATCCAACAGTAACCATGCTGTTTACTTTGTAATTGAAATCTTAATTTATATTGGCAGCTTAAACTAATCGCTGTGATCTTGCCTTCTCTGTATTCTTCGGCGGCGTTATAACCGTAAACTTCTTCTCCTACTTTGAATACATTAGCGTCATAATCATGGACTATATCGGTAGTCATACTTTAGTTAAGCTATTCCTCGTTCGCCACAAGCTATCACAATTCTTACCTAAATCAAGAAGTAAAAATTCCACTCCTTCATCGGAGTAAATATTAGTAACGATGCCTTTTAGGGCGACATTTCCTAGAACCGTGGTTGCTCTATCACCAATAGAAATTTCCTTCACTACTTCTTTCTCCAAGATTACATCTGGAGTTTTTTTCTTTTTAGCGGACATTTTTAGTTTCGATTATTTTGCTATTATGTATGACGAATAACTCTACCGTATAAGTAGTTTCTCCATCAATCGTTAAAATACCACGAATATTACCGGATTTATAAAATTCATCTGACGGATCTTCCGCTAAGACGAACTGATCCATCTTAAAACTTCCTCTCAGGGGATTAGAAGGACAACAAATATTAGGACCAGTAGAACTACCGAAAACGATATGCCCACTGCCTCTATTTTCTGCTTCCTCTAAAATAATGTCTTTAGTCCTTTTCATTAAGCTAAACCTACAATCATATAATCCCAATCATGCCCGATTCCAGCGTTCTTGTCAATGGAAATCGTATTTTTTAATCTGGCGTTTTTAGGTCTAACTAAGAATTTATTAGATTGAACAGCTTCGACTAAAGCTTGGAAATCGTTAGCCATATGCTTATCTCTAATAATAACTACATCGCCCACTTTATAAGTGGCATCTGTAAGGAAAGTATTCATCCTTTTCCTAACAAAAGTGCGGCTCTTATTTTGGTCAAATAAAGCTTTTTGCACTCTAGCCTCTGCGGGAGTTAAATTACAGCTTCCAGAAGAAGCGGTTTCGGAAAATTTAAATGGTCCAATCTCTTTTTTATGAGAAACTAATTCGTCGAAAACTAAATCAGGAGTACGTTTCATTAAAAATCTTTTGGAGGGTGCCAAACAAAATCGCAAAGAATATAGTTATTATCAACGCACACTAAATGTCTTCCTTCTTCGGTGACGGTGCAATATTCTCCACAAACTAGATGCTCCCAAGTTGTGAGACCGACTACTGTTTCTCCCTCTTCAAATTTAGGGTGGCCTAAATTTTTAGGTTGTTTAGGAAGAGTTTCTTCAATAATTATGTCAGGAGTTCTTTTCATTTTGTAGTTCTCCTAAAATCATCATCTTAAAGAAATAATACGACATTCCAATCCGAGTGTCAAGAGAAAAATTCAATATATTTCCCTTATAGTTCGCGCTGTTTGGACCACATTTAACGAAATACTTCCCCTTAAATCTAAAAATAGAGTAATCAGGAACGAGTCTGAAAGGAATTATTACTTGATATTCTATTAATGGATCGACGCTCATTAAAGATTTTTCTTTAGGACAAACTCATGTAATTCCTTGAATTTATTATTACCTGAAATAAACTTCTTAAAACTTTCGAGGGTTAGATTCTTCCTAGTTTTTTGCCAAGAGATTAGAGCGCGCACTAACTGAACTCGAATTAAAAATTCTTCGCGAGTCTCAGGCGCTTTGAAGATACGGAACTCGATTGTATCATTAG
>Ga0247806_10000584_pt1 | contig 21866 bp, 23 predicted proteins | sample UWRJL059202B1_FD_179935 | JGI IMG/M metagenome (GOLD analysis project Ga0247806, IMG submission 179935) | Plant litter microbial communities from Arlington Agricultural Research Station in Wisconsin, United States - UWRJ-L059-202B-1 | ecosystem: Environmental > Terrestrial > Plant litter >... | reverse complement strand
TGGACAGTTATGCCCGCGCGCGATTGGCCGGCCATCCGGTTATCGGCCTGCTGGTTGGCAAGGCCATGTCCGGGGCGTTTCTTGCGCATGGGTATCAGGCCAATCGGCTGATTGCCTTGCGGGATCCAGGTGTCATGGTGCATGCCATGGGCAAAGAGTCGGCGGCCCGCGTGACCTTGCGCAGCGTCGATGAACTGGAAAAACTCGCCGCCAGCATCCCGCCCATGGCCTACGACATCGAAAACTACGCCAGCCTGGGTTTGCTCTGGGAAACCCTGTCGGTGAGCCAGATCGAGCAGCCCTCTAGCTCGGACATCAGCCACGTTCAGGATGTGTTGAACAACGCCATCCAGGACGTGCAGGTCACCGGCGTTGATCTGCGTAGCCGACTCGGCGCGAGCAATCGCCAGGCTTCGTCTAAAGTCCGCGAACTGCTGCGGGCGCAGTGGTAAATGAACGCTGATCTGGCGTTGCTGCCCCACGATTTGTTGTGGGGCATGCCGGTGTCCGCGTTGCCTGCCGATGCGCCGGGCTGGGTGATTGAGGCCGTAAGCCTTGAGCATCCAGTGGTGGTGCGTCGTTCACTGGCGCCACGAGCGCTTGTCGCCGTTGGGATTCGCGGTCCGCGACGCGAGCAGCGGTTTGCAGCGCATATGCCAAGGGCCTTTATTGAACGTTGCGTACGCCCTGAGCAGTTGACTCATCTTCAGGGCCAGCAGGATTGGCCGGCGCTAAAGGCGCTGAATGATGTTCGGCCCTTGATGGATCTGCTGGGCCTGACCTGGGGCGTGAGCGGCAGCGCTGGTTTCGAACTGGCCAGCGGTGTGCCGGCCCTGCATCAAAACAGCGATCTGGATTTGATTGTGCGTACACCGTGCTTCGTCAGCCGCGATTGGGCGGCCGAGCTGGTGCAGATTCTGGACCGCGCCGTGTGCCGCATCGATGTGCAATTACAGACGCCTTTCGGCGCTCTGGCATTGCGCGAGTGGGCTGGTGCTTCGCGTCAGGTATTGCTCAAGAGTGAACGCGGTGCCTGGTTGGTCGAGCAGCCGTGGCAGCCCGCCGAGGCCTGCGCATGAGCAGCTTCTGGGTGTTCCCCGGCCAGGGCGCGCAGCAGCCCGGCATGTTGCGCCAATTGGCAGATGAACCGTCGATACGCGACTGTTTGAGCGAAGCCAGTGATGTGTTGGGCGAGGACGTTTTGCTGCTGGATTCAGCCCAGGCGTTGCAATCCACCCGCGCCGTTCAGCTGTGTTTGTTGATAGCGGGTGTGGCCAGTGCGGGCTTGTTGCGCGAGCGCGGTTGCACGGCGGATCTCGTCGCGGGGTTGTCTATCGGGGCTTATCCGGCGGCGGTTATTGCCGGTTCGCTGGCGTTTAGTGATGCAGTGCGGCTGGTGGCGTTGCGCGGGGAATTGATGCAGAACGCGTATCCCGAAGGCTACGGCATGACGGCGATTATCGGGCTGGACCAAGCTGCGGTTGAGGCGCTGGTCGCACAGGTTCACGGCCCTGCGACGCCAGTGTTTCTCGCCAACATCAATGCCGAGAATCAGTTCGTGATCGCTGGCAGCGTCGCGGCCATGGCTGAAGTTGCACGGCTGGCCAAAGCCGCTGGCGCGGCGACGGTCAAGCGTCTGGCGGTGAGTGTGCCCTCCCATTGCGCGCTGCTTGAACAACCCGCGAAAACCCTGGCCGCCGCTTTTGCCAATGTGCCGCTGCAATCACCCGTGGTGCGTTATCTGAGCGGCAGCGCGGCACGGCCGATGTTCAGTGCTGACAAGCTGCGCGATGACCTGGCGTTCAACATGTGCCGGGTGATCGACTGGCGCAGCACGCTGCAAACCGCCTACGAGCGCGGTGCTCGTCTGCATATTGAGTTCCCGCCTGGCACTGTATTGACCGGGCTGGCGCGCAAGGTATTCGAACAAGGCACGGTCGTCGCGTTTCAAGGCGCTCGGCTGGACAGTCTTATCGCCCTGTCGCGTGAGGAGGGAAGCCGCACCCTATAGAGCCCACTGCTGTTTCGAAGGACCGTTTGGAAGAACAGTTTCTAACAACAAGAACAACAACTTCGTAAAGCAAACTGAGGAATAACAATAATGATTATCTACGGTGTGGCGTTTCTCGCTTTTTGTACTTTGACCGGTGTTTTCGTCGGTGAACTGCTGGGCAAACTGATCGGCGTGCCCGCCAACGTCGGCGGGGTCGGTATCGCAATGCTGCTGCTGATCGGGTTGGGCAGCTATCTCGGCAAACGCGGCCTTTTCGATAGCACTTCTGCCAAAGGTGTCGAATTCTGGAGCGCGGTCTATATCCCTATCGTGGTCGCCATGGCCGCGCAGCAAAACGTATATGGAGCTCTGAAGGGCGGGCCGATGGCGATTCTGGCTGGCACGCTGGCAGTGCTTATCGCATTCGCGCTGGTGCCCGTGCTGACCCGAATGGGTAATAAACAGCCGGAAACTCAGCCCACCGTTCCCACCAAGACAGCAGGGTGAATGCCATGTACGACGCGATGATAAAAACCATCACTGGATACGGTCTGATCAGCGGCTTTGCCATTGTCGGCATCACCATGTGGGTTGCCTACTGGATCTCCAATACCTTCACCAAAGGACGTCTGCACGGCTCGGCTATCGCCATTCTGCTGGGGCTGCTGTTGTCCTATGTCGGCGGCGCAGTGACGGGGGGCAGCAAAGGTGTTGTCGATATCCCGCTGCTGGCTGGCATCGGTTTGCTGGGGGGCGCGATGTTGCGAGACTTCGCCATCGTTGCGACCGCTTTTGGCGTCAGCGTCGAGGAGCTCAAGCGTGCCGGGTATGTGGGGGTGTTTTCGCTATTTGTCGGTGTTGGAACTTCGTTCATTGCCGGTGTCGGCGTGGCGATGGCCTTCGGTTACACCGACGCGGTCAGTCTGACAACGATTGGTGCTGGCGCCGTAACCTACATCGTCGGGCCGGTCACCGGAGCGGCTATCGGTGCAAGCTCGGAAGTCATGGCGCTGTCGATTGCCGCAGGGCTGATCAAGGCGATTCTGGTCATGGTCATGACGCCGTTTGTGGCACCGTTCATTGGCCTGAACAATCCTCGTAGCGCCGTGATCTTCGGCGGTTTGATGGGCACCTCAAGCGGGGTAGCCGGTGGGCTGGCCGCGACTGATCCTAAACTCGTGCCTTATGGTTGCCTGACGGCGGCGTTTTACACAGCACTGGGCTGTTTGCTCGGGCCTTCGCTGTTGTTCCTGATCATGCGCGGGATCGTCGGCTAGCTGACAGGCCGGAGCGGTCCTTGGTCGGGGCCGCTCCAGCAAACATCGTCTGACGCTTAGGCTTGATCGGCGGCCAGCCGATTGGAATACATCCGGCATTCCGCAATCAACGCCAAGAGATTCGGGTCCCGCTCCCTGGATTTGAGGAACACCATGCCAATGTGCTGTTGCATGCAATAGCGCGCCTGGAGCGGGATCAGTTTCACCCGGTTCTCGTATACCGCCGCAATACGCCCCGGCAGTAGTGCATAACCCACGCCTGAACTGACCATGCTCAGCAACGTGAAAATGTCATTCACCTGCATCGCCACCTTCGGTTCGAACCCCGCCTGCTGGAATACCCGCACGCCGTCGCGATGTGTGGCGAAGCCTTGGGTCAGAGTGATGAACGTCGCTTCGCGCAGGTCGCTCAGATCGATCTCCTGGTGCTGCGAAAAGGGGGAGTCGGATGGCGCGGCGAGGAAGATGTCGTCGGAGAACAGCGGCAGGTGTTCACAGTCGGGGTCATTGACGCTCTCATCCAGCGACACCAGGATCGCGTCCACCTCCATGTTTTTGAGCTTGTAGAACAGATCGATATTCGAACCCATGATCAGGTCAATATTGAGCTCGCTGCGGCGGATCTTCAGGCCCATGATCAGTTGCGGTACGGTTTTGACCGTCAGCGAATACAAAGAGCCAAGCCGGAAGCGCGCCGCTGAAAAGCCCGCGGCCTGGCGGGTCAGCTGAACCGTGGCGAGCACATCCTGAATCAGCTTCTGTGCCCGCTCTTCCAGAACATAGGCGCTTTCCAGCGGCGTCAGGTTGCGGCCTTCGTGCTTGAACAGCGGGCAACGCAGGGCGCTTTCCAGTGAGTGAATGGCGCGATGCACGCTGACGTTACTGGTATTCAGGTCAGCCGCAGCTTTGGTCAGGTTGCCGGTGCGCATGAAGGCGAGGAAAATTTCCAGCTTCTTCAGGGTCAACTCATCGTCGATTTGCATGTCGTGAGGCTTCTTGTTTGAGTGCCCCGATTGTGCACATTTCGACAGCCAGCGGTTGTAATAAAAACCTGTTGAGCTAACGCACTGCTTGCGCTTTACGTCCCTAAGCTAGAGCCTTGCGCTGCGGTTCAGAACTACGAGGGCGTTTGCGGATGTATTACGGAGAAAAATTCAACGCCTGGTCGCATCTGGTCGGCGCCGTTCTGGCGTTTGCCGGGGCGATATGGCTGTTGGTAATGGCCAGTCTGCATGGTGACGTGTGGAAGGTCGTCAGCATGGCGATTTACGGCGTGACACTGGTGACGTTGTACAGCGCCTCGACGGTGTATCACAGCGTGCGTGGCCGCGCGAAAGTGATCATGCAAAAGGTTGATCACTTTTCGATCTACCTGCTTATTGCCGGCAGCTACACGCCGTTCTGCCTGGTGACCCTGCGTGGGCCTTGGGGCTGGACGTTGTTTGGCGTCGTCTGGGGGTTGGCGGTGATCGGGATTTTGCAGGAAATCAAGCCGCGCTCTGAAGCCCGGATCATGTCGATTGTGATCTACGCCGTGATGGGCTGGATCGTGCTGGTGGCCGTCAAACCGCTGATGGCGGCGCTGGGCACGGCAGGCTTTACCTGGCTGGCTGCTGGTGGCGCGTTGTACACCATCGGCATCATCTTCTTCGCCTACGACACCCGCTTTCGCCACTGGCACGGCATCTGGCATCTGTTCGTGATAGCCGGGAGTCTGCTGCACTTTGTGGCGATTTGTTTTTATGTGTTGTGACAGCAAGTACACATGGCTCTGTGGGAGCAAGCTTGCTTGCGAAGGGGTCGGCACATTCACCACATCACCCCACAGGCAGACCGCCTTCGCGAGCAAGGTGGAGCGCCACCCCGGTCGCTCCCACAGATCACATGCTTACGGCCACAGCTGTTATCAGGCTTTACGCCAGACACTCGCCAACCACGGCTGCTGTTCCCTCGGTAATCCAGCGGGGCGGTAGTAGTGTTCCAGCTCGACGAAGCCTGCCTCACCCAACAGCTGGCTCCACGAATCCAGGTCGTGATAGGAGCCGTAACGCGGGCCGTTCCAGCCTTCCTGGTTATCGCCCCTCGGGTTGGAACTGAACAGGACGCCGCCGGGTTTCAACGTGGCATGCAGTTGCGTCAGGACTCTCGGCAATTCTTGCTTGGGGATATGAAACAGCACCGCATTGGCGAAAATGCCATCGAAGCGTTCGGCGGGCAGGTCCAGCTCTAGAAAGTTCTGCTGCCAGACTTCACAACCGGTCTCGGCACGCGCCATTTCGGCGAAGCGCTCCGAACCATCCAGGCCCACCGCCACATGGCCCAGGGTGCTGAAGGTTTTCAGATCCCGGCCCGGCCCGCAGCCGAAATCCAGAATCTGCCACGGCGCCTGGCCTTCGATGTGGCGCAGCAGCGCGGCGATGTTCTGGCTGACGTCGTGGTCGCGGGTGCCTTCGCGGAAGTCCTCGGCCACCTCGTTGTAGTGGCTGAGGGTGGTGTCGGTGATCTGGGCGAGGTCTTGTGCTTCGAGCTTCATGGCGAGTCTGTTTGAGCAATGAGGCGTCGAATATACCCCACTCAGCGTTTGTTCAGCCCCTTGGCCAGACGATCGCCGCCCAATTGAATCACCGCTACCAGAATCACCAGCAACACGATCACGGTCAGCATCACCTGGCTGTCGAAGCGCTGATAGCCATAGCGGTAGGCAATATCCCCCAGCCCGCCTGCGCCGATGGCTCCGGCCATGGCCGAGGAGTTGATCATGGTCACCAGGGTAATGGTGAAACCGCCGACGATGCCTGGCAGCGCCTCAGGCAGCAGTACGTGCCAGACGATATGCCAGCGTCGGCAACCCATGGCCTGGGCGGCCTCGATCAGGCCATGATCGACCTCCCGCAGGCTGACTTCCGCAATGCGCGCAAAGAATGGCGTAGCGGCGATGGTCAAAGGCACCACGGCAGCCCAGACGCCATAGGTAGTCCCGACAATCATCCGGGTGAAGGGAATCAGCGCCACCATCAGAATCAGAAACGGGATCGAGCGAAACAGATTAACGAAGCCACCTAAAACTTGGTTGAGGGCCGGAGCCTGGTAAATCCCGCCCTTGCCGCTAGTGACCAGAATCACCGCCAACGGGACGCCCAACACAAGAGCAATCAGTGACGAAACCCCGACCATCAAGAAGGTATCGATGGCGCCTTGCAGCAGACGATCAAACCACATAGCCCAGTACCTCCGCGTGTTGTGCCTGTTTGCGGGCGTGCACCAGCAACTCTTCAATGCTGTGGGGCGAGTCGGCCACTGACAGCAGCAGGTGGCCCAAAGCGTGGCCTTGAATCCTTTCCACTCCGCCCTGCAGCAAACTCACTCGCCCGCCCAACGCAGCGAACAGCGCCGCCAGATCGGGTTCTTCACCGCTTTGCCCTGTGAAGTGCACATCCAGTACGACCTTGGCGTTCGCTGTTTGCGGCTGAGCCGAAAGTCGCGCTTGCAAGTCGTCGGGCAGGCCATGCTGCAGAGGGGCGAGCAGGGTTTTACTGACCTCGTGTTGCGGGTTACCGAACACTTGCCAGATCGGACCTTGCTCGACGACGCAGCCTTGCTCAAGCACCACGACCCGGTCGCAGATATCGCGGATAACGGCCATTTCATGGGTGATCAAAATGATGGTCAGGCCCAGCCGCTGGTTGATCTCGCGCAGCAGGGCGAGGATTGATTGGGTGGTCTCAGGGTCCAGCGCTGAAGTGGCTTCGTCGCAGAGCAGAATCGCCGGGTCATGCACCAGCGCGCGAGCAATGCCCACCCGCTGTTTCTGGCCGCCGGAAAGCTGCGCCGGATAGGCCTTGTGCTTATCCTGCAAACCCACCAGTTCCAGCAGCTCGGTGACTTTGCGCTGGCGCTGCTCCTTGGGAACGCCCGCGACCTTGAGCGGTAGTTCGACGTTCTGCCACACGGTCTTGGCCGACATAAGGTTGAAGTGCTGGAAGATCATGCCGATGCGGCGGCGCAACTCGACGAGCCTGTCTTCGTCGAATTCACCGATGTTGGTCTGCTCGATCAACACCCGGCCGCTGCTGGGGTGTTCCAGGCGATTGATCGTGCGGATCAACGAAGATTTACCCGCACCACTGCGCCCGATAATGCCGAAGATCTCGCCGCGCTGAATCGCCAGGTCGATATTTTGCAGTGCGTCCACTGGGCCTTGTTGGCCCTGATACGTCTTGCCCAGATTGATGAAACGCACATGTGCCCGGTTCAGCTCCGCGTGCAGCTCGGCTTGCGTTGCTGAAGTCGCTGTCGAATGCGCTTCGTTTGTGGTGTCGAGTGGCAGTTGGCGTTGCACGGATGCATTCATATCAACCCTCCCAGCCGGCTTGGTAGAGCTTGCCGTTGACCTTGTCCAAGGCCGCGCGGACCACTGGCGAGTGCTGATAAATATCGATGAATTTGGCCAGACGCGGATCGCTTTTGTTCTCCGGCTTGATCACGAACTGGATCACGTATTCCGGATGATCCAGGCCGTCAAAAAGGATCGCGGACCCTGCGTCAAAGGTTTTGGACAGGCGGATATAGGCCGGGTAACCCTGGACAAGATCAGCGTCGTCGTAGGCGCGCACCAGTTGCACGGCTTCGACCTGAATCAGTTTTATTTGCTTCGGATTGGCGGTGATGTCTTCTTCGGTGGCCTTGTAACCGACCCCTGGTTTGAGGGTGATCAGACCCGCCTTGGCCAGCAGTTGCAAGCCGCGACCGCTGTTGATCGGGTCGTTGGCGATGGCCACGGTGGCGCCGGTTGGCAGCTCGTCGAAGCTTTTGTACTTCTTGGAGTACAACCCGACGTTATTGATGATCCCTGGCGCATAGGGCACCAGCTTGGTACCTGCCGCTTCGTTGGCGTTGGTCAAGAACGGAATGTGCTGGAAGTAATTCACGTCGATGTCACCCGCCGCGAGGCTGACGTTGGGTGCGATCCAGTCGGTGAACTCCACCAGCTCGACCTTAAGGCCCTGTTTGCCGGCCTCTTCGACAGCGGCTTCAAGGGGGATGGCAAAGGCGGCAGTGGTGCCGACTTTCAACGGCGCGTCGGCGGCATGGGCGGTGAGGGTGAACAGGCTCAGTGCCAGGGTGGTGATGAGTTTTTTCATGGTGGAAGTCCGGTGCGCTGCAAGGGTTTAGTTGTGTGTTGTTTGTTCTGGCGTCTTCGCGGGCAAGCCTCGCTCCAACGGGGTACGGTGTCCGTTGGAGCGAGGCTTGCCCGCGAACGAGCGCGAAGCGGTCGCGCTTTATCTCTGTCTGTAACTGGCTCCCACATGACTCTCCTGTAACCGCGCCCCACCTTCGGGAAACAACTTCTCCCGCAGGCTGCCGTTGTCGTAAGCGGTTTTGTACGAGCCTCGGCGTTGCAGCTCCGGGATCACCAGGTCGATGAAGTCCACGTAGCTTTCCGGGGTGACGATGCGGGTCAGGTTGAAGCCGTCCAGGCCGGTTTCGGCGATCCAGGATTCAAGCTCGTCGGCCACCTGTTCAACCGAGCCAATCAGGGTGATGTAGCGCCCGCCCAGGGCGTGCTGGTCGAGGAGCTTTTGCCGGGTCCAGTCATTGTTTTTCAGGTTGTTGGTGGCTGACTGAATGGCATTGCTCTTCACGTGCTGGATCGGCTCGTCCAGTGCGTATTGGGAAAAGTCGATGCCCGTAGAGGCTGAGAAATGCGCCACGCCTGCTTCAGCGCTGGCGAATTCCCGGTACTCGGCGTGCTTGGCCCGAGCCTCGGCTTCGGTCTTGCCGACGATCACGTTCAAGCCCATGAACACTTTGATGTCATCGGCATTGCGCCCGGCTGCCAGGGCGCTGGCGCGGACCTTGTCCACTTGCTTGCGGGTCGAGGTTTTGTTCTGCCCGCTGATGAACACGCATTCGGCGTGCTGCCCGGCGAACTGCAAACCACGCTCGGAACTGCCGGCCTGGAACAACACCGGCGTGCGCTGGATGGATGGCTCGCACAGGTGATAACCCTCGACCTGATAGAACTCGCCCCTGTGCTCTACTTTGTGAACTTTGCCCGGCTGAGCGTAAATCCGCCGCTGCCGGTCATGGATCACGGCGTCGTCTTCCCAGCTGCCTTCCCAGAGTTTGTAGAGCACCTGCAGGTATTCGTCGGCCTGATCGTAGCGGCGGTCATGTTCGACCTGCTCGCTCAGACCCATGGCCCGGGCGGCGCTGTCCAGGTAGCCGGTCACGATATTCCAGCCGACCCGGCCGCGACTCAGGTGGTCCAGCGTCGACATGCGCCGTGCGAAAAGATACGGCGCTTCGTAGGTCAGGTTGGCGGTCAGGCCGAAACCGAGGTTTTTGGTGACAGCGGCCATGGCTGAAACCAGTAGCAGTGGATCGTTTACCGGTAGCTGGATGGACTCCGTGAGGGTCACGTCCACCGAGTTCTGATAGACGTCGTACACGCCGACGATATCGGCGATGAACAAGCCATCGAACAGTCCGCGCTCCAGCAACCGGGCCAGTTCGGTCCAGTATTCCAGGGTGTTGTACTGCGTGGAGTTGTCCCGTGGATGGGTCCACAAACCGTGGTTGATGTGCCCAATGCAGTTCATGTTGAAAGCGTTGAGCAGGATTTTTTTCTTCGCCATCAGATAGTCCCCCGCAACGGAGGGTGTTGCTCGTTGAGGTAGTAATTACCGATGGCGTGGTATTTCCAGCGCACGGGGTCATGCAGGGTATGGACCCGAGCGTTGCGCCAGTGCCGGTCAAGGCCATGTTCGGCCAGGGTGGCTTGGCTGCCGGCGAGTTCGAACAACGTGCTCCCTGCAGCGAGGGAAATTTCTGTGCTGATGGCGCGGGCTTCAGCAACGGCAATCGATGCGGCGGCGACTGTCTCGGCGTTGCTGTCGGCCTGGGCGATGTCGAGAAACTCTGCGGCCCGATCCAGCAGGGCTTCAGCAGCGTACAGGCGCACGCTAAGTTTGCCGAAACTGCTGAGCGTCAGTGGATCGTCTACAGCTTTCTCGATGCCCGAGTCGATCCATGGTCGGGTACGGGTGCGCACGAAATGCAGAGCGTCTTCGAAGGCGGCGCGTGCGATGCCGGTGTCGATGGCGGCGTGGAGAATCTGTGCCAGCGGGCCCACGGTGGTCGGGCGTTCGAAAGCGCTCTGAAAGGGCACCACATCGGCTGCTTCGACATAGACGTTTTCAAACACCACCGAGCCGCTGCCGGTGGTGCGCTGGCCGAAGCCACTCCAGTCGTCGATGACGGTCAGGCCCTGGCTGTTGGCGGGTACGAAAGCCAATTGCTGTACGCCGTCTTCGTCGATTACTGAAGTAGGAATCCGCTGCGCATACAGGGCGCCGGTGGAATAAAACTTACGCCCGGTGATGCGATAGCCTGCCCCGTCACGGCTCAGGCGAGTGGTACGGTCGTGGGCGGTTTTGGTCCCCAACTCGGCCAGCGCATTACCGAAACGCAGACCCGCCAACGCTTCGGTGTACAAGCGTTTTTTCTGCTCGGGGCTGCCGTTCACTCGCAACACTTGCAGCGCATAAAAATGGTTCTGCGGGATTTGACCCAGAGAACCATCGGCTTCAGAAATCAAGCGAATGACTTTCGCCAGCGTGACGTTCGAAACGCCCGCGCCGCCAAACGCCTTGGGAACGCTGATGCCCCACAGCCCCGAAGCGCTGAACAGGTCCAGTTCGGCATGGGGCAAGCGCCGTTCGCGATCCCGATCTCCACTTCCAGCCTTGAGCAGTGCGGCAAGCTGCTGCGCAATGCGCAGTGCCTGTTCGTCGTTTTCAATGATTGCGGCGGGCTGTTGCTCGCGTGAATTCAAGCTCATAGCAATGTTCTCCAGTGGTCTGGTTCAAATCCACGAATGGCGGGCGGGCAGGGTCCCGTTGAGGTGCCAGGCACCGATGGCGTGGTATTTCCAGCGCACTGGGTCATGCAGGGTGTGGACCCGGGCGTTGCGCCAATGCCGATCAAGGTTGAACTCGGCCAGAGTGGCGCGGCTGCCGGACAGCTCGAACAGCTTTTCACTGGCCAGCAGCGCGACCTCGGTGGTCAGTGCCTTGGCCCGGGCCACGGTGATCGAAGCGCGGGCGGCAGCGTACTCGTCGATGACGTTGGCACTAACCTCATCCAGCACTCTGCCCGCCTCACGCAGCAATGCTTCAGCGGCATGCAGTTCCAGCTTGAGCTTGCCAATGTCGGCGATCACATAGGGGTCATCGCTGGCGCGCTCGACCTTGGCATCAATCCAGGGGCGCGAACGCTGGCGGACGAATTCGATGGTGTCGTCGATGGCACCGCGAGCAATGCCCGCATCAATGGCGGCCTGGATCAGTTGCGAAACGGCACCCTGAATGTTTGGCGTTTGGGCTGTGCGCCAGGTTTCGATCACCAGATTCGGATCGATTTGAACCGCGTCGAGCAGCACTGTGCCGCTGGCGGTGGTGCGCTGACCGAAGCCCGACCAATCATCAACGATGCTCAAGCCTGCACTGCCTCGAGGGACGAATGCCATGATCTGCTGGCCTTGATCATTTAGCGCCTTGACCGCTACCCAATGGGCAAACAGGGCACCGGTGGAATAAAACTTCTGGCCGCTGATGCTCGGCTGACCATTTCGCGTGGTCATCCGCGCCTTGAGTTCGAGCGTGTTTTTGGTGCCGCGTTCTGGTCCGGCGTTACCGATGCGCCAGCCGTCCAGCACGCTCCTGAACAGGGTTTTCTTCTGCTGCTCGCTGCCGCTGTTGAGCAGCACATGGATGATGCCAAATTGGTTCTGCGGGATTTGCCCGAGCGCCGGATCAGCCGCAGAAATGATTTTGAACACCTCGGCAATGGTCACGAACGAGGCATGCGGGCCGCCGTAGGCGCGAGGGATGGAGATGCTACCCAGGCCGCTCTGGGTGAATTGCTCGATAGCCTGCCAGGGTAGTTGCCGTTTCGAATCTCTCTGCGCAGCGTTCAGCCGCGCCTCGGCCGCCAGAGCATGCGCGGCTTCTATGGCCTGTTCATGGGTGCCGAGGATTTGTGCCGGGCGCAGGGGCGGTGGCGTATCTGTCGGGTGCTGCACGATAGGGGCATGGGACGTTGAAGCGACCATTCGAACCTCGCGGAAATGCCGCTGGAATGCGGCAGAAAAAATCACGATGTCCGGTGGTCCGGTGCATATACCCTAAATCTCTCAATAATTTAAATAAACGTCTTTTTTGGAATAAGCATAGACGAGGAAGCTTCGCCCCTCAGGTGGTCGTCGAGTAAATCAGGCAGGTGCCGATCAGCACTGCAAAAATGCACAGTTTTACGCGTTTTCGAAATTTCATGAGTACTGCCCTCGCCGGTGAGTAACTTGCTCATTAAGCGTAGGCGCACGAATGGCTGAGCCTTAGGCGGCGGCTGTAGTTATATATGTAAAACCTTGTGGGAAGTTTCTGGTGTGTACGCTCTCTGTGCAGTTGCTCACACTATGTCCCCGCAGTTGATGCGCGAAGTCATGTTCACTTCGCGCACCAATCGTTTTTCAAAAAGTGTTCAGTCATACCGCGGACGGTTTTCAAGTGTGCTGACACTTATCTCCCTTGAGGGCGCCCAGCGGGAGTTATTGCCGACTCGGTCAATCACGCAATAGGTCACTTCCAGTTGTGCTTCATCGCCCGCCTCACGGATCAATGTATCCGGGACCAGCAGTTCGATAGGTTTACCGAGGTTCTCCTCGGCCAAGGGCGGGAGGTCCATCCGCGCATCGCCCCAACGCAGGGTGATTTCGTCGTAGGGCGCCATATTCAAATAGGGTTCGATAGACAGCGGCAAACCATTGGTCATTTGACTGACGCTCAGTCCATTGCGAATTACCGCCTCGGGGAGCGATACCGGCGCCAGCCCTTGGTTTTCCTCGTCACTGGCATTGATCAGCAGACCCCCCGGCATGTCCAGCTTGACCCTCAGCCTGCGGCTGGCGGAAACGATAGGGCTTCCACCGACTTTCATGAGTCGGTAGTAGGTTTTGACCGTGCCGTTTTGTAGGAAACTTTCAGGCACGCGTAGGACCAAGGTATTACCTACGTCGGACGCTGATAAAAGTTTTGACGCAACGTAACAGCCATCCCAGAACAACTCGATCAAATCGCCTTCATCCATCCCCGGGTAGGGATCAATGTGGATCAACAGGTTGGCGGCCGCGCGGATGCCGATACCATGCTTGTGGGCCTGCGGAACATATGGCGGGAATAGCTTTTGGCGTTTATTACCACTGGATATATCTGTCATGTTCGAATGCTCTTTGATGTTTGATAGCTAACTAATATTCAGGTCGATGCAAGTAGCTGTGATGCGTAATAAGCGATGTGCGATAAGTACCTTAGAGTGTTGAGTTAAGGCAAACATTACAAATTGTCGGGAATTAAAGGTTGTCACTTCATTAACTAACTAATTCATCGGGGTTTCTTGAGCTAATTGTGTTTGCGTTGGCCTGTCAACGTGCAATTGGGTGGAATTGCGGTAGTACAAAAATATAGGATTTTTCCTACGTTAATTTGGTCGAATTTTGCGCGAAATGGCTTGTTGGGTCCTACGTGAAGCAATAAATAGTTGTACTTACTCAAGCACGCAGTTGTGCTTTCCGCGGAAAAAGAAGGGGCGCTGTCGAGCGAGCGGTCCCAGAGTCATCGCAAAACAATGGCTCGGGATTTAGAGGGATTCGATGGGTGCATGCGGGGTGGCGCGGTCAATCAACTGATTTTTTCGATCAGTTGATTGATATACAAATGTAAGACCAGCGCTGATAGCGTCAAACGGGGCAGGATATTGGGCGTAGGTTTGTAGGATTAGGCGCGGCTGCGTTCCAGAAATTGCCGGGTCCGTTCTTCCTGTGGGTTGGCAAAGAGCGCCTTGGCTTCTCCTTGCTCGACGATCACCCCTTTATCGATAAAGATCACGCGGTTAGCGACATCCCGGGCAAAGTTCATCTCGTGAGTCACGATCACCATCGTGCGTTTTTCTTCGGCCAGGTCGCGAATAGTTGTCAGCACCTCGCCCACCAGCTCAGGGTCCAGCGCGGAGGTGGGCTCATCGAAGAGGATCACTTCCGGCTCCATCGCCAGTGCCCGGGCGATGGCCACACGTTGCTGCTGCCCTCCCGATAAGCGTCGCGGGTAGGCGTCTTCTTTGCCCGCCAAACCAACTTTGGCCAGCAACTGACGACCCAGCTCCACTGCCCGCTCGCGTGGCATCTTCTTGACCACAATCGGGCCTTCGATGACGTTTTCCAGGGCGGTGCGATGGGGGAACAGATTGAAGTTCTGAAACACAAAACCCACGTGTTGACGCAACTGTCGGATCAGACCCTGCTGTTTGCTCAACGGCCGGCTGCCGTCGATGGCGATATCGCCCACGATGATCTTGCCGCTTGTGGGTTCTTCGAGAAAGTTGAGGCAACGCAGCAGAGTGGTTTTTCCCGAGCCGCTGGGGCCTATGATCGCGACCACTTCGCCGGCTTCAACCCGCAGGTCGATGCCTTTCAGCACTTGTTGGCCCTTGAATTCCTTGGTCAGTTTCTCAACCACAATCATGTGTCAGGACTCCAGATCATGGCGGTTGACCCGTGCTTCAAGGCGGTTCTGCAAATGCGAAAGCGCAGTGGCAAGGATCCAGTAAATCAAGGCAGCGGCCAGATACATGGTGAAAATTTCGAAGGTTCGGGCGGTGATCAATTGAGCCTGTCGGAACAACTCCGGCACCTGAATAGTGGCAGCCAGGGCAGTGTCTTTGACCAGCGAAATGAAGCTGTTCCCCAGCGGCGGCAAGGCGGTGCGTGCAGCCTGTGGAAGAATGGCGCGGCGCATGGCCTGCCCGCGGGTCATGCCAATGCTGGCAGCAGCTTCCCACTGGCCTCGCTCAACCGAGCCGATGGCCGCGCGCAGAATCTCGCAAGCGTAGGCAGCCATGTTCAGGGAAAAGCCGATCAGCGCGGCGGGCAGTGGATCCAGCTCGATGCCAAGTTCTGGCAACCCGTAATAGATCATGAACAGCTGAACCAACAGCGGCGTCCCGCGAAAGAACGAGACGTACATCCGAGCGATACCGCGCACCAGCATGAAGCGCGACAGGCGCATGAGCGCCAGCCCGAAGCCCAACAGCAAGCCGAAAAACATGCCGCCCAGGCTGAGATAAACCGTGTAGTACGCGCCCTTTAGAAGGAAGGGCGCGGAGTCCAGGGCAAGCTTGAGACCCTCTTCAATCATTTGGTCACGTCAGCTTTGAAGTACTTCTGCGACAACTTGGCGAGGGTGCCATCAGCGCGCAGCTTGTCGATGGCCTTGTTGATCGCATCAAGCAATTCAGGCTCGCCTTTGCGCAGGGCAATGCCGCTTTCCTGGCGAGAGAACGGTTCGCCGGAGATCGCCAGTTTATCTTTGGTCTTGGCGAGCAGTTCGAGCGCGGCCAAGCGGTCGACGAGGATGGCGTCGATACGGCCTACACGCAGGTCCTGATATTTGGTTGGGTCATCGTCATAGGTTTTGACGATGGCGCCAGGGACGTTTTCCTTCAGCCATTGCTCATAGTTCGTACCCAGACCTACACCGACTTTGGCGCCTTTGAGGTCGGCCGCAGTCTTGAACTTGTCAGCGTCTTTTTTCTGTACCAGGGCCTGAATGCCAGAGATGGTGTAAGGCTGGGAGAAGTCGTACTTCTTTTTGCGTTCTTCGGAGATGGTCACCTGGTTGATCACCACGTCCAGACGCTTGGATTCCAGCGCAGCGAGGATGCCAGCCCACGGGGTGGCCTGCAGCTTGACCTTCACGCCCAGCTCTTTGGCCAGGGCTTCGGAGAACTCGACTTCAAAACCTGACAGCTTGCCGCTTTCATCCACGAAGCTGAATGGCGGGTAAGTGCCTTCAAGGCCGACATTGATGGTGCCGCTGTCTTTGATCTTTTGCAGCTGCTCGCCCGCGAAGGCTTGGCCTAGCAGGCTGCTACCGAGCACCAGGCCCAGTGTGGAAGCCAGAACGGTACGGCGAATGGCGGAAGTAAACATGATTAGCCCCAAGGATATTGTTTGAGTGACAGGCAAAAATCGGACCCGACGAACGCTACTGATACTGCGCAAGTTTATCCAGTGTTTTCAGTCGTCTGTGCGTGGAGTGCGATGCCGGCGGCGATCATAGGAGGTGTCGTCGCTGAGTAACACTAATTAAAACTGCGATGCTTATTCGTTAATTGAATATACAAGCCGTCGCAGCCACCGGTGATCGCCGGCGGGAGCGAGGCTTGCCCGCGATCAACGATAACGCGGTGTTTCGGGCGTACCGAGGTGACTTATTCGCGGGCAAGCCTCGCTCCTAGAGGAGCCTGCACTGCCGCGAGCCATGATACTGATCGGCCGTTACGCAAACACATCCGGGTAAGCAAACAATGCCGGCGCGCCACCGGTGTGCAGGAAGATCAGCGGGCCTTCGTCGAAGCGCTGGCGGCCGATGCCATCCAGCAAACCTGCCATGGCCTTGCCTGTGTAAACCGGGTCCAACAGGATGCCCTCATGGCTGGCAACCAGCTTGATCGCCGATAAGGTGCCAGCGTTGGGTTCGCCGTATCGCGGGCCGAAATACTCGTCCCACAGCTCAACCTTGAACGCCTCCGGCAGCGCAACGCCCAGCAATTCAGCTGTGCGTTCAGCCAGGCCCTGGACTTTCGGGAGTTGAGTTTCTTCTGGGCGCGATACCGTGATGCCAACGACCGGCAAATTCGGCAATGACTCCGCCAGCGCCAGCGCGAGCCCACTGTGGGTGCCGGCGCTGCCAGAAGCCAGCACGACTGCGGCGAATTCCAGACCGGTCTGCTTGATTTGCTCAGCCAGTTCAAAACCCGCTCGCACATAACCCAGCGCACCCAGCGCATTTGAGCCGCCGATGGGCACGACATACGGATTCTTGCCGCTGTTTCTCAGGCGCGCAGCCAAGGCGTGAAGTTGCTCGTCGGCGTTATCGAGGTTTTCAACCAGCTCGACTTTGGCATCGAACAGCTCCAGCAGCAGACGGTTGCCGTTATTCAGGTAGTTGGTGTCTTCGGTCGCAATGGGGTTTTCCAGCAACGCTACGCAGCCAAGCCCCAGGCGCGCGGCGATGGCAGCCGTCTGGCGCACATGATTGGACTGAATTGCTCCGGCGGTAATCAACGTATCTGCGCCCTGAGCCAGTGCATCGGCAGCGAGGTATTCAAGCTTGCGGACTTTATTGCCACCCAGCGCCAGGGTCGTGGTGTCATCGCGCTTGATATAGATGTCGCGGCCAGCCCAGAGCGACAGTCGCTCCAGCTTTTCCAGGGCAGTGGGGGCGCCGAGTAGCTGTAGACGATTAAATTCGGCGAGCTTTTGTTTGATCATGATCAGAGGTGAGCCTATAGAGAGTCGTTCGACTATAGGCAGACGTTTCCTACAGGGCAACTTCTTGCGGCTTATGCCATCAGAGCAGAGGGCATACGCAATTAGTTATTTTTTCACGCCCACTATTTTCCGTAGAGTGGCCGCATTTGCGGCCAGCATGGAATGAAGGGTGCAATCAAACCCTGTAGGAGCGAATTTATTCGCGAGGGCGGCATGACCGGCGATGAATCTGTAACGGATGTATCGACCCCTCGTGATCAACTCGCTCCCCCATGCCAGGCCGTTACCCAAACCAAGGAGAAGTCAGCGTGAGCGATATCCCAGAGGCACCCGCTGAAGGCCGTTCCAGTCACTGGCAATTGCAGCAGATTGTCAGCGAATTGCGTGCCGCCCGTGATGACTGGCGCACCCGCAACAAGCGCGTCAGTGGCGAGCATGGCGGTCGGGAACTGCCTTCCCGGGCTGCGATGCGCGACATCCTTGAGGCCCTCTGCGGTGCCTTGTTCCCCATGCGTCTTGGGCCGGTGGACCTGCGCGAGGAAAGCGAAGACTTCTACGTCGGCCACACCCTCGACGTAGCGCTCAATGCGCTGTTGGCTCAGGCCCGCCTGGAACTGCGTTACGTAGCGCACCAGCAGTCGCAAGCCGTGGATGCTGTGGATAAAAAGGCCTTGGACCTTATCCAGGATTTCGCCCGTGCCTTGCCCGCCATGCGCACCCTGCTCGACACCGACGTTCTAGCCGCCTACCAGGGCGACCCGGCGGCCCGCAGCGTTGATGAAGTGCTGCTCTGCTACCCGGGGATTCTCGCGGTGATCCACCATCGCATCGCCCACCACTTATATCGCGCTGGCCTGCCGCTGTTGGCGCGGATCAGCTCGGAAATCGCCCACTCCGCCACCGGCATCGACATCCACCCCGGCGCGCAGATCGGCCGCAGCTTCTTCATCGATCACGGCACAGGCGTTGTCATCGGCGAGACGGCGATCATCGGCGAGCGAGTACGCATCTACCAGGCCGTAACCCTGGGCGCGAAACGCTTCCCGGCAGACGAAGACGGCCAACTGCAAAAAGGCCACGCCCGCCACCCCATCGTCGAAGACGACGTGGTCATCTACGCCGGCGCAACGATCCTCGGCCGCATCACTATCGGCAAGGGCTCCACCATCGGCGGCAACGTCTGGCTAACCCGCAGCGTGCCGGCTGGGTGCAATCTTACCCAGGCGAATTTGTTGCAGCAGGATGAGGGGGGCCAGAAGTAGGAATTCGACTGTTTGGATGATTGATCAGTCGTTGACCAGTTTGGGTGCGGCTGCGGCGAGGTGCTAAGCAAGGCAGCTAATAGAACCAAGCCGGGCGAACTCGCCCGGCTTCTTAGCAAAGTGGCTTTATTTCGATGCTTCTCTAATTCCATGAGCATTTACGCAGTCGGTCGACGTCAGTACCACTTCCTTCACTCATGTCGATCTTTCCGTCAGCTCCAATATAGATGTTGGTTTCTGGCCATTTTGGATTGATCCTTATACAGTTGTTTTTGCGTGAAGCGGTCCAATGAAAATCCATAAAAAACCGCTCGTTAGGGAATATATCTCCTGTATCTCCTGTGGCGCTGCCAGGAGTTATTTTGCCTTTATAAACACCATTGTAAGTATCCCAGACGAAGCTTAAGGGACCGGCGCCCTCGCCTGAATAGTAAACACTCACTCTAGGTGTCGCCATGTACCAAAAGCTGTAAGTCGCCGTAAGTGTCAATAGCAAGACCCTCCAGAATGAGCGGTGCCAAGGTTTATTTGCATTCATGGTTTTGCTCCATTCCGCTGCCAATTTTAACCTGACATGAGCGTTGGCCCCTCTGCCCATATCAATAATCCCGTCGGCGCAGGGTGAATCTTGCGTCGTTTTTGTAGCTGAAATTATTCATTCTCCGGGGCACGGGCGTAATTGCTCTACGTCGGTTCCGCCCTCATGGCTTCGGTCAATAGTGCCATCCGGGCCGATGTATATATTAGTTATCGGCCATTTAGGGATTATTAATGTGCAGTGGTTTCTTCTCAAAGCGGTCCAGTCCAGCACCATCGTGAATTTCTCGTCAGGGAAAATATAACCACTATCCGCAGTTACACCTCCAGGGAGGATTTCACCTCTGTAGATACGATTCTGGGTATTCCAGACAAAATCTAACTGGCTGTTAGCGCTGTCAGAATAGTAAACGTGAACTCTTGGTAGCGCGATGTACCAAAAGATGAACAAGGTTAATGGTGTGATCAAAGTCAAGCGCCAAAAGGAGCGATACCATGGTCTACTTGCATTCATGTTCACGTATTCCTTTTTTCCAATGTTCACGCTTAACTGCTAGCACTTTATCTATGATGATTTTTGAGGTAATCCCTCCGTTGGTATATTGCCCATACAGGTCTACTCCAATTTGAATTGACTCCCTGTCCGGCGCGTCGTCCCAAGCTCTCCAGCCGGCTACGCCAGGTGTACGACTGGGGCCTGGATGTTTTTTAGGGTCGGTAATTTTTCTCCACGTATCAGAAGCTATTTGTTCGACACCCGCGCCATCGAATAGGACGCTTTCAGACAGGCCGCTTACCATGCCGACATAGCCATAGTGGATATTTGACCAAATATCAAAGTAGTAATCGTACTCACCTTGTTTATGCCATCGAACCGATCCAAATTTGGCTAATATTATTGGCTTATGATCCCAAGGCCGATTCTGCCCAACCCGCTCAGTCCATAACGCAAACGCCCTCGCTTGTTTGGCAAGAGCGAAAGAGTGAAAGTCAGGTTGGCGACCAAGCCGTCTATAAAACGGCAGTGCCATGTACTCTCTAGTTTCGGCCACCGGGTCGTAGCTGTTCAGTTCCTTCATTTCCAGCACTGAAGGGTGATTAATGTTACGGTTCATCTCGTCGGCGATGTAGCTAGCGAGTTCTTCCATGCGATCAGGGTGATTGCAGAGGGTAGTATTCACGGAGACTGGGGGTATCGGATCAGGCGTTTTAGGTGTTGCTGTGAACTTGGTATCCGGTTCGCTCAGTGGTTGAGCGCTACGCCTGCTATCTTGCTGAGCCGGTTTGTCCGCCTTTTCGTAAGTGTGTTTTAGCGAGGAGATGAAGCGAGCGCGACAAGGGCAGGTGCTGACGCTGTCCAGTGTTCCGGCCGGGCGCTTGCCGTTGCTGATGATGATGTTGACGCCGCCCACGATTTCATAGACTTTGCCGTCCTTGCCGCAGGTTACTGGGTCCCCTTCTCGCGCATGAGGCATTCCGTTCATAGTGGTGCCTCTGTCACCTGCCAGAACTTTGCCGCCGCAGTAGGTCTTGTCGCCCTCACGAATGAAGTGTCCTGTTGCCATGGCTCAACCCTCCACAGTCGGCAGGAAGTCCTCTACTTTAGGCACGCCTTCTCGCAGTACAAACATGCCCACGTTCTGTGGGGTGTTGATGATTTGGTCGCCATTACTCAGCATGCTGCCGACCAATGCGGTATCGCTGTTTTCGTGGCCTGCGCCTGTCACGATCTGCGCAGTCCTGCCATCGGGGTAAACGGCGTAATCACCTTTTTGCGCAACGCACACCTGTTGGCCGTCACTTAACTCGATCACCATTTCTGACGTCGCGTGCTGGATCACACCGCCGTCGCGGGTTTGGCTGCCTTCAGTTGCCAGTCGGTAAATCGCGATAGGTGGATGGGCATCGCAGTGGGCCTTTTGTTGCTGGACGCAGAGGGCGGCCTCTTCACCGAACTCGGCCACTTGCTGATCCGTGAAAGGTGAAGCATCCAGAGTGCGAAGGAATTCCTGCGAGACTTCGTTGGTATACGACGTTGGAAAGGCAGTGCTCATTTCTATCATCCTGATTCGTTGGCTTCGGCATCCGCAGGACTGGTTGTCTCGCGAGAAAACGAACGCTAAACGAAAATTTCGGATGGCTATGTAGGGCAATTCTCCAGAGAGCGAAGGAAACCTCTCTAGATGTTTTTAGCCGCAAGTGCGTGCGGGAAACGAATGCGTGCTGCGCCAAAAAAACAGTCAAAAATCGGACGCGCTGCTTCGGTCAATCGACATGGTTTTATCGTGCCGACAGGTGGGAACGAACCCCGTGAAACACCCGTCATAACCTCACTTGAGCCAGCACCCACTGGCCTGCGATTAGGCCTCGTGGGCGCTTCCATGTTTTAATTGAACGCTCGTTCAATT
>Ga0247806_10000581_pt1 | contig 21945 bp, 11 predicted proteins | sample UWRJL059202B1_FD_179935 | JGI IMG/M metagenome (GOLD analysis project Ga0247806, IMG submission 179935) | Plant litter microbial communities from Arlington Agricultural Research Station in Wisconsin, United States - UWRJ-L059-202B-1 | ecosystem: Environmental > Terrestrial > Plant litter >... | reverse complement strand
GTTTTCAACACGAAGTTGTCCGACAGGTAAGTAGTGTGCAACGTAGATTTTCCCTGCACGATGTCTTGCTGCATCGCTGTTTCCTGCGCGGACAATAGTTTCAACAAAGCTTCTTCTCGGATGTACTTGCGCAGTTCATCGGTAGAAACCGGTCCGTTGTGGGTTGGATAGAGCATGGTCACTCCATGGTCCAGCGCGATCTTTTCGATCACACGCAGATTTTCACCGGCCAGTTGTTTGTTCTCGTGAAAGAAATGCTCCCTTGCATGCTGGCCAGCCGGTGCCAGTCCACCGCCCTGGGCCTTAAAAGTGCCGACAAATGCATCGCCGGCGAACAGATTCTTCCCGACCAGGATCAGTAAATCTCCCGGCGTATGTCCGCCTTTGATGGGGATGATCTGCCCGATTACGCCATATTTTGCAAGATCAACGGGTTGATTGTCAACCAATACATCCGGCGTAAAAGGCGCATAACTGAGGTCTGAATAAGGACGGAGCCTGTTTCCCCAGATGCTGACATCCTCAGATTTGGAAAGATCCGTTTTACCGCTTGTAAACTTGTCCAGATCGGCCTTGCTGCCTGCAATCGGGATGTGAAAAGTTTCCTGGAGGAAGCGTGCGTTACCTGCGTGGTCTCCGTGTCCGTGGGTCACGATGGCCAGGGAAATCTGTTCGGGCCTGAACCCCAGTTTCCGGATCGACTGCACGAGGCTGTCCTGGTAGCCTGCAACCGGCACACCGGTTTCAACAAGGATGAGTTTATCCCCGCTGCCCTGGATCAGGTAAGCCTCAGAGAAATAATTCTGAATGTGGAAAATAGCAGGATTGTCGGCCGTTGCAGCTGTTTGTGCCTGTAGGTTAAAATTGACGGCGGTTGTACTGAAGAGTAAGAGAAAAGCAAGAATGCCGCGTTTGTTTGAATAGATGAACTTTTGCATGTCATTTTTATATTTGAATTGTATGTCCTATTGACATGACAAAGGTCGTAAGCATCCAAAAGAATAAAAATGAACTGGTTCAGGAAAAAAGGTTGAACCAGTTTAACTTTTCGTGGTTTTGCGGTTGCGGATCTTGCTGAGGTATTCTGTACTGAAACCGAGGTAAGATGCCAAGGCATATTGCGGTACACGCCGGGAGATCTCCGCATAATTCTGCATAAATTCGTCGTAGCGCTGTTCTGCCGTTTTGGTCAGGTTCGAAAGCAAACGCTTCTGGTGGAAAGCGAGCGAGCGCTGCGTAATGATCCGCTCGAACTTCTCCAGCGCAGGAATCTGTTGCAGCATGGTTTGCTGGTCTTCGTAGTCGATTTGTATGAGTACAGAATCCTCCAAAGCTTCGACAAACAAAGTTGCCGGTTCCTGGTAGATCAAACTGCTGTAATCGGAAATCCACCAATCTTCAATCGCGAAAGCCAGCGTATGTTCCTTTCCTTCCGGATCCACAAGATATCCCCTGAAAGCCCCTTTCAGCACATAGCTCTTGTGCCTGCACACAAAACCCGGCTGCACGATAAACTGTCTTTTTCTGACCTTTGTGATTTTCAGGAAAGAACTGAAAAGCGCTATTTCTGTGGGACTGAGCTCCACATACCGCAATACGTATTCGATAACAGGGGAAAAATCATTCATTGGTTGAAAGGTAGTAAATTTCGGGGTAAAGTATGGTGATGACGCCTTTACGAATGGTTGAAGATACAATGACTTTTGTTAACCCCTGTTCGCGCATACTTATTCTCCTTCTTTTTGCTCGATCAACTCTTCTTCATCAGTATCTTCAGGCGTGAATTCGCCAATAATCCTGAACTCCGTACGTCTGTTGAGCTCACGCCCTTCGGGATTATCCGATCCGTCGGGTTTGCTGTTCGGAGCGATCGGCTGCGTTTCGCCGTAACCTTTCGCGATGAGCTGTTCCTTGCGGATGCCTTTCGAAACCAGGTAAGCGACCACGCTTTCGGCACGTTTCTGGGACAAACGCATGTTAAAATCGTCGGAACCTTTGTCGTCTGTATGTGCGCTGATCTCAATGATAATCTCTGGATCCCGTCTGAAGATTGTCATAAGCGTAGAGTCAATCACCTTTTTCGAAGTCGCGGTCAGCGTGGCGCTGTTGTAATCGAACTGCACATTCTTCAGCACGATCGGATCGACCGGCTTTTTGCGCAGCAGGATTTTTGCCGGGATAGTTGTCGTTGCAGTGATGTTTTTCGTGGTCACAGGAACCGATTCACTGAAATAGCCGTCTTTTTTCACTTCAATCACATAGTCGAACCCGGGGCGCAGCTCCAGTTCATGGAGGCATTTGTTGCTCAGGACCTGTTGTACCAGTAGTTTGCCGTTCTCGTCGGCGATGTATACATTGATCTGCTCGCCGTTTTTCAAACAATCTTTCGTTTTGCTGTCTGCCACTTCTACGTTGCAGATCGCTGTGATAAATTTCAGGTAGCTGAATTCGTAGATATCGTCGCAGCAGGTCTCGTGGTACAATGAATTTCCACCCTTCCTGTTCGAGACGAGATAGCCGCCTTTTCCGGATGGGCGCAAAGCGAAATCGAGGTCGTCTGCGGGAGAATTGACCGGAAGTCCCAGGTTCTTCGGCTCTGTCCAGGTAGATGCATCGCCGGAAGCGCTGAAAATATCCAATCCACCAATTCCGGGACGGCCTGTAGAGCTGAAGTAGAGCGTTTTGGACTTCATGTCGTAATACGGTGTCATTTCATCACCGGCCGTGTTGATCTTCGTGCCGGCATTGCGGGGTTTTTTGAACGTCTTTTTGCGCTCGTCGTATTCGGAGAACCAGATATCCATTCCGCCTTTTGTACCTTCGCGATCAGACACGAAATAAAGCACTTCCTTGTTCTTTTTCGATTCCCTGCCCACCGTTGGATGAGACGACGTGAAATCTGTCATGTTCACGAGCTCATTCAGCTTTTCAGGTGTCGACCATTTGCCGTTTTTGCCCTTCGACATATAAATGTGGCAAACCGTTTTATACTGCCAGTTTGGGGCGCATTGGGTGAAATAAAAACGTGAGCTGTCGAGCGAGAATGTCCCGTTCGCGATGTCGAATCCGGCGGCATCGAATGCTTCGGAAAATTCACCCTTGTTTCGCCATACGTCTCCTTCTTTTTCTGCGAGATAGAGCTTTCGCTTTGGCGCTATGCTGTCAAACTCCCTGATCGTATAGATCTTTTCTTCCGAAGTGTGCAGTGACCCAAAAATAAGCTGGTTCTCAGAAACAGGAATAGGGGAAAACTCGCTGTGTTTCCCGTTGATGTTCCCAGTCATTGGAAAAACGGCAACTTTGGCAGCAGAATCGGCCAGTGAAATAGCCAGCGCACATCCGTCCAGCTCGGCTTTGGACAGTTTTTTCAGCACAGGATCGGCGTCGCCGCCTTGTTTTTTGAAATAGGCAAGCGATTGCGTTGCCTCCTTGTATTTTCCATTGGATTTTTGCATCTGCGCCAGGTAGAACCAGGCTTCGGGATATTTATTTCCCTTCGGGGATTTCACAATGCGCGTATAATAACCTTCTGATTTCACATAGTTGTGCGTCAATCTCGACAGCTCGGCCATTTCCAACAGTAGGCTGAATTCATTTGTATCACGTTGGAAGAGCAGGTCATAATAGGTCAATGCTACGTAGAGATCCCCTTCACGTTTTGCCTCGCGCGCCAGGTTCCGCGTCCGCACATCGTTCTTTTCATACAGATCTCCGGGTTGTGTATCCTGTGACAAGACGCCACTCACGCATTGAAGGGAAACAAACAGAAAAAGTAATTTTTGAGTCATAGGTCAGGTTATAAACGGGAGCAGGGAACGATCCTGTATTTGAGTTTAGAGCTTGGAGCGGTATAAATAAGCGAGACCTCGAACGAATTCAGGCGCTTTACATATTTACTCAGCGAAGAAATGTTGAAATCATAGCTCAATCCCAGATCGAATCTATTGATGCGCAAGCCGATTACCGGGTAAACAGCATCCAGGGTTCGCATAATTCCGTGCCGGTAATAAACGCCGGCCCAGACTTTCCTGAGTCCGGTCTGACTCAGCTCATTTTCGATATTTGCACCGAGCAGGAATTCGTTCGCTTTCGTGGTCCACATCCATTGCAGTTGCGGTTTCAGCATCCATACCGGGCTCAGGGGAATATCAGCGCCCGCATGTACGACCTTTCTCATCCTGCGTCTTTCGAAATGCTGTGAAAAATAGGTGTCTTTCGGGCGGTTCAGGTGATTGATGGCCATTCCTCCTTTCAGTGTTATATCGCTGAATTTTCTTTCCCAGCTCGCGCCCAAATTCAGGTCCAGGTACATCTGCGAAGGCTTGATGGAAGTTTCCATATTCGGCAGCGACTGATCGAAGGTTCCGTTTGGATAATCCCATTGCTCCGGAAAAGTCTGTGTGGTAAGGTCTGTGCTGTTGGATACAAAACCAGTCTGGATTCCTCCGCGCAGCTTGTTTCCCTTCCAGGTATAGGCATAGGCCCCTGTTAGGAAGATCTTGGTGGTTTGGGATTGAAATCCGCTGAACTGGTCGCGTACCACTACCAATCCTCCGTCGATCTCATGAGAATAATAGTGAAATGCCTTGTCGAAAGCTGCCACGAAAGTTGTAAGCGGCTGGTTTTCGAGCTGCCTCCATTGATTCCTGTAATTCGCGCTGATCCGGTAATCCCCGCCGTGATCCCCAACGCGGGCAGGGTTCAGTAAATGATCCTGCGTATAGAACTGAGAAAGGTGGATATCCTGTGCCTGGATGTATGGCATCGCCAATACGCAGCAAAGAGCGGGTAATATGCATATATTTCTCATTACCACATTCCGATATTAGCCAGATAATGCATCGCCATTTTCTTCAATTGGCCATGCGTGAACCCGCAGCTGCATGCATCCGGGTAGTAAGACATGATATTTCCTGTAATAGGGTCGTAATAATCACCGTTGGCATCCTGTACCATATAGATGAAGCGGCAGTTGTCGTCCACGTAATTCTCTACCGGTGAAGGGTGCACGTAAGGATCGGCAGGCGTGTCGCAGATGCCGTCGCCTTCAGTTTCGCAATTGGACCCGTCGGCCAGCTCGCTGCCGCCTCCCTGGAACGTATGCTCCAGCCCGAAATAATGCCCGAGCTCGTGGGAATGAGTCCGCCGTCCGCAGCAGTCCGGTGTTTTCTGTATAACGATGCCGTTCGATGCGGTATTCGAGATCTGTCCGAGCCCTGCATATCCGCACACATCGGTAGGCACTTCGATCTTCTTCATGTAAAAAACGTTGATGCGGTTTGGCTGGTGGTAAAGCACCTGGAGTTCCTCCCATTCCTCGTCACTGTCGTGCCCGTCGTATTCAAAATTGGGATGGTAAACGAATTCGCAGATCTCGAAAGAAATACAGATGGCCGCAAAATCAGTATTGACATCTGCGAAAGCCTGGGTTATCTGCGCTTCGGTTACCCCCGGATTTCCTATAGAATCCAGGAAAATATGGGCGACAACATTGAACTTTTTATCCACACACGGCAAACGATCCATCGTCTGGCTGAATGACGCGGCAAAAAAGAACAGGAAAAAAATGGCCGGGATTAATTTGTGCATGTTAGCTATAAGTTGTTGTTAAGTGATAAGTTGTTGCAAAATTATAAAATTTTGTTTATGGCAGAAAAAAAATTACTTTTACTGCACTTATTTTAATACGATTGACCTTGGTAATCTACAATTACTTCATGACCGCACCCTTCCGAATAAAAGCCATTTTATTGTTCTGCCTGTTCGGGGTAACTTTTTACAGTTCTGCTCAAACAGCGAATATCAATGCAGGCTGCGCGCCGATGACCGTTAATTTCACCGCGCCGCCATCGGCTTCTGCGTGGTATTGGGATTTTATAGACGGAGCAAGCTCTAACCTGCAAAATCCTTCCAATACGTTTACAACACCGGGAACCTATGTTGTGGAATTCAGAGAAACAACCACCGGTCCGCTGGTGGGTACGGTCACGATCACTGTTTTTCCAAAGCCTGTACCACAGATTGTCGCAGGATCGCCGCTGCAGGGCTGTACGCCGCTCACAGTTGCGTTACAAGGAACAGCCATCACGCCGGCAGGTGTAATTATCACCGGTTACGAATGGGCATTTGGCGAAGGATCCGATGCAAGCGGACAAAACACAGGATTTACATATACGGTTCCGGGTACTTATGACCTTACGCTGGAAGTGATCACGAACTTTCCGACCTGTAACGTAACGGTGATCTTCCCGGATTATATAAGCGCATCGAACCCGATTGCCAATTTCAATACGACTCCAAACCCTGCGTTCTCCTGTACGCCGCCGCTCACGGTTGCTTTTACGAATACTTCTGTTTCCTCCCTTCCGCTTACCTATTCGTGGAACATGGGGAATTCCAACACTTATACCACACAGGATCCGCTTGCGCAGACGTATACCGCTGACGGATTGTATCCCGTGACACTGGAGATAACCGATACCAACGGCTGTGTGAAAACGGTGACCAAAAACGTGTCGATCGGTGTACCGGTGGCTCGTTTCAATGCCCCGGATTCCGTTTGTCTGAATGCACAGGTTCATTTGGTCTCGACTTCATCTCCCGGCCTGCATCAATGGACTTTCGGTCCGGGTGCAAGCGTCGCCAGTTCCAGTGCGATCAATCCAATGGTGACTTATTCCACGCCGGGAACCAAAAATGTACACCTCACAGTGACAGCGCCCAACGGGCAATGCAGCAAAGATACAACGATAGCGATTGTCGTCGAGGATCCGTCCTTTACCATCACCTCTGATCCCGGATATTCCTGCCAGAGCCCGACAACGATCAGTTACGGCATAACAACCACTGCAAACATCGCCGAATGGGAATGGATATTCGGTGACGGTAAAACAGATTCGATCGCGAACCCTTCCCACCTTTACAAGCTTTGGGACACGGCATATTACCGCCGTGAAGTAGAGTATCTCACAACGAGCCTGACGATAACCACCACTACAGGCTGTACGTTTACTGCTTCTGTCGTCGATACGATCCATCCGGTCTTTGCGCGGTTTATGCCGGACATCATAGATGGGTGTGGACCGCTGACAGTCACTTTCTCCGATTCCTCCCTTTCGAATGAGCCGCTTGTAACATGGCATTACGATTATGGCGATAACTCGCAGCAGACCCTGAATTCCGACGCTCCGCATACGCATGTGTTCAATGCGCCGGGTGTATATCCGGTTGTTCTGACGGCAACCAACAATGCCGGCTGCTTCGATATTTCGGATACTATATTCATAGAAGTTGGAGCACCGCTTGCGATCGATTTTTCGGCAGCACCACTTTCCGTTTGCCCCGGAGAAAGTATTTCCTTTACGAATCTCCTTCCCAATGCCCAGGTGGATGCATGGAATTTCTCCACCGATGGCGAGCTCCTGTCGCATTGTTTCAATGACCAAAACCCGACAATGGCATTCGACGATACAACCGGCCTTTTCAGCGTTGTGCTGACCGCTGTTTACAATGGCTGCGTCACCCAGGTCACGAAAAGCGACTATATAGAAGTAAAAGGGCCGATCGCCAGGTTCAACTACCTGTACGATTGTTCGGCCCCGCTGGACGTGCAGTTCAAAAACCAGAGTATGGGAGCGACTTCCACGAGCTGGGCCCTGGGCGATGGAAACACGGAGACAGCTCCGGGAAATTTCACACATTCCTATGCTACCTCCGGTGATTACGAGGTCATTCTCACGGCCTCCAATGCCACTTCCGGCTGTGCCGATTCAAAAGACACATTCCTGCTGCCGGTGCGTACCGTCGAAGCGCATTTTGGCGTTGATGATTCATATTGCGGTGGAGCAGACTATGCCTTCGACGCTTCACTTTCCGTCGACGTCCATACAGCTTGTTACCGCGGATATACCTGGATGTTTGAAAGCCCCGGTCTCAGACCGTTGACTACCGACAATCCGAGTCCTTCGCTCTCATTCCCCTCTTCAGGTTTGCAGGATGTAACGCTGATCGTGACTGACATCAATGGATGTAAGGATACGCTGACCCGGGAAATCAGGGTGTATAATCTCAATGCCGTTTACACCATGGACGTTTCGACCATCTGTCTGCCAGGAAGCGTAAACTTCGACGAATCGAGCACTTCGGATACGACACTTGCGAGCTGGAGCTGGAATTTCGGAGACGAGACCAGCGCAACCGTACAGGATCCTTCCCATACCTATTCAGTTGACGCCGGAACGGATGAGATCCCCGTAATGCTGATCGTGACAGATGTTCTCGGATGTTCTGATACAGTCACTCAAACCCTGCCTATTTACACGCCTGTAAGCGCCATCACCTCTCCGGGATTTGTTGCGAACTTCTGTGCAGGAACCCCGATTACTTTCAACGCCGCCGATACAACGGTGGGATCGAACTTTATCTTTTCATGGGAGTTCGATGACGGAACACCAATTGCATCGACCAATCCGGCGACGCACGTCTACGTGGATGGCGGCAGCTACACGGTCGAATTGCGTTTTGAAGAGATCTCGTCAGGTTGCGAAGGCACGATAACGAAAGTCGTGAACATTCAAAACTACCCGGTTGCCGATTTCGACGGAATAGGGGACGAAGCACTGTGTAGTCCTGTATCGGTCGCCTTTACGAACACTTCCGTCTCAGCCGTTCCGCTGACAGCACAGTGGACATTTGATCCGGGGCAATCAACGATGATCAGCAACCCGACATTCACATTTACGACAGGAGATTATACTGCCGAGCTCATCGTTTCCACTTCTTACGGTTGCATGGATACCGTCTTGCGGCCATTCAGGGTGTTGGGCCCGGTAGGCGATTTCACCCTGACGCCACAGACGATTTGTCGCGGTGATGAGATTACTTTCACACTGGCTGATACCTCTGATATCGTCGGATACGAATGGGATTTTGGTGACGGACTTGATTCTGCCAATGTAAGTCCTGTGACGCATACTTACAATTTCATTCCCCCTTCTGGTCAAACCGTGGCCAAGCTGACACTTTTCGGAGATGCTAACGGCTCGTGCCCCGTCACCGCCGAACAAACGGTATTCATCCGCGAAGTCAGGGCGCTGTTCGATAGAAATGATGAAGTCGATACCACACTTTGTATCGGAGAATCCCTGGAGCTGACGAATAACTCCATGAATGCGACAGTTTACAGCTGGAATTTCGGGGACAACGTCACTTCGACCTCGACCGCTCTCTCATTCGATCATACGTATACGACAACCGATACTTTTTCCATCTCGCTGGCGGTTTATAATCCGGTATTCGGCTGCCGCGACACGATCATTAAACAAGTCATTGTTCATCCGTTGCCGGAAGTTTCGGCTATCGGAGATACGGTTTGTTTCGGTTCCCAGGGACAGTTGCACGCATTCTCGCCGGATGCTTCCATGCTTTGGAGCTGGTCGCCTGCAACAGGTTTGAATGATCCGGCGATCGCGGACCCGTTGGCGAATGTCGATGAAACGATGACTTACACCGTAACGGGATTCAACACGCTTACGGAGTGTGGCAGTACCGCAGCTGCTGAATTTATCGTTATACAACCCCTGGAAGACATTTTCTTCGACACCGCAATGGTCGTCGGGGATTATATCAATTTCCCCGTGTCGAACCAGGATGGTTTCGTGCTTTTCCAATGGTCACCGGAAACCGGTCTGAGCTGTACCGATTGCTCCAATCCGCAAGTGCAGGGCCTCGAAGAGATCACTTACACACTATTGATGGCTGATACGCTTGGCTGTTCAACTGCAGACGGAACATTTATCATCCGGATACGCCCGGAAACATTCATTGATCTGCCTACGACTTTTACGCCAAACGGCGACGGTGTGAACGATATTATCTATGTGAAAGGCTGGGGCATCAAGGAGCTCGATTTTTTCCGCATCTACAACCGCTGGGGCGAGCTCGTATTTGAAACCACCAACGAAGCAGAAGGTTGGAACGGGTACTATAAAGGCATGCTTCAGAACAACGGAACGTATACCTATAAAGTCAGGGCAACTTCCTGGAAAAATCAGGAGTTGGAGAAGAACGGTTACATTAACCTGATGCGCTAAGCTGATGCGGATTTCATCTCCTTGCCGGGAATACTGCTGAAATAAGTAAAGTGTTTTTCCAGCTCTGCGGTAACAGCATGTTTATAGGTGTTGTACCAATCGGCTATTTTAGCATTATTCAAATTGCCTGATGAAAAAAATCTATCTTTTTATCTTTTGCATCGGTATTTCGCTGCTGATGCACGCGCAGATAGCGAAACGCGACCAGGCGGCAGTGCTGGGTATTGTCGGGAACAAAAGAGTCTATGACTTCGTATATTGCCAAAATTAAATAACAAATCAATTTAATTGTTCTAGAAAAGAGTATAGAGAAATCAGTACTCTTTTCTATTTTGATCCGATTCATAATGAACCAAGATGAAATAGAGTGAAATTAAATGAGCTCAAAAAGTTTATAGGATTACAATTCAGGCCCTTTTTCAGACCCCAACCCAAATGGAAAGGTATAAAAACAAAAAAGCCCCAGTAAAACTGAGGCTTTCAAAGCTTATAACGATTAGCTATTGCGGTCTGGACGGGACTCGAACCCGCGACCCCATGCGTGACAGGCATGTATTCTAACCAACTGAACTACCAAACCAATATTTTGAAATCTGCTTATGGCAGATGTTGACAACAGTCAACTTGTTACTTTCAATATTGTGTGTGCTTATCGTTTAAAGCCCTGCAAAGGTAGGCATTCATTTTAAATCTGCAAGCGTTTTTTGGAAAAAAGTTTGATTTATTTTCATTCTGCCAGATAACCTATTCATTTTCAGTTCACATTGATTTCATTTTTTTTGCGATTTGAAAGCTGGATGTATAAACGGCACCGCATACGCGATTTTATAAGGATATTGGACTAAAATGTGAAAATGTTCGAACGCGCTGATTGCGCCATTTTCTGGAATGCAGTACTGGCCTGTCATCTAAGACAATAGTTTATAACTTAGTGGTAACTTAACATTATATTAAAAGTTATTGTTTGTTAAAAGCCCGCATTTGTCTTTACTTTGCAAAAAAAATTGAATGTTGTCCTTGATGCAGCGATTGCAGAAACCATTCATTTTTAAGATATTACCCGGGGCTTATAGCAAAAGAAGTTGCCAATACCTGTGAAGCCGAGGGTCTGAACAAAAATGTAATTTATGAAGAAACAATTTGTTAAAATTGTAATTTTTTTGATCGCTCTTTTTACCGTTACCACTATAACAAACGCGCAGATCACAGTTGGTTTTCAGGGTGGTGAACCCGGGGACGCGTGGGCTTATACTTCGACCGGCGCATCTGCGACCGGGCAAACCGAAGCACTTCAGGCACCCAATATCATATCCGGAGCACACGCACTCGTTGTGGGTGGCCTGGGTTCGGGAGGAAGCTGCATCGATGGCGGCTCCGGCAACGGACCTTCCATGGACCATGTTTTTACGTTCAGCCCGCTCGACATCTCTTCCAGCAGCTTTTTTTCGCGTACGCTGACCTTTAGCTGGGGAAACCGTTTTCCTGCCTGTTCGGGAACCGGTTGGGACGGAGGCGACAACCTTACTTTCATTCCTTATCACGATGGCGTAGCGCAACCGGAGATCACGCTTGTAACAGGCAGCGGAGACGCTACCTACAGCATCCAAAGTAACCAATATAGCTGGAGTGTTCCTGCGTGTGTAACAAATTTCCATTTTGAATTAAAGCTGACTGCCAACCGCAGGGATGAATTTTTATTTATCGACAATGTCCGCATGACTTCACCGGCGTTGAACCCAACTTCCGTGCAGCCATCGCCGATCACAGGTAACCAGGCGGTTTGTTCAGGCAATACGGAGAATTACAGTGTGACGAATATACCGGGCATAACATATACATGGAGCAACCTGCCTGCGGGTGCTGCTTTTACGACGCCCAACGGCACGAATACGATCAGCGTGAATTGGGGAACGTCCGCGCCGGGAACTTATCTACTGACTGTGACACCTGCTGCTACGATCTGCAGTAACGTAGTAACCGGGACACCAAGAACTTTGCAGGTAACCGTAAGTACGCCCGCGCCATTGACAATTAGCGGTCCGGCAGGAGCCTGCTCCGGAGAATCAATTTCCCTGGCGGTTACCAACGGTACCGGACCTTTTACATGGAGCACCGGCGCCGTGGGCACCCCTGTTACAGTTACGCCTGCAGTCACAACCACTTATACCGTATCAGCAGGTGCAGGAAGCTGTAATACTCCGGGGTCGATCACAATCACAGTAGGACCTTCGCCAAACGTTTCTGTACCCAATGCGGTGCTTTGCGATGGAGATACCGTTCAGTTGACAGCCACAGGCGCGGATACCTACGTATGGTCACCGGCTACGGGACTCAGCGCAACTACAGGAAGTACGGTAGATGCATATCCGACAGTTACAACAACTTATACGATCACCGGAACGACGGACGGATGCAGCGGTACAACCACGGCAACCGTGCTTGTGAACGAATCGCCAACACCACTCGTAGATTCAGAGACAATCTGCTTTGGCGACGGGACCTTGCTTTCTGTTACGGGAAGTGGCGGAAGTTATAACTGGTCGCCTGCGACAGGTTTAAATACGACAACGGGCCCGACGGTCATGGCCAGTCCAACGGTAACAACCACGTATACGGTTACCCAGATTAACAACGGATGTAGCGGAATGGCCACTGCGACAGTAACAGTCAATCCGGTACCTGTTGTGGCGGTGGAATCCGATACGATCTGTCTGGGCAACCCAACTACATTGACAGCCACAGGTGCTACGACGTACATCTGGTCGCCTGCAACAGGCCTGAGCAGCACGACGGGATCATCCGTAACAGCCAATCCTGCGGTGACAACAACTTATACCATTGTAGGTACAGAAAATGGCTGCGATTCCGAACCAGTAGAAGCAATAGTAACGGTGCACGACGTGCCTGCAACGAGCATTTCGTCTGTGACCATCTGTGCAGGAAGCTCGACGGTGTTGAGCATCAGTGGTGCCGACAGTTATGTCTGGTCACCTGCGACCGGTTTAAATACGACAACAGGTGAAACGGTAACAGCCAATCCGGCGGTGACAACCGTTTACAGTGTGGCTGCCACAGCGAATGGCTGTACGGTGAATATTCCGGCTACAGTTACGGTGGAACAGCTCCCGCTTGTTTTTGCCGGGAATGATACTACCGTTTGCGAAGGCTACCCGGTTGTTTTGCAGGGAAGCGGCGCTTTGAGCTATACCTGGGACCAGGGGATTTTCAATGGTGTTGCTTTTATTCCTTCCGCGACTGCCAATTATACAGTTACCGGTACAACCGCGAACGGCTGTGTAGGAACTGATATGTGTACCGTCATCATTGAAACCGCTCCACAGGCGATGTTCACGGCCAATCCGACATCCGGATGCCTGCCGCTGACCGTTACTTTCACGAACCAGTCTTTGGGAGGTGCAGCCACTTTCCTCTGGAATTTTGGAAATGGAAATACAGCTACCGGTGTGGAGCCTAAATTTACTTACCTCGCAGAAGGTTGTCAGGATGTTTCGCTGACAGTAACTTCGCTCAACGGCTGCGTTTCAACCCTTACAAAACCGGATTACATTTGTCCTTTCCCGGTTCCTGAAGCGAGCTTTACGGTGGACCCAATCAAAGTGAGTGAAGTGAATCCAGATGCCTGGTTCAACAATTACTCGCAGGGAGCAAACAGCTATTTGTGGAACTTCGGCGATTTGAGTGCTTCTTCGTCACTGGCGACACCACACCACGAGTTTGTCATGAATGGCTCGACCGGCTATTTTGTAACACTCGTCGCTTTCAATGATTTTGGTTGCCGGGATTCGGCAGTTGTGTATGTTCCGGTAGAAGAAAAATTGATCTATTACGTGCCGAATGCCTTTTCACCGGATGGCGATGAGTTCAACCAGGTATTCCGGGCCGTTTTCACAACAGGTTTCGATGCCTATAACTTCAATATGACGATTTACAACCGCTGGGGCCAGGTCGTTTTTGAGACCACAGATGCAACGATGGGCTGGGATGGAACTTTAGGCGGGATCCTGCAGGAAGCCGGTATCTATACCTGGAAAGTGGGATACAAGATCAAACAGAACGACGAAAAACAGGAAGTTGCGGGACATGTAACGATGATCCGTTAATGGGAGAATTGTTCTTGTCAAAAGAATTAAACGCATTAAAAGGGGAGTATTTACTCCCCTTTTGTTTTACGTTGAAGACACTCATCTCTTTACAGATCAGTCGATTTAGATCTCGCTGAAGTAAGGATCAAAGAGCTGAAGGCAAAGCTCACTGTAGTGCACAATATCCGTATCAGTAATCGTCTCAGTATGCAGGAGGTAATGCGACCGCATCCAGCTGTCGGATAAAATAAAGAATTGCTGATACAAGAGATCGAGCTGTTGATCAGAAACCTCAGGTCTAAAGATCCCTTTCTGCTTCAATTCCCTGAAGAATTCCCTGAAAAACATCTGCCGCTGCTGAAACAGGTTGGCGTACGCCTTAAAAAGTTCAGGAAATAATTTCAACGCCTGAACAGATTCCAGAAAGAAAAAATCATAAGCTGTCATGATTCTGAAGCTTTGCTGTAGATTCTGCCTCAGATCTTCGCGTAAACCATTGGAAATGACAGACAGGGAAAGAATATCCTTGTTCATTTGATGGAACAGCCCGACCAACAAATCTTCTTTCGTTCGAAAATAGTACCGTACGTGCCCGTCGCTCACCTCCAATTCCTTGGCAATATCCCGCATCGTAGTCTTATGTATCCCTTTGATTTTCAATACCAATCTGGAGGTCTCCAAAATATTTTCCCGCATTTTAGCTCTTTTGAGCAAATATAATAAAATTCCTGCATACATTTGTATTGCTCATTTGAGCTAAACAGACAATTAACAGTAGCATGGAACTAGGAATTATTGGCGGAGGCATCGCCGGGTTAACATTGGCAATTGAACTGCGGGAAGCGGGAATCAACTGTCACATTTTTGAAAAGAACGGCGCTTTCGAAGAACTGGGCGCCGCAATCAGCGTTTTTCCCAATGCACTGCGGGTATACCGGCAGAATGGGTTATTGCAGGAAATACTTGACGCAAGCGGAGAATTTGGTGAAGTCTTCCTGCGAACAAGCAAAGGGAAAATCCTCAGTAAATCCAATCCGAAATATGAGCTGCCCGCAATTTGCATGCACCGCGCGGACCTACACGCCATTTTACTCAGACATGTTTCCGCGAAACTTTATGTCAACCATGCGCTCGAAACTTTCGAAACCCAGGCAGATGGACGCATTCAGCTCACATTTGCAAACGGTGAGCGTAAGATAGTAGATGCCTTGGTCGGTGCCGACGGTATTCACTCCAAAGTACGCAAACTGATCCTGGAAGACAGTCAGCCGGTTTTCAGGGGATACAATATCTGGCGGGGTGTTTGCCAGTCAGACATCCATGCGGGTTACGGAAGTGAAACGTATGGCAAAGGCAAGCGTGTAGGCATCGTTCCGATCAGCGACGGCAAGTTTGGCTGGTGGGCAACAGTAAACGAAGATTTACTGGCGAACGATGATCCGGAAGGAACAAAAGCAAAGCTGATGCGGCTTTTTGGCGATTGGCACTCCCCCATTCCCGAACTGATCAGCAATACAGAGAACATCGTTAAAAACAGTATTTCTGACAGGCTCCCTACCCGCGGCTGGTCGAAAGAGAAGGTTGTATTACTGGGTGATGCGGCACATCCCACGACTCCCAATCTTGGACAGGGCGGATGCATGGCAATCGAAGGCGCACATTTGCTCGCACGCTGTATCAGCAAGTATGGATTGACTGAAATCGCATTTCAAAGGTATGAAGCGCTCCATTTCAAACGGTCCGCAGACGTAGTAGAAACAAGTCTGAAGATGGGCAGGATCGGCCAGCTCGAAAACCCGGTAGCCATAGGCTTCAGGAATACCTTGATGCGGCTCATGCCTGACGAAATAAGTATGAAACTGATTGATAAATATTTTGCATACGATGTTACAGCAATACACGTCTGAACTGGAAAACACCTGTAACCCATTTCAATTTGGAGCACTGCCAAAACTTTCGTATTTTCGTTTCTCACCCCAAATAAGTTGATGATGGAAAAGCTGAGCTATAAAATATCGATCGATGCACCCAGAGAAAAAGTCTGGGAAAGTTTATGGAACCAACAAACCTATTCCCAATGGACAAGTCCATTTGGAGAAGGTTCGTCCATACAAATCAAGGACTGGAATGAGGGCGGCCGCGTACACTTCACCGCTGCAGGCGGAAATGGTATGTACAGCGACATTGTAAAAATGACAGAGAACGCGTACATTTCATTCAGGCACCTGGGCGAAGTCAAAGGTGGTCAGGAACTGCCAATAGACGAAAAGGCCAAAGAATGGTCCGGTTGGATGGAAAATTACACCTTAACTGAAGCCGATGGAAAAACAACGCTTTTGGTCGAAGTAGCCATGCTCGAAAAAGAAACCGAATTCATGAACAAAGCTTTCCCGAAAGCATTGGACAAGCTCAAGGAGATTGCGGAATCATAAGGGCTTTACATCGACTGCCCAAATTAATTATCATCCAAACAGGATTACAGAAGACAAAAAAATGTCCGAAGACCCGACACAGTTATCTAAAAGGCACCTTTAAATCACTTTGTTCTTAATCGCAAAACCCCTTGAAAATATAGTTTTCAAGGGGTTTTGCGATTAATGGGCGCATAAGTAGGTCCAAAAATCGAATCTATGCGTCATTCAGCGATGCCCGAACCTTATTGGGCCATGGACAAGTGTTTCATCGTTGGCATATACACTTTTTTGTAGCGGCTTTTTTTCGGTTTTCCATGATCTTCGCGAAATATTCCTGCCTCGACTTCACCGGTTGTGATGTCCATGACGAGCACGGAGGTTTCGAGGTTGTGCGACAAATGAACGGCAATCGGCAGGTAAACCAGCAGGGTCAGCGGAATCAGCGGGTAGCAGACAATACCTATAATAACCACCGTCGCGTCAACACGCGACGCATAATAATAGTCGCTGGTCGTGTATAAGGCATCCGATGTCCCTGTCGCTTTTTCAATCTCGAGCAGGAGATCATAATCTACCGGAACGAAATCATTGTCCGGCAGGTTAGACGTCTGTTCGATTAGACTGTACAGCAGGTTTCGCTGGTTGAAGGTTTCGGGATTGTCCTTGAATGTCTGCTGGCTTACCGGTACGATTTCCACGCCCCCTATTTTTGCAGCTTCCGTCAGCGCCTGCTGCATCATCACCTTGCTATGATCCTCCATTACGGGGAGCTGTTTGTCTTTTTTATTGACGCAGGTCGATATCGGTTCCACGACGATCACTTTGCTGAGGTCGATCGGGGGAATTGTCTCATAATCGGTGCCTTTTTCCCTTTCCTTTTTTTCCTTTTTCGTTTCTGTGGATGCCAATGCTTCAAGCTGCAGTTTACGCTCTTTCTCCGCGTTGCGGTAAGTCGTGAATTTTTCGCGGAAAACGGAATCTGCTGTGATATCAGCAAGCCCGTAGCGGTAAAACTTCGTGGAATCAAAGCTCTCCGGCGATTTCGGATTCTTTTTGTTACGGATTTTATCGTATTTCGATTGTTTGACAGGGGGAGAAACCTCTGCTGGTGCTTCTACAGCGTTATTGGCCGCGATCCTTGCTTCAGCGCTTTCGTGAAAATTGCGGTCGGAATAATCCGCCCAACTGAATTTTTCATTTTTTGCCAGCGTACGAATCAACCTGTCCTGGATCATTGCCAGCACAGTATCTTCCGGAAAACGGTTCCGCGTATCGTAAATTATGCGCGTTGCCAGCGCCAGGGTACCTTCTTTACTGAGCTCACCCAGGAAATAATAGAGTGCGGCACTTTCTCCTTCGTACTCCCTGGTGAGCGGAAGCGTCTCTTTGAGCTTGTCGGCTTCTTTGAGCTGTGCGACGCCGAGCCATGCATGGGCTTTGATCTGTTGGAGGTAAACAGATTGTGGAAATTCCTTTTCGAGCAGGAATACCGAGTACAGCGCCTGGGCGTATTGTCCTTCGAGCACATCGGTGCGCACACTTTCGAAACGCGCCAGGGTACGGATATACAGGAAAGCATCTGTATCCTGTACGCTCACAACCGTTCCCCGGTCATCGTAAGCGTCCATCGCTTCGATCACGGCATCCTTGCGCTTGCGGATATTCGGATGCGAGCTGCGGTCATCGTCATAATCTTCTTCTCTTTTAATCTCGAAGCTTTCTTTGGAAAAGAGATTATCCGGAATGTAGAAGCTTTCCGAGCTGAAATAATCCCTGGTGATAGGCACTTCGTCGAAAGGCAGGTAGGAATACATCAACACATCGAAGGTTGAAACAATCTCAGCATCAGCGTAACCTGCATCGTAGTATAGCTTCAAGGCCAGCTTATCGGCTTCGAACTCATACTCGCGGGCGTGGGCACTCAGTGTTTCTATCCGTTCGGAAGTGCGGATATTCGCGTTTTCAAGCGCAAAGCTCTCGCTGACATGTTTCTCTGTAAAGTGAACAATTTCGTGTGAAAGCACGTAGGCAAGCTGCGCCTCAGATGTCAGCTGTGCGATCAGTCCGGTGGTGATAAAAATAATGCCCTGGTCGGTCGAAAGCGCATTGGCCGCATTTGATTTGATCGTATAAAAACGGAGCTTGGCGCGCAGCGTAGGATCATTTTTCAACAGGTTATTGGCCACCTTTTCCACATACGCAGTAATCTCGTCGCCATAGATTACGGATCCCGAATGCAGGATCGGATCGATGCTGCGGTGAATGCCTTCCACGAAAATGCGTTTGTTTGTCGGCGTGAGCTTGGATTCGCGGGTCAGCATGTCCTGCTTCACTTTCTGTTCCGTTGTAATCGTGAAATCTTCGGGAATCGGCCCCTCTGCGAGCAGCGTGGTGTACTTGTTAAAATCGCGTTGTGCCTGTGTCTGAACGGCAATCAACAAAGTAAAACAAAAGAACAGGAGGTAGTTGACTTTTGAATGAAGGTAGTTATTAAGTTGCATACGTAGTTAAACTATTTGAGCCCGCAAAGATAGGTAATCGTTGGGAAAGGTCAAAGGATTTATATCAACCAGGAAATGTAGGCATTTGTGGAAAAGCCGCTGCTTATCGGAGCAACGTTACATGGCCGATGGACGCTCCCCTCGCTCCCTGGACGGGCAGGTATCCCAAGATCATCGCTGAATCCTCTTCATCGATTTAGACAGATGCTGAAGTATATTTGGAGGTACATGGAATTACAGTGATCTGCTGACCGCAAACAATTGTCAATCGCAAGCGTGTATCAGATCCCATAAATGCCTTCGTCAACTGCTGCAGGATCGAATATGGCCCCGAGTAAGACAACCTGAACAACCGCTGGTAGGCATGTCACCCGATCATGGGTATCAATTGGATTAATCGCTTGATTTACTTAATTAAAGTGATAAATTTGCACCGGAATTGATTGTATTGAAATGCTTTTGCATATGAACCATAGACTTAAGCCTCGGCCGATTTTCCTCCATATTTAGTTTTACAAATCAATGCATGATGAAACAATTACCGTCAAAATTGCAGCTACTGAAATCTTTTTTAATCGTGTTTTTGATGACCGGTACCGGCGTTCAGGCGCAAACACTTTTATTCGATAACGGCAATTTTGTAACCGCAACAGGCACAGGGTTCAGTGGAGCAGATGTCTCTGTCTTGCAAAATGTAACCCTAGGCTATGTGACGATCGGCTTCACTGTAAATAATGCAGTCTCAATCCGTTTAACTGATCAGTTCACGAATACGGATCCCTGGTATATTGAGTACGTGGATGTCTACGGTTACCAAACCGGAAGTACCACCACTTCTACCTTTACGGGTGGCTTTGCAAGGATCTGGAACGGCGATCCGAGTAGCGGCACAGCCGTTTCCGAATTCGGCGATTTCACCACCAACCGAATGATACTTACCGACTTTACGAACGCCTATCGCGTTCAGGAGAGTGTGAGTCCGACAACGAATAATCGCCCGATCATGCGGGTCCGCATTGCTGTTAACGCGGTGATACAGCCCGGAACCCATTGGATCGAATGGAGCTTAACCGGTTCATTGGGTTCAGGTCCGTTTTCGCCGGATGTGAGTATCCTGAATGTTGGAAATACGGGCGACGCCAAACAGTTCAATGGCGGTTATACCGGCACCTTAACCAATGGTGCTTATACTGTCGGAATACCCTTTAAGCTTTACGGGACACAATTTATCGCATATACTCCTACCCCGAATCCCTTATGTCAGGGTGAAACCGTAACGGTGAATTTTTTCGACCCCACCATTCGAAATGCAGGGAACGTCTATACCCTGGAGCTATCAGACGGTAGCGGGAACTTCCCGGGTACCCTGCTTCCCACGACCTTTGTAAATGCAACCCAGTTATCGGCTCTCATAGCTTCAGGTACAGCAGCAGGAAATTACAAAATACGAATCGCTGCCTCAGATCCGGCCGAAAACTCGGGTTCCGACACCTTAACGATTAAACCGAATCCCAGCATTGCTATTGCCAGTCAAACAGATGTTACCTGTTTCGGCGGAACAAATGGTGCCACTTCGGTATTACCAGGTCTGGGCACTGCTCCTTATGCTTTTGACTGGTCGCCTGGCACCCCGACAGGTGACGGTACAGACTCCATATCGGGCATAGCCGCCGGCATCTGGATCTGCTCTGTGACCGATGCATCTGGTTGTTCAGCAACGCAACAAGTGACAATCACCGCTCCTCCGGCAATGGCAATACCAGCACTGCCGGACGTAACTGCCGAGTGCGGTGCTACGCCGACTGCCCCGACAACGACGGATAACTGTGCCGGCATTGCTACCGGGACCACCACGACTGTTTTCCCGATCACTGTTCAGGGAACAACCATTGTAACCTGGAGCTTCGACGACGGCAACGGCCAGGTCGTGACCGCAGATCAGAACATCATCATCGACGATATCACGCCACCTGTTGTTCCGACATTGGCTGATATAACCGCCGAGTGCAGTGCTACGCCGACTGCCCCGACAACAACGGACAACTGCGCCGGAACGATTACGGGGACCACCACAACTGTTTTCCCGATCACTGTTCAGGGAACAACGATTGTAACCTGGAGCTTCGATGACGGCAACGGCCAGGTCGTGACCGCAGATCAGAACATCATTATCGACGACATCACGCCACCTGTTGTTCCGACATTGGCGGATGTAACTGCCGAGTGCAGTGCTACGCTTGTTACCCCGACAACAACGGACAACTGCGCAGGAACGATTACCGGGAACACCACAACTGTGTTCCCGATCACTGTTCAGGGAACAACGATTGTAACCTGGAGTTTCGACGACGGCAACGGCCAGGTCGTGACCGCAGATCAGAATATCATTATCGACGACATCACGCCACCTGTTGTTCCGACACTGGCGGATGTAACTGCCGAGTGCAGTGCTACGCCTGTTACCCCGACAACAACGGATAACTGCGCTGGAACGATTACAGGGACCACCACAACCGTTTTCCCGATCACAACACAAGGCACAACCATTGTAACCTGGAGCTTCGATGACGGCAACGGCCAGGTCGTGACCGCAGATCAGAACATCATTATCGACGACATCACGCCACCTGTTGTTCCGACATTGGCGGATGTAACTGCCGAGTGCAGTGCTACGCCTGTTACCCCGACAACAACGGATAACTGCGCTGGAACCATTACAGGGACCACCACAACTGTTTTCCCGATCACAACACAAGGCACAACCATTGTAACCTGGAGCTTCGATGACGGCAACGGCCAGGTCGTGACCGCAGATCAGAACATCATTATCGACGAT